>JACCDQ011283543.1_pt1 | contig 27097 bp, 29 predicted proteins | sample 7446031 | NCBI WGS metagenome assembly JACCDQ01 (sample SAMN15323442, study PRJNA562643) | freshwater metagenome | isolation source: river surface water | place: USA:Blue River Watershed | collected 2017-08-17 | reverse complement strand
GTCAATGTGTCCGCAGACGTGGCGTTGTCATACGTCTGGTACACGATTGAAGGTACCAACGAGCCACCAGTGATACTGACTGGTGAGACAGCTAGCGCATCTTCGGCTATCGACCAGAAGTTGCTGTTGAGTTCTGTTAGTGGAGCGACGGAAAGTGTATCTTCAACGATGATGGGGTACAGCACCGTAGTGAAAAACTCAGAAGGCCCCGTGTCCCTCGCAGTAGCCAAGATGCCTGTGATAACGCCTTGCATTATGCCGCCAGCAGGTTACCTTCAATGTCCCACTCATTTGGCCCGACCTTAATCAGTGTGATCTTACCATTCTGAGTACCGATGGTGAGAGTTGAAGGGGTATTGATGGTTACACCTGGTGCTGCGGCAAATACCACGTTGCCAGTTCCGCGCTTGGAGACAACAAGGTTACCACCAGTTGGCATTGGGCCTGGGGTTGTGGGATTGAAGTCATTCTCCCAGTACTCCTGCGAGCCTGTCCAGTTAGAATCAGCGGCAACAGTCACAGTCACAGTCGTGCTCGCGGTAAAGCGCGTATGGGTGTTGTGATGCGCTGCGCTACCAACTGTCATTGAAGTGACTGCTGAATTTGCAGTTGCCATTGGCGCTGGTTTGACTCCGCTAGTGGAAGTGGCGGCGGCCCAATATGCGGGTGCGCCAGGCCCGCCGCTCGTCAACACTTGGCCGGCGGAACCTTGATTACCGTTCAGTGAGAACGAACCAGTTGCGCTGATGGCGAGACGAGTGCTGCCGCCAGCATTGAGAAGAATAGAGCCGTTTCCTGTTGAGTCAACAGCATTGATACCTGCCGCCAATGTGAGCGTGCCTGCTGCCGCACCAGCAACCAGCGCAGCACCAGCCTGTAGGGTAATGTTTCCGGCTGGTGATGGGGTTGTTCCATCGAGGGTATTTGAGGCACCAGCTAGAACCGTGATGCTACCACCAGCACCGGCGGTGCTGTTTCCAGCGTATAGGTTGATAGCACCGCCTTGGCCCAAGGCATCAAGGTTTTGGAGAGTGATGTCGCCAACAGCACCAACAGTTGATGCTGCGGTGTTAATTACAACACTACCAGAACGGCGGGTAGGTTCAGTGGTTGTGCCAGTACTGATGTCAACACCACCACCACCATAATCGCCCTGACCAAAATCTTGACTATTACCACCGCGAATAGAGACCTGACCGCCGAAGGCACCAGTACCACCGGTGACGGTGATGCTGCCACCAGCATCAAAGTCAGAACTACCGCCACCAATAACAACGTCCCCCGCAATTCCACCACCCATGGAATTGCCAGAGCTGATTGTCACGCTGCCACCACTACGTGTGCCTACGGCATTGCCAGCGGTCAGATATACGTCTGACGCGTTCTCCCCAAATGCGGTTGACAAAAGCAGCTCGGAGTGACCAAAACCATTTAGATTATCGCCAGACCGAATGATGACTTCAGCGTCTTCATTTTGAACTGTTGGAACGTTAACGTACAGCGCGTTCGTCGATGCAAAATAGCGCAGTGATGGGGAGCTCGTAATACCGGTGCCGGTACCAATGACAATCTCGTTGTTGTCTGCTGAGGCGCCGCCTGGGGCGGATGCAGTCCATGCCAAGCCGTCCCAGGTAAGAACATCGCTAGCGTTAGGTGATGTTACGGATACGTCGGAAAGCGATGACAGCGCGTGAGTGTGGCTGATTGCTGCTTTACCGTCCAGCGCAGTTTGAAGACCGGTAACGTGCGCAATCGAATGGGTATGGTTGACAAAAGCGAACGTTGTAGATAGGCTGGCAAGACTGACAGTGCTATCAACGATTCCACCGCCGGCCGCAAACGAAGCAAAATTTCCGGTTACCGCTGAAGGTACTTTGTCAATTTTATCGTTCAGGGAAGATGTCAAGTTAGTGACATCCGAAATCGCATGAACGTGCACAAGTGGCGCGTACTCAGGGTGGGTGTGTAGAACTGGCGCGTACTCAGGGTGCAGGTGACCAATCGGAGACTTGGCATCCAGCGTAGTCTGTAGATCAACTACCTGCGAGATGGCATGAGTGTGGCCAAGCAGAGAACGATTAGCGATGTCAAGTTCTGCCTGATCGAGACGTGTCTCATGTGATTCTACCAGTGACGCTTGAGTCTGCGTCATGTAGCCATCCTCGGTAGGAGTGGCCTCTGGGATGCTAATAGTCCAGACCCGTTCGCCAAGACCATTGACCGTAAAGGTTGTGTCAAGTGGGTGCTGCGAATTTATTACGATGTCTGAACTGCTAAGCTCATAAAGTTGAGGGAGAGTCTCAGCATCAACCTGGAAAACAATGGTGTTGCGGTTCTTAACAAAGCCGATGCGGTAAGCAAGAAGTCCGGACGGTCGGGAGGTGACGATGGTACCAAAATCTCCACAGTACAGCGCCCGGCCAATATGCGCTGACCAGTTCCAGGAATCAGAACTAATTTCGCCATTTTGGTGCAGAATTCCAACCTCGCCTGCGGCAAGTTCGTTTTGCACAATGCCGACTGGAATCTTCGGCGGGTTGACCGCTGGGTTGCCAGAGGCAAGTCCCACCTGATTTTCACCGGAGAAATACACCAGCGACATCGAGGGAATGTTCTCACCTGCCTTAACTGGAAAAATAGCGTTGGTTGGTTGTGACAGAACACCTGATGTACCAACTGTTGAATTGATTCGAACCTGAGTCTTTGCTGTCAGAAATTCAAGTGTCGTGCCGTTAACGTACAGTGGCTGACCAAACATGCTGGTCATGACGTATCCAGGGTTTGATTCCACCGTCAATTCAGGGGCAGCAACCCACGGCTGATAAAGCGGATAGCACCAAGTGGTTTGATTGCTGGAGAGATTCCCATTTGGAATCATACCAGCAAACAGCCGAATCTTCATCTGCCACTTGGCACCATTCCACACCTTCATAGTGGTGGTGCTGAGATCGAACCAGTGCTGGTCAACCTGTGGAGTTGTCGGTGCAGTAGCCGAAGCAATCGGCTCCAAAGTGGTGATACCGTACGAAACCGCCGCCGTTTGGATGTCGACGTTCCAATAGAGGTAGTTGTTGACACCAGGTACCATTGGACCCCAAGCAGGGTCCACATTCTGGTTGAATGTGAAGAGGTAGTCTGAGCTGCCGTGTGCCACATTGATGGTAGTCGCAGTCACAGTAGCACTGAGCTGCAGGTAGCCGGGAGTAGACGACAGCAGGATGAACTGTGGTTGTCCGAGGCCGTTTTTCTGGGCGTCAACAATGCCCTGACGAAATGGAAGCTTCATGTGGCTTTACTCTTTTGGCGGACGCAGTGAAGGGTCAAGGTCATCAGCTGGGAGTTCCGGTTTCGGTACGTCCTTGTCAGCGGCCTTGGTGTCGCGAACTGACTTTTCGCTGTAGTTGTACTTGGCGGCAACGAACTTGCTGTAGCCCTCGATTGCACCGACATACGTCAGGTACAGACCAAAGAGCGCCTCAGTAAGTCCGCCGGTCAGCGTCAGCTTGATCATGATCCACGTTGCGGTGATACCACCAACAAGCTGAAGCACCTTCGTTAGACTGACCGCTCGACCATCTTTTGTGATCATGTCTGCGAAGTCGAGCTTCTCGGTACGCTGGATTCTCCAGAAGAGAATCAGAACGCCGATGATCAGAAGTGCAACTGATACGGCCATAAGGTTGATCTCATAGCCCATGAAGTTGAAGATCATGCTTGTTGATGTCTGGGATGTCTGCACGGTCTGCACGGAGTTCTCCTAGTTGATGCTCCTATTTATGGCGGCACTTCACGGGCAGCAAAAAGCCACCCGAAGGTGGCTCGTCGCGCGCTATCTAGCAACTAATGCTATAATTCTACGCTCAGCTGAGTAGTCGAATGACACCCTCTACTGTTCCCCACACCGCTGTAAGTGCTGCAAATATGCATGTCCAGCGCAGCAGAGAGAATGCATAGTCAGCTGCACGCGCCTCCTTTGAGGCGGCGCCATAGCTTAAGGCTACCTTCTGATCGCGTTCAAGCTTGTACAATCTGGCAGATCTGGTAAGGTTGTAGATGAAGCCCCCGGCACAAGCGGCGGTAAGGATCAAAAGGCTCCAGAAAATGGAGCTCATGACAGCGTCTGCCTAAGTTCAGCGAATCCGCCGATTGGCTGGAAGTTACCGTCCCTAACGAGGGCGATCTGCGGCATGGTGCGGGCGCCTGGGAAGGTCTCCAGCACCTTGTCACGGCTGACGTAGATCTTGCCTTCGACCTGTGGTTGACCGACGTCCATGATGAACTCCTGATACGGCAGGCCCTTGGCGGTCAGCAGCGCCTTGGCTTGATCGCAGAAGGTGCAGTTGGGTTTTGAGTACACGTGAAACATGGCTTTCCTTTCAGAGGTCGGGTAGATCATCATACACCAGATCGGCAGTCATTGAGCCGATAACGTAGGACACGCTCTCGTTCTCCTGCAGGGCCGTCTGCTTCTTGCTTGTGTTGAGGTGCTTGTTGAACCAAGGCAACGGTGTGGACTTGATGCCAGCGTCATACTTCAGGCCAATCTCCTTCAGCCGGAACTGAGCCGTCCAGTCAACGAAGTCCTGCATCACCTTGGCGTTGAGGCCAATGACGGTGCCCTTGGCAAAGAGATAGACTGCCCATGCCTTCTCCTCAGCGATGACGTCGAGGAACATCTGCATGACGGCGTTCTTGCAGCGCTCCTTGGCGGCGGCGAAGCGCGGGTCATCCTTCACCAGGCGGTTGATGATGTAGGCCGTCCAATCTGCGTGCAGCAGCTCGTCCTTCAGGATGAGGGCGATGACGTTGCCGTTGCCGACGAAGAGCTTGTTCTCCACCATACCGAGCGAAGTGGCAAACGACACCATGAAACGAATGGCCTCGAGGGCGTACGAGGCATTGAGCGCCATCCAGATCGCGTCGATGTACTCGTCCATCTTCCCATTTGTTGGGAAGCCTGGCAGAAGGTGTGCTTGACAGTTCAGCGTGTGCAGACGATCGTAGTAGACGCCGATGTGCGCCGCCATCTCAACGATCTCCTTCGTGCCGTGGATCTTGTTGAACTCCTCCGATGGCACGTTGTAGATGTTGCGGATGATGTGCGAGTAGGACTTGCTGTGGATCTGCTCGAAGGCGGACCACCACAACACGAGCGCTTCCATCTCTGGCACTGACACCACGGGCGTGAAGCACTCGACTGGCGACCGACCCTGAATGCTGTCGAGCGCCGTCTGGCGGAGCAGGTTGCTCGTGAAGATGTGGCGCACCGCCTCGTTGGAGTTCTTGAAGTCGATCTTGTCCTTAACGAGGGTGATCTCCTCAGGGACCCAGAAGAAGCCCTTCTGAGTGTCGACGTACTTGGCGATCGTCGGGTAGGCGTGCTCCTCGTAGCGCTGAATGGTCACTCGACCGGCTTGGTCGAGAAACATCTGGCGGTTGAGGTAGTTGGGAGTGTATGAAAAGTCGTTGGTGCTCATAGTACGCAGCTCTCACAGTAATCTTCACCGCCGTCCAGCGCCTGGCTGACGATAGCGGCAACCTTTTCCTCAACTGGCTTGATGTCACCAGAGGTGTCGCCCTGCTTGATGGCAGCGACTGCGCCCTCCTTGTCTACCAAGTGGTAGTAGTGAGACTTCACTCCCCACTTGTGGGCCAGCATCAGGTTCTGAGTGACAAGCGTCAGTGGGATCTTGCCATCTGGGAAGTGCTTCGGCGAGTATGGCGTGTCACTTGAGATGCCCTGATCGACGTAGGCCTGCAGCACCGCGACTGTCTTGATGTACGGCTTGCAGTCAGGCTGGTCGAACAGTAGCTCGTAGTGCTTCTTGAGCTTGCGGTACTCAGGTGCCACCTGTGGCACGATACCTGCCTTGCTCTCCTTGGTGACGATGAACTGCTTCAGCATGTTCACGCCGTTGGTTGAGGTCAGCACCACCGACGAGCTTTCGACAGGGGCGATCGCCATGGTTGTGGCGTTGCGCACACCGTACTTGATCATACGCTCACGCAGCGGATCCCAAGGCAGCTCGGGCGTGAAGTCGGTCAGCTCGTTGACACCCTTCGCACGACGCTCCCAAGGAAAGACACCGCGCCCGTACCAGGTGTCATCTGAAGCCAGACACTTGCCCTTCTCTTCGGCAAGATCAACGCTCATCTCGGTGAGGAAGAACGCCTGGTGCTCCATCCAGCGCTTGACTTCCGCCAGCGCCTCGTCAGAGCCGTACTTCATCTTGCGCTTGGCGTGCCAGTACGCTAGGTTGGTGACGCCGATGCCGAGAGGCTCGAACTCCTTGTTGTGCAGCTCGCTGTGAATGGACAGGAAGTCCTGGTACTGCAGCAGGTTGTGGAGGCAGCGGTGCAGCAGGCGAAGCGGACGGCGCATCTCCTCCGGGTGACGGAACTTGCCCCAGTTGGCGGAACCGAGGGTGCACAGCGCGATGCGGCCATCAGGGTCATCAACCGTCTGGAAAGGACGGGTGTGCAGCATGATCTCAGTGCACAGGTTCGTCTGATAGATCGGGTGGATCTTGGCGTCGAACGGCCCCTGGTTGGCGACGTTGTCGATGTTCAGGATGTAGTAGCGACCGGTGTCCGAGCGCTCCTTCATGAATGAGCTGAAGACCTTCTCAGCGCTCTCTGTCTTGGTGCGAAGGCCGAGCTTCTCCTTGGTGGACTCAAGCTCTTCGTACAGCTTCTCAAACTTGGCAGTGTCACGGTAGAAGGCCTCGTAGAGCTCAGGCACCTCGTTCGGATCGAAGAAGGTGATGGTGCCCTTTTGCTTGAGGCGGCGCCAGAAGAAGGCGCTGAGCACCACGCAGTAGTCCATCTGACGGACGCGCGTCTCATCGGTGCCCTGGTTGTTCTTGAGGACGATGAAGTCGTCGAACTGGTAGTGCCAGATGGGCATGTTGACGGTAGCCGACGCATTGCGAATGCCACCTTGACTGCACGAGCGAAGGTCGGCGAACCACTTCTTCATGAAGGGCACGATGCCGGTGTGCATCACTTCGCCGCCACGGATGGCGGCACCGAGAGGACGCATACGGCCGATGTCGAGGCCGATACCAGCGCGCTTCGACGCGTAGTCGGCCATCACCTGGCCAGTCGCGAAGATGGACTTCAGGCTGTCGTCGGTCTTGAGCAGCACGCACGAGCTGAACTGCTTCGTCTTGGTGCCGAGGCCTGCCAGCACCGGCGTCGCCAGCGTGAACATACCGTCAGACGCGGCGTCGTAGAAGTCGCGCACCCATTTGAGGCGGTCCTTCGTCTCAGCGTGGAAGGCCACCGCAGCGGCGACCATGTAGCGAACCTGCGGGCTCTCGACGATCTGCTGAGTGGCGCGGTTGCGGACCAGGTACTTCTCGATGAGCTGGTCGACGGCGGCATACGGCAGCTCCTCGTCCTTCTCATGGTCGATCCAGGTGTCGAGCTTGTTCCACTCCTCCTCAGTGTACCACTCAAGGAGCTCAGGCGTGTAGAGCCCGAGACTGACGTTCTTCTTGACGATCTCCAGTAGCGGCGGCGGTTGGAAGTCACCGTAGACGTCCTTGCGCAGCATGCTGATGCGCTGCTTGCCTGCGACGTACTGGTAGTTGACGTTGCCGATGTCTGGGTTCTCTTCCTCGTCGATGAGGTTGACCATCGAGCGCAGTGCGATCTGATCGAGTTCTCGTGTGGTCATGCCGTCGGTGAAGTGCGCCTGCGCGGCGATCTCGATCATCGAAGGCGAAACGTCAGGCACCCCCTCACAGACCTTAGCAATCTGGGCCTGCCACTTTGAAAGGTCAAACTTGGCTCGCTCTCCTGAGCGCTTGATTACGTTCATGTTGTTCATCCGTTGAGCTGCTTGCGTTGCATAACTGTTGGTCGAAGATTGATAGCCCCGTCCGCGTCGCCCTTGATGATGAGGGTGGAGATGAGCTGCCGACGAAACTCGCCGACTTCCCATTCACTCATCTTCGGTTGTCTCGCTTCAGCTCGCCGTCCCATTTCCTGTTTGATGAGGTATTCGACTGTGTCCATGTTGTAGTTAACCGTGTTAGAGGTCACAACAGTAAACAGCCGCGGTGGAATAGTATCAGATGACATTGTAACTCGTCAGCTAAAGAAGCAGAGACAACAACAGGCTGAAGCTCAGCCTGATGCAGGTTTGATTACGCGAAGGATGCGTCTGGATTGGTCGTGAACTCGCGCATCTCTTTGACGCGGCGCATCCACCCGCGACGGAAGCGTTCCTGTGTTGGGTCACGCTGCATGATGGCCTCGTAGAAGGCCTCACGGTAGTCGCAGATCAGGTGACACAGGTGGATGTCACCCTTGCTTTCGATTGCGGCCTTTGCGGCACGCAGGGAGGCTGGGCCCACGTCACCGTCCTCGGTGACGCCGACGGCGCGCTGCAGAAACCGTCCTGCGCGTCCCACGCCGTGGTTGACCGCACCATCGAAGTGGAGAACGGCCAAGCGTGGGGACATAAGAGTGAGGTCGTCGCAGTTTGAAGTTAGCCAGTAGCGCCGAAAGTAGACGCGCTTTGCTGCTTCCCAGTTCATGTTGGTGACGTCGAGATCAGGGTTCGGACGCTTCGCAACGCCGTACTTGGTCTCGCCACCACGATCTGCCGGGTCATTGACATAACCAACAGCACGGCGCTGTTCCTTGGTTGCAATGAGACCCTCACGAACACCAGGAGCTTCTACGTCCCAGTGAGAACCCACTTCGTAAAGCATCGCGTGGTTAACTGCAGCTTCAAACGATTTTGTGTACTCAGCCATGGTAGGTCTCCTTTTGTTCTCGGAGACCTATTTATCCAGGCTCAGCCCAAAATATCTCCCACTGTCCGACCACCGATCCAGCGGTGCAGGTCGTGTGGGCCGCACACAATCCCATAGAAAATTGACCTTCCGTGCGAGATTTCTGGACCTGTCGGGTGGATCATAGCAGAGCCCTTTGGTACCGTTGGGTGAACAACGGCCGCGCTCTTCCGAAAATCTACCACTGACGCGGTGGTGGTCACCAGCTTACTGTCGTCAGGGGAGAACATCAGGATGCGCGCTGCGAATGTGGCGGCCTGGGCGACTGGAATGCAGTCGACGGTGTACGTCTCCATGTCAACTGCCATGATGTTCCAGCTGGCTGGCAAAGGGATGTCCAGGTTCTGGATACGGAGGGTGATGGTCGGACCAGTGGTTTCCTCGAGGTACTCAAGCTCTTCGAGCTTGAAGTCCATCATGTGGCCGCTGAACGTCCAGAAGTGACTGACCCCCATCGGGGCAGTCAGGCTCTCGACAATGTAGGGGCGTGAAACTTCAGATAGGATCTGCATGGGTGAAATCTCGGTAGAAGGTGGTGCTGTCCGGCCACAGCGTGGGGTACATCGATCGAAGTTCGAGCTCCGTCCAACGGGCAAAGTTGCCGCCAAGAAAGCGTTCTCCGCTTGAGCGCCACTTGAACTTGATGAGGTAAACAAGCTCGTCAATGTAGGTGTCGACGTTGAGGTTGGGTTCAGTCTTTGGTTGGACTATAAGGTCACACGTTTCGAAGAACGTCTCGAAACGGCGCTGGTCAACGAAGACGTGTTCCATCAGCTGGGCGTCGTACTGCATGTAGCGGTGCACAAGTCGAATGAGTTGTTCGAGCACAACTGGGTGCTCGCGAGCTGCATTGATGTGTACGCGTGGCATCATGCCTAGTTCCACACCTGCCTTGAAGCACGCCTCCACAGTGTACACGATGTGTCGGCTTTGGAAGCAACCAATGCTCAACAACCGCCCGCGCACGTGCTCACGGTCGCCAATACCCATGCGGCGAATGACGGTCCAGTTTGGGCTCTCGAAGATCATGGATTTCTAGGAATGAAGGTCAGCGCGTCCAGCGCTTCCGTCTTGTTCATGCGGCTGCCGTCCTCGAAGATGGCAATCGTTTCAATCTCAGAATGGGTAGCACGAAACGATAGCTGTACGATGCCGTTGCCGCACGCGTCCTTCGACATGCGGTGCGCGTACTTGAGGAGATTGACGAACGCTAGCTGTGCTTCCTGCGCTACATCAAGCTGAGGGCGAGACTGGATCTTCATAGCTTGGCCTTGACAGTCTTCATGACGGGATACTGAGCTTCCTTGTAGTACTTGGCGCGCTCACGGTAGTGCTTCTTCGACCATTTGAGATTGGAGTGCACGTCGACAAGGTGCACGCGTTCCTTGTCGCCCGACTTACGGAGGCCGCGGCCGATCGACTGAATGCACTTGATGAACGACTTACCAGCGTCGATCATGAACTCGCAGAAGATGCGATCGATCGAGATGCCGGTTGAGGCGATGCCGAAGGTCGCGATGACGATGAGGTTGTCGTGCTTCTCGAACATGTGGTACCACTCGGCGCGCACCTCGTTCTCAGTGGCACCGTGCAGGAAGACGCTGTCCCTGATGAGCTTCTGCAGCTCCTTACCCTGCTTGATGGAGTTGACCAGCACCAGCGTGTTGCCGTACTGCTCTGCCTTGGCGATGATGAGGTCGGCGATGAAGTCCAGGCGCTCAGCGTTCTTGTTGATGAACGACCGCTCGCTACCGTAGTCGGGGAACTCCTCGACAGCCGTCTCCTGGATCTCGACCGGCTCGATCTCAAGCTGGGCCAGGTAGCCCATACGGATGAGGTCGGCGGCGTTGATCTCGTACAGTACGTTGCCGATGGCGCCGTTGAGCGACATCTGGTCGATCTTCGGCTTTGGGAAGGTGCCCGTGAAACCGAAGCGGTAAGGGCAGTGCTTGCCGTGGTTGTTGATGAGCTCGCCAATTGTCTTGGCTGAAGCACCATGCGCCTCGTCGACGATGATGCAGTCGAAGTCCTCGACAACCACCGGGTTGTTCTGTAGCGACTGCCAGGTGGCGACAACGCAGTCGTGGTGGAAGTCCTTCTTTGCGCCGCTGTAGACGCCGACATCGAGGTTGCCGAGCCGGAAGGTGGCGGCTGTTTGCTCCACCAGGTCGGATGACGGGACAATGACGATTGTGCGAAAGCCCGACTGAGCCATGATGTCAGCCAGCGCCGCGATCATCCACGTCTTGCCTGAACCGGTGGCAGCGAGGATGAAGCCCGACTGCGCCTCAAGCGCCTTGTTGACCGCGTCTACCTGGTAGGGGCGCAGGCCCACGCCGAGCTCATGCTCCGGCTTGTTCTTGAACCAGTCGGCGTAGACGCGGTTGTGGATAGGGACTACCGGCTTGCGAAGGTCGTGCAGCTCGATGTCGTAGCCCCATGTCTCGAGGTACGGCACCACTTGGTCCAGCAGACGGAAGTAGATCTTGCCGGTCTTGTCGAAGAAACGAACCTTGCCATCCCACCGTCCGAGCTTGTAGAGGGGCATGAAGAACGCGCCCTCAACCATGACGGCGAACTTGTCCTCCAGTACCTTGTGATCGGTCGGATCCAGCCCTGAGATCTGGCAGTAGACCTCATCACGAACATGGATGTGGGCAGTCTTCCTCATGCTGCGGAGAAGCGGAAGTGGCGCTCGAGGTTGTGCTTGCGAATGTAGCTGATTGGCTTGAGCTGCGTGCCGAGGTAGGCTGCATTCTCCTTGGCAACGCTGATGAGCATCATGACCTTCGCGAGGTCGCTCGCCGACATGCTGCTGTCTGGCTCAAGCCGCGCCTGCACGGAGGTGCCGTCGTCCTGCAGCTCCTGAAAGAGGACCGATGGCTCGCCATTCTCGACGGTCAAGGACATGCGGTTTGAAGGGGCGGGGGTGGTAAGCGCCTTGATTTCGTCAGCAGAGATGGTAACTGTGCCGATACCGACGCCTGACGCAACGGTGGAGTAGCCGTAGGACACGCCGCTGCCGGGGCTAAAGCTGCCGCTATAGATTGTACTGCTGCCACCTACCGGTGCAGTGGCTTTGAGAAGATCAGATGACAACATCTTGTAGGCTCGCTACTCGTAGTTTGGTGATGTGGCCGACCATCCAGCCCATCTGCTTGAAGCCCTCGACAATCGAGTCAAGGCGCTGGTGGTAGAGGGAGGCCTCAATGACCAGCTGGTTGATCTCGACCATCTCCTTCTCACCTGCGATGAGCGTTGACGTCTCACGAGCACCGTAGGCGCGGTTGCCCTGTAGGTAGTTGCGAGTGAGACGACTCTCGATGCGTGCCCGATGGTTCTCCAGCCACTTGACAAGCTGCTTGGCCTCCTGGGCCTGCATGTCGTAGTGTGCTTGGTTGTATGGGAGCGAACGCGCGATGACCTCGAGCCGCTCACCCTCGAGAGAGAACAGCGGCTCGGCCTTCTTGATTTCGGCATCGTACTTGGTGAAGAAGCTGTCAAGCTCCTCGACAAGCCGAGACTCATCAATCTGTAGTAGGGTGGTCACTCGTTTCCTCGGTTCGAGATGATGAACTCTTCGAGGTTGTAGTCGAAGTCAACAATCTGATTGGCTAGGAGCGTTGCGGTCTGTAGGTCTGCCACAACGCGCGGCGTATGTGAGATTATACAGTCGTTTGGCTTAGCCTCTGAGTTTGGAATCAGGTCGACGTGGGAGCCAGCTTGCAGTGATCCAGTCGCCTGGACCCTGAATGAACTGCCCGGTGCCAAGAGCTGGAGGATCTTGGACCGGGCACACAGTGTGATACGCATTGTCAATGGCCCTTTTTGAAGGGCCTCAGGCGTATTTACTCTTCGGCGTCGTCGGCCTTCTTCGGCAACAGACTGAGCTCTTCAGTGGCTGCACGCAGCGCCTTGTTGAGCTTGCCAGTCGAGGTAACGACCTCGGTGGTCTGCTTGCCATCGACGAACTTGGTGATGACGAAACCGCCGGTGACATACTGGATGACTACTTGGTTGGGCATGGATTACTCCTTCTTGCCACGCGTCTTGCGCGCGGCGGGTTGTGGTTGCTCGTCTTGGTCGACGATGGTCTCGAGCTCTTCTTCAGACGGTTCAGGCCCATTGCGGTGAGCCAGCGGCTTACACGCAGGATGTTCCAGCAGCTGCAGCGCGATCTCCTCGTTGAAGTCCCGCTCGCGGAACGACACCTTGTGGATCTCACCGTGCTCGTCGGTCCACTCAGACACCCAGTTGAGCTTCTCGCCCGGCTGTGTACCCTTCGCGATGACCTTCATCTCCTCTAACATCTCGAGAAGGCCCGTCACCGGCGACATGCCGCTGTTGTACGGTACCTCGAGCTCGACCTTCGTGCCCAGCTTGGCGAAGCGCGACTTGTAGGTCTCGAAGCGCATCCGCACACCGACCACCTCGCCTTCGTCCTTCAGCTTGAGCTTAGTGACGATGCCGATGATCGAGCACGAGAACTTCGTGCTATTGGTGATGGCCCATGCACCGTCTCCCAGCATGATGTCCTGTGGGTAGACGTGGTCAGTGATGAGCAGGGAGATTGGCAGGCGGCCAATCTGACCGAGTGCCAGTCGCAGCATGGCCTTGCGGCGCTTCGCGAGTTGACCTTGGTCGCCCTTGATGACGCCCTTGTCGTAGTTCTCCATCTCAGTGCTGGATGAGAGCATTGCGAGGCTGTCGAGAACGATGAGCGTCTTCTGAGCGTCGAGGTTGTCCTTACCGAACGCCTTCTTGTAGTTGGCGAAGAACTCAGACAGGGTCGAATTGACGTCCTCGATGGTAGCCACCGAGATGTAGGTCAGGTGCTCAGGGTCGATGTTGCAGCCAATCTTGCCGAGGTAGTCGACGTCGATGGCGTGCTCACTGTCCAGGTAGACAACGTGGTAGCCCTGCACCTGGGCCTGCTTGGTGATGTTGCCGGCGATGAAGCTCTTGCCGGATCCCGAAGGGCCCGCAAAGAGAGTGATCTTCGCCAGTGGGACACCCTTCTTGAAGTCGCCGCTGAGGGCACGATTGAGCGCGAAGTTGCCCGTCGACAACCAGTGGGTCGTCTCCGGGAGACCTACGCTAACCGTATCCAGCTTGGCGACTTCCTTCTTGAACTTGTCCAGGAATGGAAGTCCTGCCATAGATTGCTCCTAAGAGAGGGGCGCGAGGCCCCTCGGTTGATCACTCGCCGGCAGCGGCCTTCTGCTGCTGACGCAGGCGGAGCTGCTCAACAACGCTCAGCTTCTTCTCGCCGGTGGCTGCGGGAGCCGGGGCGGGAGCTGCATCGTCGTCAGCTGCGGCTGAGCTCTGCTTGGCGGCGGGAGCCGGGGCAGGAGCAGGAGCGGCGTCTTCACCGCTCGGAACCGAAGCGCCGGTCTGGTCGGCGATCAGCATCGTCTCGAGCTGGGCACGGGCGGTCTTCGGGGTACGGAACGTCTTGAGGTCGTACAGCTCGATCGCCTCGATGACGTCATCGGCGACGTCGGTCATCTTCGGCGAGAAGTTCGAGGTCGTGTACGAGGCGTACTCGCCCGACTTCGTCTTCTTGATGCGGAAGTTGTAGCCACCCTTCAGCTCGTACGGAGGGTTCTCGAGGTCACCGCTCTTGAACGCGGCCTGGATCTGGTTGAAGATCGCGGGACCGAAGTCGATGAGCTTGACGATCTGCTCAGCGTCGTGCTCGACGGGCGTCTCGAGCACCAGCACCTGGCCGATGTAGCTCTTCTTGCGGTAGTACTTCTTGCCCAGAGCTTCGTTGTGCTCAGGGTCCTTCTCGTCGTAGTACTTCTGCGACAGGGCGCAGATGGGGCAGTCCTCGCCGTACATCTTCAGGCAGGCGACCTTCTCGCGCTTGCCGTTGACGACCAGCTCGTGGGTCAGGTTTTCCACCAGGAAACCCATCGGGTTGTCTTCGTCGAGGTCGGGGAGGAAACGAACGACCGACGTGCTGTCAGTCGGGGCCTTCCAGAAGTTGAAGAACTTCTTCCAGCTTTGGTCACCACCACCACCGGTGGTCTTCTGCTCGAAGGCTGCGGCCAGATCGGCCAAACTTTTCTTTGCCATGCTTTTCTCCAAAATGTCAAAAGTGTTGAAACATAAACTACAGATCACTCTTTCGTGTCTGCAGTCTATTTATGCATTGTAACGCGAAAAGCGAGATGGTCAACCTTGTAACAGGTTGACCATCGGCTACCAGATCAGTAAATAGAAAATGACAGAGCCCTTCACGTACCTCATAGGATGGAAACGCCTAAACACCTTCTATTACGGTGTCAGATACTGTCCTTCGGCAGCACCTTCGACACTTTGGACGACGTACTTCACAAGTTCTAAGCGTGTCAAAGAGTTCAGAAAGCAACACGGCGAACCTGATGTTGTGCAGGTTCGCCGTACCTTCAAAACCCCGACGCAGGCACGCAAATGGGAACTTACGGTTATTCGCAGATTGAAAATGGTTCTGCGCCAAGATTTCCTAAATCAGACTGATCGACCTGCGCCGTCTTTCAAAGGAAGGAAGCATACACAGTCGGCAAAATCCAAAGTGTCTGCCCTCCACAGCGGCAGGAAGTTGTCTGAGGAGCATAAAAGAAAAATCTCACAGTCTCACACAGGGAAGTGTTTGTCAGATGAACACAAGGAAAAACTCCGAGAGGCCGGGAAAAATCAAAGACAGTCCCTTGAAACCCGGGAAAAACGTAAGGCTTCGTTGAAGGGGAAGAAGAAAAGCCCTGAACATGTCAGGGCTGTCGTTGAAGCAAAGAAGAGGAGGGCCGCTGAACGTGCCCTCCTCTCTCAGTGACCAGGTACGACGATGACCTCGTCCACCTCGCTGCCCAACCAGGCACACGTCTGAGCGTAGTACTGCGAGCGCAACGAGGAAGCCGGAACCGCCTTGTCAGGGCGCGTTGCCTGACGAGCGTACAGCGTGTCGAACGTGTTCCAGAACTCCACCGCCACGACCTTCATGCCGATGTTGCGCGCCGCCTGGATGTACTGCGAGCGGAACTTCTTCGAGCCGTTCGTGTTGTCCATGTACATCGACCCGTGGGTGATCTTCAGGTCGTGGAACATCGACGCCATGCGCTCGTGCCAGTACTTCTTGAACTCGCCCTCGTGATCGACAGCGTACTGCCACGTCGTCGAGTAGAAGTCCTTGTCGCCCGGCACCGCGAAGCCGAGGCTGTTGCGCGTGAACCAGAACTCGCGGCGCATCTCGTCCAGGCTAAAGACCTTGTCGCACGCCCGACGGTACTGCTTCGTCCACGTCGACTTGCCCGAGCCCGACGGCCCGATCAAGATGTAGCAGTTGCCCATCTGGCTGTTGATGCGGTTGATGGTCAGCGGCACCGTGCGGAACTCGCGGATCCAGGCCTCGACGTTCTGCAGCTTCGTCTCGTGGTCGTCGCTGATCCGGCCCGCCGCGTCGGAACGCAGGCAGTCGTAGAACGTGTCGACATCCTCACGCAGCGTGTGCTCCATCGCCGTCCGCAGGTCAGACCGCTTCTTGCCGTCCTTGTAGCCGTACGGCAGGTGGTGCTCGATGATCCAGCGGATCATACGAGCCTCATCGACCGACACCAGCGCGCGCAGCTCCGGGTCCATCAGCCAGCACTCGGTGAAGCACACGGCGCTGTCCTGCTCGTGGCCGGCGTAGCGGCGGTACGTGCCAGAACCGTCCTTCTTCTCGAGGGTCTCTTCAGCCGACGGCTTGCCCGTGTCGTGGAAGAGCAGAGCGAGCAGAGCGATCTTGTTCTGCTTCTCGGAACGAATGGGCATGAAGCGCGTCGCGTACTGCTCGATCACCATCTCGGTGTGAGCAGCGACGTTGGCTTCGCGGTGCCAAGGAGACGCCTCCACGGTCTGGCGGAGGGAGTGCCAGCGCGGTGTCTGCTTGAAGCGGTCGATGTAGGTCAATGCGTCCATGGTGCCATTATACACCATGGACGCTGGAAAGAGTGTAACAGTGGAGGTTGGTTACACTCTTAGGTTCAGGCCGGGATGAAAGCCCAGCAGTCTGAGACCTTCGATGTCGATGAAAGAGTGCTGAACCATCCGTAAGGCATCTCAAAATATCCTTGACTACCCCAGGTTGGACCGAACGAGTTGCGGACGATGACGGTGCCCTTAGCGTCGTCGAAACCAGCGGTGCACATTGCGTGACGACCGATCCACTTGGTGGTAGAAGTCCACATTGGCAGATAGCCGGTCGGCTTTGCGACTGAGACAAAGGTATCAGGTACCACCATACCGAAGATGACAGGCAGGCCGGCCAGCATCGCGCTCCGCATCGAATCAAACGAAGTGATCGAACGGTATTCCTTGACGCGCGGCCTGATGCCAAGGGCTGATTGGTATGCTGTGGCGCTGGGCTGTACGGTTACTTTGGTGTAGTCGTATGGCCAGGCAGTTTCGGCCGGCGCGCCATACTGGGTGATACCTTTCACGGCATTTCGCGGCTGGCACCCGTAGTCACCACCAGTTTGTCCGGCGTAGGAACGTGCGTTCCAATAGACGAAGAGACGCGAAAGATCGGCGACGCCTAGAGTTGCCTCCAGAGCAGAGGTGGCTGCATGCGCAACACATGCATTGCCTGAACCTTGCTGTTCGACGGGGCCAAAACGGGGGCGAAGGTCAACTGCCGCCATTATTGATTCTCCTTGTAAACCCGGTCACGAGCGTCCGCTGTGTCCTTGAGCCACCCTGAAAACTGCTCGTCAGGCGCGGGCTCAGAAACAGGTGCGGGCGAGAAGATTGACTTGAGCCAAGCGCAGATGCGATGGAATAGAGACATTGTGTACTCCTAAATGGAACAGGGACCCGATCGGGTCCCTGTATTTACGGATGCGAGGTGGTTAGACTCGACGGCGGCGACGCTGGAGCGCGATCACTCCGAGGCCGATGGCAGCGAGTGCCAACGTTGCAGGCTCTGGGACTGGGGGCGGGTTGCAAGCATCATTTCCGAGGCAGCCATCGCCGAAGTTGGACGGAGCAACTCCCCAGAGAGCGGCGTGGCTCAGGCCGAGGGCGGTGCCTTGGCTGTTGAGGCCGGTACCGATGGTGCTAAAGCTCAGCTCAGTCATGGTTTCCGTGAGGTTGTTCATGACGTCAGGCAGCAGGCCGCCATCGAACAGGTACAGTGAGTAGAAGTTGCCAGCCTTGAGGGAGATGCCGAAGATGCTGAAATTCAGCAGGCCAGTCGGATCCTCAAGCAGCAGCTTCCCGGTCTTGCCACCGGTGCCGTAGATCAGCGAGACCTGCGAGCCGTTGTCGCTGTCAGTCGTATCGATGAGCTCGAACGGCGTGTCGAAGGAACCAAGCTCGGCGAACTTGGTGCCAGTTGCCAGCAGCGTGTCAGGCGTGCCCACGTCATTGCCGGAGAAGCCGCCAGCGCAAGCATATGCACCGGTGATGTCGGTAAGGCTGCAGGTACCAGCCTTAGGTTGGGCAGGAACTGGCCCAGCAAAAGCTGCAGAACTGATAACCAGCGCTGCCAGGGTCATAAGAAGCTTCTTCATGGTGTTGCTTTCAGGAGTGGATTGTTGAATGGTAGAGAACTTGGGCCCTAGTTTTAGGCCAAATGGCAGTGCTAAAATAAGCTCTACAGGTGCTATTTTAACACATGTTTCGGAATGTATTTATTCGTTTTTGGGTTGACCTTACCCGCCACAGAACGCAGACGACAGGTTCGTGAACTCCATGTAGCGTTTCTCAGGGTTGTCTGACATGCGGAAGTACCGCACCTGCAGGTTGTATTGGTCGCCCTTGACGAGGCCGCTCGTGTTGCAGTGCTTGGAGACGTAGCGACTCTCATAGACCTGGCCTGTCTCGACGTCCTTCAGCGTGACGTAGAAGTGCTTGGGCGGGTTCCACGTCACCAAGATGAAGCGACGGATCTCAGCGCCGTCCTCGGTGCGGGTGATGATAGGGGCGTCAGCGAAGCGCTTGTCGTACTCCGCCATGTTGTCCGTCACGGTGTGCCATATCGCGCCAGTGAGGTGCTGATGGCTCGTGATGCCGCGAGGGATACCGAATGGCCAGGCCCACGCTGCGAAGACGATGTAGCCCATGGCGGCAGTGACACCAACGGTTCCCCACCAAACGTAGCGTGCCGGCCCTTTACGGAGCCAACCTTCGTCTGGGTCCGTTACGCCCAATGTCAACGCCCAGCAGATGAACAATGGGAAGCCGAAGATCAACAGCAGGCCAAAGATGGCGAGCAGCTTGACGAAGATGAATCCGATGATGTCGATCATGTCAGTCCATCCTCGTTTGCACGGAGGCCTTCATTTCAGGGAAGTGCTTCTTCAGCACCTCAACGAAGGCGCGAGCACCTTCTGCCTTGGCGTCCATCCACTGGGTGGAGTTGTGAGATGGGTTGTAGATGACGAAGCCGCCTTCGTAGTCGTCAGTGCGGCCGATGTCCTGCTGCTTGCACATCTCGACGAAGCGACCACGTGCTGGTCGGATCTTGACCCAAGCGAAGCCGCACGGGTACCACACGCCAGGGTTGGCATCGAGGTGGGCTTGGGCAGCAAGCTCGGCCGCCTGCTCGGCTTCCGTGAAGACGTCGAGTTCCTTCTGGTACTTGTAGGCGTTCATTCGGTCCTCGGTGCGGGGATCTTCTCTTCGAATTCGCGGTACGACACCCACTTGGCGCTGCGGCTGTCGTCCATGATGGTACCGCTGCCACCCCGGATCTGCGTCACGCCTTCACGGCGCTTGCGACCAATGAACTTGGTGACCTCGATCTTCTTGCAGCCGGTGCCACCACAGTTGACGCAGATGACCGCCTGGTGCTTGGCTTCCATGAAGCCCTGGTAGAGACCTGTGCCAGCGCACGAGCGGCACTCGGTGTTGAGGGTGATGTTCATATCAGAAGTGCGGGTTCTGTTCATCGTGGACACCAGCGACCATCCACCAGGTACCGCCCTCGGCACGCCAACCGCTCGTGTCCTTGTAGCGCCGGAACTTGTTGCCCTGGTCGGTCGTGATCTGCCACGTGCGCGTGATCTTGACGATCTTGCCGACGGGGTAGTAGTCGCCGTTGAAGCCCTTGGAGACCTCGTCTCCAATCGCCGGCGCCTCGATGACGCGGTAGCGGGGTGAGCAGCCAGGCCCCTCGTCAGTCGGCAGGAACTGCTTGCCAGTCATAGCAGTCAAGTAGGCAGACATCGACCACGCCTCGGTGTAGGAGGGGAAGTCACGGCTGTGGATCCAGCCGGTAGTCTTCTTGGTGATGGGGAACTTCACCCAGTGCGGGCCACAGCCAGGACCTTCCTTGGAGACCTCCACAGGAAACCCGTTTTCAAGTCTGACGTAGAACATGCGGCGCCTCGTAGCGTTGATGTGGTGATTATACACCAACCGCCAGGGAAGTGTGTAACAACCTACCGCTGTTACGAGTTCCGGCGCTTCATCCAGGTGTAGTCAGAACCGTCAGGCAGCTTGCCGTCAACCACGGCACCGCCCCGGTCCTTGGTACCGACCATGCCTTCCGGCTCATTGACGACGCCGACGTGCGTCACACCCGGGGCTGCTCGCTTCTCACCCATGAATGCGTAGGCCTCCATCATCTCAGTGTCGAGAAACATCTTGCACATCGGCTGCGACATGCCAGGGAAGAACTCAGAGGCGGACGGTTCAATCCAGAAAACTGCAATGCTCATGACGCATAGTAACACACGTCATGAGCAAAGAGCGCCTGAAAATTCAGGTTACTGCTGAGGAAACACGGTGGCTGGAGGAGTGAAGGTACCGGTATACCGCGCTACTCCAGGCGTGATGCGTACGCCCTCAATGAAGCCGTTGAATGAGCCACCGCCTGCAGCAGGACGACCTAGGTACCCGTACGTGTTCACCGTGTAGTTGGTTCCGTCTGTGTAGTTGGAACCTGTTTGCACACCATTCAGGAACATACGCGTTGTTCCTGAAGAACGACATACCGCTAGGTGGTGCCATACGCCTGTCGCTGGGACGGAACTCACAATGCGATCACCAGTATTTACCCACCATGAGTAGCCGCTACCATTGAAGTAAATTTGTGGTGCGGTACCGTTCGTAGAGTTGATGCTGAAATCGATCAGATAAGATCCATTGGTAGTTGGGTTAAACCAAAATTCCAGTGTGAAGTTGCCAGATCCTAGTGCCATCGACGACGGCGTCGTGAAGCGGGCGTATTTTGAACCCGAGAATGACAGCACGGCAGACGCATACTTCTTAGTGGCGCTTGACAGTAGCGCTGAGCCAAACAGCTGTACGGTCGACGTCTTGGTGATGTCAACTATGGATGTTGTCGTGCTTGCGCTCAGCAGCATCTTTGTTTTAGCAGTCGGCTGGAGTGGAGCATTCGGCGGTGTGAACGCCGCCGTGTATAGCGCCTCGCCTGCCACTACGCGCGTGTCAGAGATGTAGCCTGTCACGGGGCCGCTAGGGGCAGCAGAGCGACCAATATAGATTGGGTTCGTTGACGAGAAGTTTGTTGAGTTCGAGACCGATCCAACTGATACACCGTTCAAGTACAGCGTCAGCGTGCCCAAACGACGAACTGCTGCCAGGTGGTTCCACGCGTTCGTTGTAACTGCTGTTGACCCTGTCACAAAGTCTGTGAACCATCCAGAGAAACGAGGCTGGCTGCTAGAGTTGAGGTTGAAGTTCCACTGTGCGTCACCGCCACCTGAGTTCAGAATGTTGCTGACCGGGTACATGAGCCCCGCGACTGTTGGATACAACCAGCACTCCACTGTGAAGTCGCCTGTTCCGAGCGCGCCAGAGGCCGTTCCTGCGATTGCTGATGAGCCGTCAAAGTACGTCGAACCTGCGACTGATAGATTGAACGGTGTCTTAGTCGTAACTGCGGGCGTGCCGACAGCTGTTGCGGTAAAGTTGTTAGCGCTTCGGTCATTAAAGGTTGAAGCAGTCAGTGTCAACAGCGAAGTGTTTGCAACAACCGCCAGCGGCGATGTTGGCGCAGTGAATGAAGCAACTGCTGGGTCATAGATTGCCGTGCCCTTGACGGCCCGCACGTTGGAGATCCAGCCATTAAATCTGCCGTCTGTTCCACCGCCAACTCGATACAGTGTTGTGCCGTAGCTGGTGTTGTCTGTGACCGCAGCGGCCAATGGTAGGCCATTCACATACGCGCGAGTTGATCCAGACTTTCGAGTCACCGCAATGTGGTACCACGTGTTCATCGCTAGAGATGTCACTGAACCGAGTGATGTGCTTGAAGAGTTCTGTGGAGCAATTCGTAGAGTGCCAGCTGCAACGTAGATCGCAAGACCGCCGGTGCTATCACCAGACACCAGTGTAGCAGACATAGTGGCCCAGTCAGCCCTAGAATTAAACCAACCTTCTACCGTATAGTCTCCTGTGCCATATCCAAACGCAGCGTTGCTTGCGAATTCCAGATAGTCAGTTGACCCATTGAATTCTCCGCCCCAAGCTGCTGATGTGTATGGTGAAAAACCGCTTTGGACAGGTGTTCCTGTTACAGCCATAATGTTAGCAACAGGGCTGCTATCAAAAAATTGGCTATTGGACGGAACTCCAGCAGTTTGGAAAGTCAGCAGCGATGTGTACTGGTCGTTCGTCAACGGAACTGTCGACGGTGTAAAGGATGCAATATATCGCGCAATTCCCTTGCTGAGACGCAGATTGCTGACGTAACCGACAACGTGGCTGTTGGCCAGCGTGTTTGAGCTGAAGTTGAACGCAGCCGTTGAGTTAAGATCAACTGCGATTGTGTTGCTGTTGTCTAACACGCCATTCAGGAAAACCCTGAACGTATTACCGGAACGCGATATCGCGAGATGGTACCATCTGTTTATGGCTATCGTTGATGTTGAGGAAACCCATCCAGAGTTCCACGCCGAAAGCCTGACTACGCTATTGTAGATGCTAAAATACCATGAGTTGTTGTTGTTTGCCGAGACGTTGCCAACAATGACATATTCACGGTTAGTTGTGGCTTCTGTTGGGTAATACCAGCACTCGACGGTAAAGTCGCCTGTCCCGAATTGGAGCGGTGCCGCCGTCGGCATCGTCATTGCATCAGTTGATACCGACATAGCAACAGAGCCCGATGACAATGGCATCGGCAGTGGTCCCTGCACTGCAACAGGTGCAGTGCCAGTGACCGTAAATGCGTACGCATTCGTGCTGTTGTCGACCAGTCCACTGAAGTTCTGGAACATCAGCAGAGTTGTCTTTGAGTCTGCCACCAGCGGTGCAATCGACGGCGTGAAGTTCGCCGTGTATCGCGCACCACTGCTGTCTGTTGCGCTCGTGAATCGAAGGTTTGAAATCCGCGTGCTGGCTGCCAATGGGCGCTGGCCAGAGCCAGTAAAAATGCCGACTTGCGTGTTTGATACTGGGCCCGCGGCGAACGTTGTATTGTCAGTGACGGTTGCAACAGACACACCGTTGACATAGACCGTAACGTTCGTACCACCGTTCGTGCCAACGATGGCAAAATGGAACCACTCACCAGTTGGCATTGCGGATGACAGCGTCACCAAATAGGTGTTTGTTGACGCCTTGTTGCCGATGTAGAGCTCAGTTGCAAGGTTGCTGATGCCCCATGCTCGCCAGTACCCAGTGGAGCCAATGCCAGTAGTGGCAATCAGCCCCTGTGCATTTGCATAAGTGCTGATGTTCAGCCAGCACTCTAGCGTATACGAGCCGCTTGCACCGTAGCTGTCTACAGCTGCCTGGGACCCAGATGGGCCAGTTGCCCAGCTGGAACCATTGAACTGCTGCCCAAGATATCCATGCTGGAATGGGCTATATGTAATCGGCTTGGTTGTTGACCCAGGCGTAATCACGTACGAATTATTGGACATGTCCGTGTTGTACGCTGCCGCAACAGCAGCATACCCCGTGGACAACACCATCTTGTTTGAGCTGAATGACGCATCACTCAGTGGTGCCGCCGGTTGAGCGGGGCTAAATTGCGCTGTTAGGCCAGACATTAGACGATGCTCCCGCTGAGAACGACCTCAGAAACTGTGTTGTACCAAACACTGCAAGACCCTCGTGGCGCCAGCGTCACCGATGAAACTGAGGTTGCATTTCCATCCTTGTACATCGTCAGACCTGCACCAGCAGATAGCGTAATTGGCGAACCACTGTCGTTGTAGATGCTGTAGATGTCGCCAACCGCAATCGAGCCACCACCGGCCCAGGTTGTTGCCGTAATTGTCTGGCTAGTAGATACTGCAACCCGCTTACCAACAGCAGTTGAAGAAATTGCTGTAACGCGTGGTAGGTTGCTTGTCGACGATGCGGCTTGCCAAGTAGGCGTAGCTCCTGCCCCTGCAGAAGTCAGGACTTGACCAGCAGTGCCAGCTGAGCCACCCACCTGAAGCGGTGAACTTGCGCCTGCAAGATTTAGAGCTCCAGTCTGGGTAGTTGTACCGGTTACTGCCAAGGAGCTCAGCGTTCCAACCGTGGTTAGACTTGAGTTTACCACGTTTGCGGCAAGTGTTGTGCCAGTTAGCGTTCCTGCTGCGCCACCACTTGCTGCTTGCCATGTCGGTGCCGCTGATGGGCCGTTCGATGTCAGCACCTGACCAGATGTGCCGGCGCTGCCGTTCAGCTGCAGACCACCGGTACCAACAGCGAGGTTGAACGCTGTTGCGGTGTACGTGATGTTGGTAGCAGTAGTGCCTGTACGAGACACGGTGCGCCAGTTTGTGCTGGCGTTAAACGCGTCGTTTACGAACGCATCAATGAGCTGGCTACCATCGTTGTTTGCATACGTACGGAAGATCTTGCGATCTGCACTGCCGCCAGATGCAGTCACGATGATTCCAGGGTACCCAGAATCTGAGCCAAGAGAAACACCTGAGTTTGCGGTGCTTGTTACGAGCGCACCACGCGCCTGGAACGTACCTGTTAGTGCAGTTGCACCAGAAACGTTCAGCGAACCAAGCGTACCAACCGATGTCAGCGACGAGCTCACTACGTTGGCAGCCAACGTAGTGCCAGTCAGCGTGCCTGCAGCGGCTGCGGGAGCAGAACCCCATGTAGGAGTTGCGCCGGCACCGGCGGATGTCAGCACTTGACCAGAAGTACCTGCAGAACCTCCAACTTGAAGTGGTGAGCTAGCACCAGCTAGGTTAAAAGTTCCAGTTTGTGTGTGGGTACCGGTAACCACCAAAGATGAAAGCGTACCGACTGAAGTCAGCGAAGAGCTGACAACGTTTGACGCGAGCGTAGTACCAGTCAAGGTGCTTGCGTCAGCGGCACCAGATGCTACTGTTGACCAGGTGCCGTCACCGCGCAGGTACGTTGTGCTGTTCGCGGTACCAGTACCGAGGCGGGCTGTACCGACAGTACCTGAAGAAAGGTTAGACGCATTCAGTGAAGTAAGCGACGCGCCAGATCCAGAGAATGATGATGCGGTTACTGAACCCGATGTGACTGCGATATTGCCTGTTGAAACAGTAAGTCCACCAACAAGTGAAACGCCACCACCCGAACCGAGACGCATGACTTCCTCAACGCCGGCCGCAACGCTGGTGCGAGTTTGAAACGAAAGGTATGAGTGTCCGCCGTCGCTCGAAGCTGAATAACCTGCCTTGATGCGAGCCTGTGGTTCCATTGCGGAACCTTGATTACGGAAATAGATAGTACCACCACCACCGCTAACATATCCGCTGTTCGCGGTGATGTAAAGCATGTCGCCAGTATCACCCTGAATATCAATAGACGTCGCCGACCCCAGCGTGCCAAAGTTTGACGAGCCTGACACCGTGAGAGATGAAAGCGAACCTAGAGACGTCAGCGACGAGCTTGTTACACCTGAAGCCAGAGTAGAACCCGTGAGAGATGATGCCGCAACGGAGATTGATGACCACGTGTTGTCACCACGCAGGTACGTGATGCTGCTTGCGGTACCAGAACCGAGGCGCGCAGTATTCACAGTGCCGTTTGACAGGGCTGAGGCATTCAGGTTAGTCAGCTGGGCGCCAGAAACTGCGCCGAGAGTCGAATTCCAGACACCAGAAGTGATTGTGCCGACGCTGGTGAGCGATGAGTTAACAACGTTTGACGCAAGCGTAGTGCCTGACAGGGTCGATGCAGAAGCAATGCCGTTGCTGAACTGCGAGAATGTCAGCGCTGACGAACCGATAGTAATCGTACCATTTGTTGTCAGCACCCAGCCCGTGTCAGCATTGGTAGAACCTTCTGTCACGAAGCAGAAATCACCGGCCTTGACTTCATTGGTTGGGGAACCATCAAAATCAGAAGAACGAGCCCAAGCACCTGAGGCAACAACGTAGATACCGTTGTTGATGGTGTTAGATTGGTCCTTGACAAGGACGCGGTCACCAGCAACAACCGCTACACCGTCAATTGTCTGCGCACCAGACAGAGTGATGTTAGCAGTGGTTGCTACGCGAACCGCTGGCTTGATGTTGAGCGAGTCAAAGCTTACCAAGCCGGTTCCGACCAGGGTCCACTCAGTTCCAGTATAGACGTGGAGTCCATCATTAGGCGAATCGTTCCGGAAGAAAAGTTCGCCGGTATTGGGGTTAGACGGGAACGATGACCCTGAAGCGATGGTGGCATTAGTAATGCTGCCGCCTTCTGAGATTGATACGCTGTCGAAAAGCATGAGTTGGCTCCTTTAAAACTCTCGAAGCCTATTTACGCAGATATCGCTCAGGCAAGGAACGGGACTGGCTCATCTCCGAAGGTGTCGTTCGGGTCACCCGGTTCAACGTATTCATTCACCCGCCTGAAGGCTTCGTCGTTCCATTCCGAAAGTCGCTTCAAGAGACGGATGATGCCAACGGTGGCCATTACCGCGTCATCGGTAGCGCCGCGCTTCGCTTCGTATGTACCACCCTTGGCGATGAAGTTCTTGAGTTCGAACAGCAGGAGCTCAGAGTTGATGTGCAACCCGTTCACCGTCTTCTCAACGAGCTGCTTGAGCTGCAGGCAGGAAAGGATCTTTGTCTTACCCGACGTGAAGACACCAAACTTTCCAGGCACGTCGCAGAACAGCTCTGCATGCTCGGGCTGCTTCTCATCGTTCTGGTAGAGCGCTGAGATTGCCTCACCGATACCGTTCCGCTCAAACGTCCAGACAATTTCCGATCTACCCCTACCCCCATACTCGCTCAGCTTCATGATGATCCATTTGAGCTTGGCATAGAGCAGCGGGATGTTGATCTCGTTCGACCGCCACTCAGCGACCTGCTCGAGGGATGGGAACTCGAAGACCTCGATGACCGAGAAGTCCTTGCCGTTGCCGGTCGATGGGT
>JACCDQ011708814.1_pt1 | contig 27114 bp, 55 predicted proteins | sample 7446031 | NCBI WGS metagenome assembly JACCDQ01 (sample SAMN15323442, study PRJNA562643) | freshwater metagenome | isolation source: river surface water | place: USA:Blue River Watershed | collected 2017-08-17 | reverse complement strand
CTGCGCCATTCTTTCTTTTCTAAGTCGAATACACGCAATGCTTTTGTGCTTGTTGTTTCTTTGCGAGGCTTTGCTCCTTCTTTGATAACAACAGGCGGCAAATCTTTTTCTTCCAATGTGCATTTCATCACACGCTCAGTGCCGTCTACCTTAGTGAACGTGATTGTTGCTGGACCCATTTGCAACATGCTCTTGAGCCATGCATGTAGATTGGCTTCTGTAACGTCATCAATGTTTGTTAAGTTTTTAGGGTCAGTGAAGTTAATCATTATAGTTCCAGTATGTGATATTGTGAAAAAGGATAAGTTTTTTGCAACCAAACAAGTAAGTCAGGGTCATAAGGTAATTGAATGTCACCTGACTTGTTTGTGATAATCATTGAATTAACATTCTAATCAAGCCGATTGTGTCAATCGTAGTTAACAAGATGTAGTTAGCCAACATCCCAAAAGATTTCCTAGTGAAAGCAGCCCAAGCGTACAAAGCGCAACCAGTAATCCAGATAGGATAAAGCACAAGAAGAGGAGGATTGGGGACAGTGAGAGCCATAGTGACGCTACAGCCAATTGAAATTGCCCAAGCCAACAGTTCAACACAAAAACGAAATGGGTGAGTTTTGTAATCATCTTTGATCCAATTAAAAATTCCAGCTACAATATCATTCATTTTTCTACCACATCTGTTAACGTTGGGATTTTGCTCTTAGCATCTTTAATGTAAGACCAAAGAATTGCTTCTACCATTTTGTTGAAAGTAATGTCACGTTCATGTGCCATCTTTGCAATGGTTAAAAATTCTTCATCGCTTAGTTCTACGGGAACTGTTTCGTACTTTTCTGCTGTCATTTATTTCTTTCAGTCTAGGTTCTACAATGTGATTATATATCTGTTCCATTACCATGTAAAGACTTTTGGCATCCTTCTCAGTCATGCCACTTGTCCATGTTGGGTCGGTGTCTAATTTTCTCAACGCATAGTCATGCCTGTAATCCAGACACATTTCATTAATGATTTCTTCTTTGGATTTCATCCCTTAACTCCAAACATTCTTGTAATACTTCTGTTGGATAATCTCTTTCGGTAAGAACATGTTTACAGTCATAAGTAATCGTAACAGCGAATTCATCATCTTCATAATCATCATTTGATAGCCAACCATATGCTAATCCGATTAAGAAGATGACTAGCAACACATTGATAAAAGGTTGCATTAGTGACACTAATCTATTAGGATTCATAACCAACTATGCGCTGACCAAGTGTTAAGATAACGCATACTTGCTTTACCGTTTGACCCAAGAAATTGTTTTGAAAACATGTTGTTAGCAACTACCCAGTGTCTAGCAGGTTTACTAGTATGACAGGCAAAGTGATGAATCTGTTGCCAGCGTCGGAAGATACTGATTTTATTCTTAGTAAACTTAGCAGGAACCCAATTGGAGCGGGTCTGCCAATTATAGTTGTCCACACGACCATACTTTAGTCGTTGCTTCATAATGTATGACTTTGACATTTCCTGAGGTCTGAATCTATTCATTACATTCTCCGACTGTACAAAGCATAGTTAAGACATACTAATGCCAAATCAAACAATGCACCTAAATAGTCACCGCGTGATAATTGAATCATTGCCGCTTGTACCAACCAACCAATCAAGAACCATACGATTTCAGTATAATGTTCATTGAACCAATCGAGGAATTTATTCATGTTTCTCTCCATATTGAAACAACTCATGCTGACGATGGATTTCGATACTAGTTCCGAACTTTATCAAAATCAACCCTACAAAAAACAATAAGAAAGATAGTAACATACTAAACTTAATCATTGCCGCAGAAGATAGTGCTACCACTATCCCTGCGTATTTTAACAGCTTGTCGGCTGACATGTTTACTTCACGTTCACGAAGGGTACGTTGTTACCTAATACTGTATTGGGCAACTTACCATCCCACTTTTCAATCGCTTGCAACTGTACGTATGCCGCACCACCTTGAGTTTGAATCGCACTTGCTTGAATTGCGATAGCCTCAGCTTCACCTTTAGCTTGTGCGATGCGAGACTTAGCTTCAACTTGGATACGCTCATAGTCTTGGTCAGCACGTAGTTTAGCTTGTGTAGCGATAACCTTTTGTTCAATCGCATCCTGATATGCTTTACTGAATCCAAAGTTAACCAAGCTGACGTTGCTAACGATGATATTGAAAGGTGCTAACTTTTCTCTCATACGTGAAACAATGTCTGCGTTAACTGCATCACGTTTAGTAATCAATTCTTCACTTGTATAGTGACCAACTGCCGACTTGAATGATTCGTTGATAGCTGGACCAAGAACTTTTGAATCTACATCAAGCCCGAACTCTTTGTAGATATATGGTACCTTGTCTCCGCTCAAACGATAGTTAACTACAATGTCAGTGTGTACTTGTTGAATATCTTTCGTACCGGCACTTGCGTTATTCAAGTTTGCTTTTTGTAGACGAACATCAACTTGTTTAACATCACTGATTGGATTGACAAAGTGAGTACCCTCAACGAGTACTACTGGATTCACTGAACCTAGTGTAACTTGAACACCCACGTGACCTGCTCGTACAATCGTAAATGATTCAAAAGCAATTACTGCCACTACCAGTAAAAAGGGAACTAGTGAGTAATTACGGAATGGATATGTAGTGTCATACCCAGTAGTAGTACGCTTGTCAACCGACACAAAATACAATGCGCCTGCGACAACAACTGAAATGAGAAAAGATAAACCAATTAAAAACATTTTGTTTCCTTTAAGAAATTTAAAAGCCCCCGAGGGGGCGATATTAAAAAGCGTCCCAGTAACGGGGTTGCTTTTCAACTTTGCGTGTCAATACGACACGGGTACCTTTGTCTTCAAAGATAAAGTTACCGTCTTTCACAGTAACCAAAGTGTTTGCTGTGAAAGTTTTGTGGATGTAGTCACCACCGATTTCAGATTCAGGGTCAGTATCGAAACCAACATTGACACCATCAGCATTCAACGGGTTGCCGCGGAATGTGTCTTCGTAATCAATTTCTTTACCATCATGGGTGACTTTGATTTCGTATGTAGAACCACCGTCAAACTCTGGCTTAGCGTTCAACATCTTCAATGCGTCAACTGGAGATTCACCATAACGATTCATTTCTTCAACGAGTGCCTTCAACATATCAAAGTTGAATTCAGCGAACAAAGTAGCGATAGAAACGATACGTTCAATCTGATCCTTAGCTTCCAAGTTGTCATTGCAGTATTCACGAATGAATGCCGCATCAACGCCCTTAAAGTCAATCATGTAGAAGATACGACCTGGGCGATTACGCATGTGACGATCCACACGCCACTTGTCGTTAGTTGTCAACATGAACAACTTCTTAGAAGGGAACACACCATCCAACAATGTCAAAATCAATTCTTGTTGCTCAGTATCATAGACCTTCTCAAATTCATCAAACAAGATAGCGCAAGGCTGCTCAATAGATTGAATGAATGTGTTAAACTTGTCACCGCACCATGGTGCGTTAATAACGATTGTCGGGATATCTTGCTTTGCCATTTCAAAGCAAACGTTCTTAGTCAACAGTGTTTTACCAGAACCTTTTTCACCCGTCAACATAACACCAGTGGCGTTATCACGTGCCATGAACGTACGGATAATTCGGTCAGTATGACGCAAGCAATCACCGTAAATCTTTGATGGAATGTTAAAGTTATCAATATGTTCAAGGAAGAATTGACCAGTCATTTCATCTTTACCAACAGTGTAGTTACCACCGGGCAAGTGTTCAGTGATGTCCAATGCTTCTTTTCGTGCAATACGGTATGTATTGCCGTTCTTCATAAAGTATGCCATTTGCTTCTTTCTCTGTGTTAATGTGTGTATATTATATACTAGATTGGATTGGTTGTGTTGAAAAATGGGCAACTAGTGCCCACTTTTTAAGGCTTCGCTGGGCTTTGCGGCCAGCTTGTACTTGCTTGAGGAACATGATACTTATAACGAGGTGTCACAGCGCCTTTCTTAAGGTCATTGAGACCCTTGTCAAAACCCTCTGCATAGTCTTTACCGTTACCAGTATAGACACCAACCTCGAAGCCATCAGTGTAACCACGATAGAATTCAGTAGAACCCAACTTAGTTGACATCGGTGCCACGTAAGTGTTTGAGTTTGCGTTAGCTTGCACTGGTTGAGTAAACTCAACTGCATCCTCAGGGTTTTTACCAACTTCACCAATCACTTCATAGCGACATGTACGACCTTTTGTGTTGTTGTAGTCGTTTGGAATAGACACAACATCACGTGGGTTAATCTTAACGATAACAACACGTTCGCCACCAAAGTGCTTCAAGTAGCCTTCACTACAGAAGTGCAGACCTTCGGAACAAGTGTTGTTTTGGTTGTCGTCAACTTTGTTGCGAGGCATAGTCAACACTTGACCTGGACTGTTGTCCATTGTACCTGAGTACACGTCCTTATAGTCGCCGCGAACTTTCTTGTAAGCCAAGAAATGACCGTCTGGAGTGATTGGCAAGTTGTTTTGTTCCAAGAAGCCATACAATTCGTCAACACTACGCTTAGATGGGTTCTCCATCAAGTTTTCCATGAACTTAACTAGAGGTTCGATAGTGAAACCCTCAGTCAACATTTGCACCATGCGAGTTGCGAGAGCGCCGTTAAACACCTCGCCATCCCAGTACATTGTTTCGCCCTTGATGGACACTCGACCTTGACCAAAGTCAAGTACAACTTTCTTTGGCTCAATCACATTTTGTACAGTTTCCCAATCACCTGCTTTGATAGCATCGACAACCTTTTGATAGGTAATGTGTGTCTTAGAAATTGTGTGTGGCTTGTTGCCGATAACTACGGTAACATTGTTACCTTGAATAATGAACGGATAACTCATTTTAGATTCCTTTTACTTGGTCAATCAAATTAACATACTCTGCAACGGCTTCTTTGCTTGTGCCGTAAGTCAGAGACTTTAACAGAGGGTAACGCATGAATACATCGTTAACATCCTTTGTATACTTGTCAATCAATGCTTGCGGGCTAGTAGAAGATTTCACATCATACCGAGCACACAACCATTGAGTTGCATTTTGAACACTTGAATCAATAGCCTTTACATCTTTGAATGTATTCACTAGTTTAGCGAACGGGCTATTTGCATCAATCTTGTCACTATTATACTTGATAAAATCATTTACGTCAAGACTTTGTTTGACCAAACCCATGACATTTTGTGTATCCATTTTAGCAAGTTTTTCAACAATGAATGTGTCTAACTCAACCCAATTCTTTTGTAGTTTGACCCATTCAATGTCAGTTTTACGGACACCGTAAACCTCACCTGTGTACACTCCAGACTTTTGCAAGTAACGACCCAATGTCTTCACATCACTAACACGGTTCAATGCTTGGAAGCCTGACAATGGGATGTAGTAGTAAGTGGTGTTGTTGTCAAACGTATCAGCTTTACCAGCATCACGCCATACTAAATCATTGTCACTACGGCGCCAGCCTGAACCACCACGTTCTTCCAAACGCATGATAGTAACGTTCTTACCCATTGTTGAACTACGTTCTTTTTCAGCCAAAGAACTAGCCAACATGAAATAACTTTCAGGAGGGTTAGCCATCAGCTTTTTGAATTCAGCAATATCAATTGGTTTAGTCTTGTCGTATGCCTCAATAACATATACATGAACACTATTCAAAGATTGATCCTTCATGTAGGATGTTTCTTTGATGTGATTTTTTGCACGTTCCAGAGCACCGACTTTAGTGTTGTTGACAACAAAACGAAGTTCTTTGGCAAGTTGAATGTGCCAGGTGCTAGTAGACACTGGTGTGTTGTTAACTACATCATGACCACGATGTACCTTCAAGTTGGCGCATGTACCATAATTGCGATTCTTACTGAAACCGCGAATCAAAATGTTACAATCCTTTTTCAAAGACTCCTCATTCAACTTGAATGTATGAAGGCGTGACCAAGAATGTTGCATGTTTACATATTCAAACTTAGTATCGGTGCAATATTTAGTAACAGCATTTTGCCACAAATATGTACCTGCTTTGTTAGCAAGATACAAAGCCTTTTCCCAAGTGTTTGAGAATTTATCAGCTTCTTCGGCAACATGAATTGCCAATTGAGCGTTGACTGCTTCTAACTTACGCTTGATACTAGCGATTGTTTCAGGGATATAACTCAAACCCTCACGTGATGCTTGGAAGTCAAGTTCACCAATATCGAACTCCATCATCAAACCGCAATTCAATAGTTGACGCAAATCACCGAGTGAGTTGTCAGCAGATGGAATCTCGATTGGGTAGGCAATGTTACCCATGATAGCGTAAGTATTACGACTATCTTTGATACTATGAACACCAGGGATGATATCCTTAGTTTCATAAGTGATTTCGGGGAACTCAAAATTATCAACGCCAGATACAACTGGACGATGCTTGAACCACTTGTAAACTGCACGTGCCTCTTGACGGAACTTGTCAAAGTCATAGCGGTCGTTAACTGAGAATTTAACCTCGACACCTGCTGGCTCTGAGGTTTCTTCTTCCATCATCAATGCGATAGATGGGACACCTTGCTCGTTGATAAAAGCAGTGTAAATACCCTTACGACCATCTTTGATAGCGGTAACTGTAAAGTTATCTGTATACGAGAAAGGACTCTTAGAACCAAGACCGAGTGCTCCGATGAACTCATTGGAGTTAGTCTTAGTAGATTCAAAATAAGTTGTATAGATGTTAGTAACTTGGTCATGTGTCAAACCTGTACCGTAGTCACGGATAGAGAAGTGAGGTTCTAAACTGTTGGGCAAGTGGACATCGAATGGTGTGCCTGACTTACCTGCGGCAACATGACTGTCAACTGCGTTACATGAAAGTTCACGGATGATAGCACGGATTTTGTTTGCATACAAACCCGAACTCAAGATGTTGAATGCCTTAGCACTGTTGCGAATACGAAACTCGCCGATTTCACCGACGTTTGAAACGATTGCTTGATCCTGAACAGCAGAGTGTAATTTCATTGTGTGTTCCTGTGTGTTAACTTAAAGAGATATTATACAACCAAAATGTTTTATTGTCAAGCCTTAGACTGAAACAATCTCAATTTTACCTTCGTCAATCCACTTGTCCCAAGTCATACAACGGTAGCCATTGCTAAAACTTTTGTATACAGTTCCATCCTTCTTTATCTTCTTGAAAAAGTAAGATTGGGTCTGGGGCTTCAATTTGTCTGCTCCAGTACAAAACGGGGCAAGTATGTACTCAACACGATATAAACCTGTTTTCCACTCATCCTTCTTGTAAATGCTAGGAATTGTTTCTTTTAGTTTTACAACTGAACCTACACGGAGCTTGAAATTGAATGACATAGTATTACCTTTAGTCAATGTAAGCAATGACACGAATGTACTCAGGACTGTAGTAAATTTCAGGGCTAGTCAGTTTTGGAATGCGACTTGTGTAACCTGCTAAGATAAACATGTCACGGGCAATTTCTAATACTTTACGACTATTATCACTGTAGATTGGGAAAACTACTGAACGGCGCTTGGGGTCATTCTTGGTAGTCTTCTCTGTATATGTGTGACGGGGAAGTTCAACATCGGCAGCTTTGAATGCGAGTTTCAAAATAGCACGGGCTTGTTTAGTAGTTGCAAACATTTTCGTTCCTTTTCTCAATCAATACATGTATTATATGCCCAAAGTGATTATTTGTCAACCTTTGGGCATAGATTTGTAAAAATACAACAGTTTGAAAAGGTAGTACTTCTGTTTCTTATTTCATCAAGAGTTCTTTTAGCTTTTTAGCTGTGATAATTTCGTGGACGCCCTTCACGTCCTTGACAATCATTTCCAACTCAACCACTTCCCACTCTGCTACACGATTGCGATGATTTTTACTATTCCGATTGTAACCGCTATCAGAATTCATAACACCAGTTACGAATGTGCGTAGTTGTCCTAATGATTGAAAGATGCGACCAGTCTTATCGTAGCTTTGGTAGTAGGGAGTGCCCTTAACAAATAGTTCAGGGTCGTTTTTGCTTCTAATCTTGTAAAAAATCATAATTTTAACGTTGCCCACATTGCAGTTTTTTCCAAGTCTTGCTGGAACTCTGGATAGACTTCATCCAAGTGATGCTTGTCTACTTCTGTGTAACCATTTCTTAGTTTCTTCCTGAAAGAATCGGCGACCTCTCGAAAATTACCTTCAAGTATTTTGGTTTGTAGTTTTGCTCCTCGGCGACCCCAGAACGTGAGATACTTGCCCTTAGACCAAAAATTTTCAGATTCTTGTAAACAGATAACACCCCAAACTTTATCAGAGGTACCTTCTTTACACCACCCAATATGTACGTATTTCATATCAACTCCACCTCAACACAAACAATATGTAATCTTTTTCGTCACGGAAAAGAATCATGTCTTCATACATGTGGTTCCAGCGTGACCAAGCATCCGGTCTCTTATCGTGTTTACCAAAGTTTTGTTCACACCAGTCATGCACTTCATCATACTTGCGCCAGTCAAACTTACCTTCGTACCACTTTTTGCGACTGAATTGATATTTTGTCTTTGGTTGAAACATAGGAAGAAGAATTTCGTTACATAGATTAGTATTGTATATCTTGCTTTTCAACATTTTCGTATACATGCTCTTACCGGTTCTACGACCGGCAGAGATAATCATCATTTGTCCTGGATGTATGCCACCAGTAGTGTTACTCAACACATTTGGTGTCCATGTTTCAATGTCAATAAATGTTTTCACAACCAGAATGTTAGTGCAGTGTGCGGGTGTTGCGTGAAACAAAATCAGAAGCCAATTCTTCTACATCATCCCCATCAACCATGTATTCCTCAGGATCAATTCCCACCTGTTCGGCAAGTTGTTCTAGTTCTTCCTCTGTCAACTCATCAAGCAAGTCATTCAAAGAAATTGCTTGTACTTGTGCCTCACCACTTTCAAACATATCTTGGATTTGTTTCATCAATTGGTCAAGTTCTTCTTGTGTGCCTTCAAAGTTGTCAAAGCAACCTGGGGCGAAAATAATCTCTGGTGTCTTTTTATCTGTCATTTTGAATCTCTCAATTTATCAAACAAGTGTGCCTTGTCGTCAAGGTATTTGACGACAGGAATCTGGTCACGCCACTTTGCAAGTCGTGCCGCGAATCGCTCGTTCCAGCGAAGAAAATCATCACGGAACCAGAATGGGTTAACGATTGCTAACAATAGTGTCACTAGCAAAGGCAGCGCACACCAAAACGTCATAAAGTAAAATACAATCTTGTATTTTTGCATTGGGGAAAGTTTCATTTTAAAATCCTAGAGTTTAAGGTTTCAATAAGGATGTCATAAATTTCATCCTCTACCATTTTTTTTTGGAGATGCCTAAGATTTGTTTTTCTTCGTCACTTAGTTTTGCCAATGCTTCTTTTTTCAGTTTAGCAACACGGCGCTTCTCTGCTTCGGCTTCACGGGCAATGCGGTCATCTTCTTGGTGTTTATCCCACCATTCACGAACCTCGTCATCTTTGAGTACGAGGAAGTCAGCATGTCCTGATTTTACTAGCTCAGTCATTGCCTTGCAAGCAATACGGGCAAGTTTGTCGGCTTCTGCTTTGAGGCGCTTGATATCTCGGTCGTTGCTATCACTAGCCCAATTTGATTCATAACTCATGCATGGCATTTTATACTCCTAACGTTCCTGTAAAATCTGTTTCAATCACAAAAAACTTTTGTGTACCTTTTGGTGTTTCTTCGTTGTATTCTTTTTGACAAAAATCTTTGTAAATCTCTGCATCTTCTTTGCGTTGAAATTGACGACTGACAACTTGCCACATTACCTTTTTGGCATAGTGTGCTTGTGTATGTGTTCGCATTACAAGAAACATTTTACCACTCCACAGTAGTATACATCGAAACAAACTGATATTCTGCATAAAAGAATTTTACAGTGTAACCATCGCCTTCGAGAATTTTACAAGCCAGTTTGTATTCAACGGTTTTACTGTAACCTTCGTCGGCCCACCATCCGTGCAGGTCGATACTACGCTTGCCTTTTTCTGCGGCTTCACGAATCAGTGGATAAACTTCATCCACACGCTCTTGGACTGTGGGGCCTGCAAGTTTGCGGGCTTCTGCGGCTGTAATTTTAGACATTTTAACTCTCCTCTACTTCTGTAGCATAACCTTCTGATTCAAGTTCATCAACAACTTCTTGGACTTCGGATTCTTCAACCGAACATTCCTCAACTTGGAGTTCTCCCCTCCAATAACCTTTGATTGTGTATGTTTTCATATCACATCCTTTTCAACAATCTTCCAAGTGTTCCACCCACCGTATGCTTTAACGAAAATGTCTGCTGTCTCTTTTGTATAGAAAACAGATTCAATTTTCTCATTGCGGAGGACGATGTAGACTTTCATTTTAGGCTTTCATGTTTGTACTAGAACCATCAACACGCACACCACGCTCTTTACCGTCAACTTCACGGGTAACATAGTAGTGCCATTTTGTTTCAACTTCAATGCCCATCTTAGCGAGGACTTGTTCAAGCAAATCAGCACGGTCAAGTTTCACGCTACCTTTTTCACGCTCAACTTCTACACCATCAATGTATGCGGTATAGTCACCCCAGGAACCTTTTTCAAGTGTGATTTTTGACATATCGTGCTCCTTATCTCTACTATGACTATAGTATATCACCAAAATGATTTATTGTCAAATAAATTAAAATGAGTACTTTAGTTACAGTTTTAAAAGAAAAATCAAATAGTGTTTTTCATCATGGAAGACTAAGTAGTTTCTTTGCTCTTTCCAACTGTAGTACTGTCCAATATCAAATTTATCATCAAGCCAGTGCCAAAGATTACTATATCTGATGTGATAGTCGTCATTGAAGATAGCAATTTTTATTTGCTCGATATGAGCATCAATAGGCACCTTGTGCTTGAACCAATGATTAAACAGAGTAACTCGCATATTCAAATTCTTTTACTGTTTGTACATCAGGGAATTGTAGCTTGAACCATGTTGCCATTGCTTCATTGTAAAAGACGAAATTCACATAGTCCTCGGAACCTGAATAGTCATACCATTCCCAACTCCATGTTGTTTGGTCGTATGAGCATTTGCCAAAGTTCTTTTCAAGCCAGTCCCACTTTGTCAACATGTCATCAAATGCTTTGTGACCGATACGACTTATCACAAATTTAATCATCGTTTCAAAATATCCCACTCAAGACCTTGCCATGCTTTGAATTCAATCCAGCCGCCTTCGTTGCGGGCCATTTCTGACCACTCGCCTTGACTGTCACGATATACAACACGAATACCTACACCATGACCATGATAGTATTGACACCATTCATAAACACGCTCGGCATCGTTTGTGACACTCATGCCACCTTGATCCAAGTCCCAGAGAAAAACTATCCCGGCTCGTTCTTCGATAACTGCAAATTCACTTTGTTTCATTGCCATCCCCCTGCGTTATCAATTTCATCTTGTGTGAATTGTCCACCTGAACGGTCAGGGTTAAGTGCCCAACTATCTTGTGTGGCTTTTTCGCAACACTTTTCAACATCAAACAAAATCACTTTGAGTTCGTTGATGTTGATTTCCAGGAACTCTGCTACTGTGGTGGCTACACCTGTTTGGTCATGGCCCTTTTTACGCAAATCAGCAAGATACTTTTCCTTGCCGGCGATTGTGTTTTTGAGATTGTCACGGACAGTATAGATATTCATTTATTAACTCCTTACTTGTGAAGACTATCAATTTTAGCATTGATTTCCATTTGCTTGGCAATGCCACGATTGTAAAAATAAATGCCAATGAATGCCAAAACGAACCAAACACCAATCACTGTTACTGCTATTTTAAGCAAGGTAATCAAGAAAGTTGGGATAGCAAAAGTTGTCATTTCGATATACATTACTTGACTCCAAAGTCGTTGTTGATTGCTTGTATGTGGTCTTCGGAAGTGGGCACTTGACCCTTTTCTTCCATGACCACATCAGTGATTAGAATAGAGGCGATTACCTTTTTGTGCATGTCCTGCATAACTAACTCAGCAAACTTTTTCAATTTGGCTTCTAATTTTGGATTAGAAACCCAAGAATCATCAAATACCCGTTTACTAAGTAAACCAGATTGATACGCAAGTTCTTTAAGTTGGTCGTTCATTACTTGACTCCGAATGTGTTCAATTGTGGTTGCAATGTGTTAATCAATTCTGTCTCACGTGCGTGTGCGGGACGCTTGCCACGCACAACTTCAACGACACCGAACACGAAACGCTCGGCACCTTTTTCACGCAATGCACGAGACAAACCCCAATCTTTGTTCTCAGTGAGGGCACGTTGCATGTGCTTTTGCATACGGCGATTCAATGTCTTACGCAAGTTACCTGCAAAGCAAACAGCAGTCAAACCGATGTAGTACTCAAGTGTTACTTTATCTTGGATAAAGTAGATGACTTGATTGCGGTCTGTTCTACGTTTGCGGGTGATTTTCGAGTTCATGTAAGTATTATATGCCCAAAACGATTATTTGTCAACCGAAATTTTGTAACACTTTAGTAACATATTCGTCACTACTATCACCCAAGTCCTTTTCTTCAGTGAAAAGTACTACATCTCCGAACTTTGCTAACTTACGGCCCGCGGCGTCATTGTCGCAAACGGCTACTACTTTTCTATTAAGCATTGTAAGCCAGTTTCGCAAGTCGGGGCTAGGGTTGTTTGATAGCACTGCTAACGCACTAAATCCACGCTCAGTGAGTCGGGCCGCATCGAATAGACCCTCACACACAAACACAACATGGGGGCTTAAATCCAGCGATTCTACGCCCCAGACCGCCAGTGTAGGGGTCTTTCTGTATGTGAAATACTTACCCTCTTTGGGATTGTTGTTAGGCTTTTTGTCACCTTCAGGACGATACTGTTGATAACCACAGAGTTGACCACTCAGATTATATAAGTAAAAAGTAGCAACACGCTCGACTTCATCGACCATTGGACGATGTAAGTTTACGTCAAGGTGACGACTTTTGAGGTGTTCTAATACTGTGTTCATGCCTCAATTATAAACCCAAACTGATTATTAGTCAAGTTTGGGTTTGATACTTTGTTATGCTAATTTTGCTTTGATTTCCATGTAAAACATTTGATACTTAGCAATCCTAGCAATGTCTTTTTCAGTCACACCCTTCAGTCGGCGAATGTCTGTGTTGTGTCGCAAATCAGCCATTTTGACTCTCATTGCGTCAGGGTTAGCAAAGACACCTTCTTTGTATTCTTCGTAAGTCTGACCGGGTTGCTTAGTGAGGGCTTTGATGCCTTCGATAACTCTTTCGGTCATCCCTGCTTCACGCAACTCCTTGTATGTAGTACTTGTGTCTTCAATTACGTCATGTCCAAGAGCCATGCACATTAGTTCTTCGTCATCCGACTTCAAATAGTGCATAACTTTGAGTGGATGCAGAATGTAGGGATTGCCACCTTTGTCAAACTGACCATGATGGGCATTTACTGCAATATGTAGCATTTTGTCTAACATTTCGCCTTTTCTCATTTTTCCTACTCCTTCTATCTACTGTAATTACAGTATAAGCTATTTGGGCTTTTTTGTCAAGCCCTGTTGTGTAATTGCAACGCTTGGGAAAACACTGAATCTTGCTTCATTCTTACATCTACTTCCCAGGGCAAGTTCAGGTATTCTTCATACGTAAAATTTTCAGGGGTTACGTCTGTGTATTTTACACCATGCCAACTACAAATACCATGTCTATCAATTTTAAGATATCCCTTAAATTTTTGATGCACGTGAATCAATTCATGCGTCAAAATCTTTGGAACATCTTGTAAGGGCAGGTGTAAGTTGATTGCCAATCTATTCATCCTTACTCTATCAATACCACCATGAACATTCTTATCCATATGTTGTAGACACACTTCTACAGTTTCGGGAAGTTCTATTACTTGTGCTACTAGTTTAGTAAAAGAGGATATGATTACCTCATAGTCCTCTTGTCTGGGGGTGTTGTTGTAAAAGATTTGTACGTTCATTTACGAATGTATTCGTAATTTACAGTATCAGTATTTTCACGAAACACACAGGCACCATTCTTCATATGGAAACGTCTTGCCATTTCAGTTTTTGGACTCAATGTAACGAAACGATTTACTGAAGGATGTAATTGCGTGATTTCTTCCACTGCTTTCGTTAACAGTTCTCTACCTGCACCCGGCTTATAACTCCAGATGGTATAGAACACTGCGGTAGTGGGAGCTTCTGTCACTCGTTCTAAATCTTGTACTGATTCAGGAACAAAGTCATGGAAGCTAACACAAACCATTGCTGAAGGTTTATCTTCTTGTGCTAGTGCTACTACTGTTCTTCCGTTGCTTACACGGAACTCAGCAGGGATATCAGGACGTACAGGATCGTCTTTGATGAATTGTAATAGTTGGTGGGTGGGATTGGTGATGATTGTCAACATGGCTCGCTACTTTAAAAATGTATTTATGCCAGGCTGCAAAAAAGTCGTATATTATGCGTTGTAGATTTTCTTCAAACTCTGTTCAACTATACGTTGGCGCTCTTGTTTTGTCTTAGCACCTAGCACAGTTATATTATACAACTTATCATTAGATATTACAAGCATTGTGATACAAAAACCTGCTGCTCTGGTAAAACCTGTTTTAATTGTAACGATGCCTTCACGACCAAAGAAGTTACTCGTTGGATGTGCTGTAATCTTACGCTCACCTTCACGTGTAACCTTGTGCCTGTTCTTGTGTTTCTTAACAGTCTTTACACCTTCGGCGTTTGCATTGACTTCTTTTTGAGTTTTTGCGGCAGACTGTACTTGCTTGAATTCACTAACTGCCCTAGTCAATGTTACTATATCACTGATACTTGAATAGTTCATTGGGCTTAGACCAGTTGGCTCGACAAAGCCAGTATGAAACATCTTTAGTTCATCAGCATGTTTGTTCATTTGATAGACAAAGTAGTTCATACCACCTGGATAGTTCTCGCCTAAAGTAATAGCGGCAATGTTGTCGCTGGACACTAAAGCAAGGTCAATCAATTCTCTACGTGTTAGTCGCATTCCTTTTTGTAACTTGGTATTAGGGGTGCGTTGACTACGCACAGTGAGTTTTTCATCCAAGTCTTGGTCTGCTTTCAAAACCGTGTAGATTGTCATTAGTTTACTGATACTGGCAATGCTTTGCTCTGTATCGGCTAGAGTTCCTTGAATGACTTGATTATTAGTTACGTTGTAGACTACTGTAGTTGTCTTAGCAAATGCTAAGAAAGGTAGTAGCGTCAACAATAGAATAATTTTACGCATCAGATATTTAGTATATCTGAAACCAGCATCATTGTACAGAAGTATGGAAGTATAGCCAAAAAAATAGACCCCGAAGGGTCTATGTTAATTAGGAGATTGTAGTCGTTCTATTTCGTCTGCCGCTTCATCTAGTAAGTCTGCAATACGGTCGGGCTTACCCTCTTGCACTGACAGCCTTCCTGGAATTTGTCTTCTAATCTCTGCCCGCTTGCGGAGGCGAAAGACTAGACTTTGTTCAGAGACAGGCAAATGACTTTCATCAATCATACTGTCTCCATGTAGTTACGAACCCAAGATAAACGAGCTTGCTCATCCATACTTGTATATTCAACAATGTTAGCACGAATCGCATCTACCAGTGGATAGAATTCTTCGTCCAGTTGTTGCTTGATATCAGCTTGTAAGTTCACCAACTTGTCAGTACGAGGATTGCGGGCAACCCACTTGCTAGTCAAGTAGTATGGACTCTTGATTTTAGCACTTACGCCGTTGTCAGCATAAAATACAAAACCTTCGTGACGAACCTTCTTAGCTTCTTCCTTCAACTCCAACATTGTTATGTGAGTACGTTCTGGCAAGAAACACTTTAGTGTTTCAGCCAAGTCTCGCATTACATCGTAGTTGTGGCCAACAGTTGAGTCCCATGCTTTTTCACGATAGCCCAACAGATACATACCAGCCTTTTCCGGAATGATATGTGGGTCTGATGGATGTACACATTCAAACATGAAAGTCATGTCCTTACAGTCACTTGTACCCAATGTCATCAACCAGTCATTCAAAGGAGAATGTGTTGCCATCATTTCCTTAGCATAGTTCACATAGTCGTTTTCAGTTGAGCCAGTAGTAGACACCAACAGTTCACCGTTATGTACAGTCACAGCCACCATGAAACCGTTTACCTTACGATAACTAGTAACCACAGTTGCGTCGGACAACACAGGAGCCTTTGCTTCTACGCCATAGTTATAAATCTTAGTGAATGGGTAGGACACGATGTTGAAATCTTTATCAACGATAGTGCCACGACATTCTTCTAAGTAGTCATTCCACAGGTTGTCAAAGAAAACTGCCTTCTTGTACTTCAACACAAAGATACCGTCGCCAGCACTACGCATTGAAACCAACTTTGGGTTGTCTTCTACAAACTTTTTCAATTCATTCTTGTTCATATTACACCAAATTCAATAGTTCACGTTCTTCCTCAGTCAACAACTCACGCACTTTGCGTTGTGCTTCTGCCTTGACATTAGCCTTGCGTTGTTGTTCAGCCAGAAAGTCTTTGTAGTATTGTACTTCTGATTCTACAGTTTCCATGTTGTCATAAACATCTTGGCGATAGTTAGACAATACATCAGGCAAGACCCATTCAGTGTTCCAAGTGTTACGATTGTCTTCACTCATAAACACATAGGAATTGTCGTCATAACGTTTGACACGAGGCATTGACCACAATGTCGCAAATTCAAACACTAGGCGAGTTAATCGTTGTTGATACTGAGCAACAAACTCGGCACGAAATGCCTCACGCTCTTGTTCCAAACGTTCTTCTCGTTGTGCTTTTGTTTCTCGTGCCATGTCTGACTCCTTTAATCAATCAATCAATACATGTATTATATGCCCAAAATGATTTACTGTCAAGCCTGAAAAAGTAGTACTTTTACAGTACTACAATTTCAGTGTAACCTTCGTCTAATGTTGGCATCACAAAACCATCAATCATGCTACGCATCACGTGGTCAGGGATGTTCTTACCTGGACGACTTGCTAACCGGCGTGCTAACTCATCCTTGTCAGGAGTTGGAAACACAACAGCGATATGCTCATAATTAGGCAACATGTTGAACTTCTTGGCACGAGCACCTACTGAGGTAGATGTTTGGTCCCAGATAATGTTCAATTTGTTAGCTTGGGCACACAGGGCATGATTAGCCATCAAACGCACGGCAATCTTCATGTAGTCATCAAAGACTTCACTGTAAGTTTTACCTTGAGAGATTGCGTATTCCTCCACAAATTTATCAGTGGATACTACGGTAAAATCTTTCAACATAGTTTGAGTCTTGATCCAGGTACTCTTACCGGAACCTGGCACACCTACTAAATGAATACACTTTAACTTCATAACTTCTCCTTAGTGGTGAGAACGAATCTCACCTTTCAATGCGTCAGCTATCATGTCGTCTAAGTTTGAAACAACACGACCTGTTGCGTCAAAAGCTACATCACGGGCACGATACTTTTCCATGCCAGTCTTTGCACCATGTACATGACCATAGAAGTGAACACTTCCACGGTGCATTTGATCCCACTCCCAGATAGGGTAGTGCAACATGATAACAATTTGACCTTCATGGTTGTAACGTAAGTACTGATGCACTTCCTTAAACTCTGCACGGAATGCAGAATCGTTCAACAACTTGCGGTCGTGATTGCCTTCAACCAAAATCTTACTACCATTCAAACGGCGCAGGATATCCACTGCGTCTTTTGCTGGCAAGAAAGCAAAGTCACCCAAGATGAATGTTTCATCTTCTGGAGCGACATTACTGTTCCACTCACTAATCATCTTTTCTCGCATGTCAGCCACATCAGTGAAGCCTGCCCGAGTTACTGGGCAAAACTTCATAATGTTTGCGTGACCAAAGTGCAAGTCACTTGTAATCCATTTTGTCATTATTATTCTCCGAATGTGAATTCTCTGACCCACTCAAAACGAGTACTTGCAGGAATCCATCTAAAATGTTGTTTGCGTCGGTTTTGTTGTTCAAAGTCTGAACAGATACAAACCCATCCTTTTTCGTCTGAGAAACCCACAGATTCTTTGACCTGCACGACTTCTACAATTTGATTCTTAATCTTTGCGATTATCATCATGCTGGCTCCTTTCTCAAACTATAGAGTATTATATACCCAAAATCATTTATTGTCAACCTCTAGCGTTGCGCCACCATACTGGTTGGTCACGGAAGCGTAGTTGAAGATACTCTTTTACTACTTCTGTTTTCATTTTTGAAAACCCTGTTTTCAGTAGAAAAAACAATTCGTCCTTCTCTGTTTCTACACCAACTTGATATACATCGCCGTCACTTATCCTAGCGTGACTGTTGCAAACAAACTCAATCAATGTCCCAGTTTCTACTCTTAGAATCTCAGTCGGGGAACTAGAAATACTCCAATCGTATTTGTAGTCGCTGGGTACATCAACGTAGAAGATGTGCATTACACACGTTCCTTCTTTACTCGTCCAATACGTGATGCCTTGTTCCAGTCATACGCAATGCCGTCTGGGCACTTACCATCTTTAACTGAATCAACACCAAACATACCGCAAACTTCAAAAGAATCACCTTTGATGGTTACGAATCGGTTTAGTGTCTTAGCATAAGCCATAGCACCATCCAACGAATTCAATTCTACAACAACATTGTCGTATATAACTTTAAATGTTAAATTCACTTTTACTAATCCTTTTCAATTTATATTGCTGTTCATATTTGATATGACCAAGCAATGCGTCTGCTTGTGTTGTGTAACGTTCTAAGACTTCACTATCCCCATTCGCATAGAAGATACAAGTTTCATATGGTGTGTCTCTATACGCCTGACTATCCAACTCTACTGTGCTTAGTGAAACGTCAGCAGGATACATCCACACGTGGTCATCACTTACAACTTGCCAACGATTCTTTCGCATCATATTATATGTCACCAGCTTGTTCCTCAAGTCGCTTAGGGATGATGAGTCCGGATTCAAGTTGAATTCCGTTAATCGTGTGAGGTTCGTTTTCATCGTAAGTCCATCCTAAACATTTCATCATTTTGTGTTTAACCAAGAGATTAGGGCTACGAAAAACTTCGGTATCTTCAAAGCCCAACATCACGCCAATTTCGCAAACTGCGCCACTGCGACAAACACCAGCAACACAATGCACAATCACATTCATACGTTGACCGTATGCCTTCAACAACAAGTCAACCAGTTTTTGTGCCTGTGCATCAGTAATTTTAAATTCCTCAGCACTTGGCAAGTCGTCTTTTTCAAGGTCTAAGAATTCAAACTGGTGAACTTCTTTGAACTTGTACAGGGGCGTAGGGAATTCCATACATGGGTCAACAATTTGAATGAGCATGGCGTTATCGCCCGGATTTATATGAAACCCTTTTTGAATGTCACTCAATGCAACGTTTTGAATCCACATATTAACTCCTTTGTTTGGTGCCCAAGACAGGACTCGAACCTGCAGAACCTAGTCTCTCAAACTAGTACCTATACCAATTCGGTTACAGGGGCTTTTTTTCTTTTAATGATGTATTATACACGGGTTGGGAATTTATGTCAAGCGCAAAAAGAGCACCCTAGTTGCGCTATAAAGTAATAAGAAAGTATTAATAATATAGATAAGATAAAGAACAGTGCCGCAAGGGCTATAATATTTGCGATGTTTATCTAGGGTGCTTATGAAAGTATACTGCCTTTTTTCACTAACAGAGCCAGTCTTATCGGCTGGGTGCGACAATGATACTTACATAAGTGTTCTATCACCTCTCACCACAAGAGTCATAGAACCGAGCTGTCTACTCTGTCTACGTATTTATTTTATTCTGGCAGTTGTTAGCGTTCAACTTCCCTAGATTGTTTCCGTATCCTGAAATTGGATCGTGTGGTCGAGTCCTAGTGTACCAGACAAGTTATAAGCCAGCTTGTCATTGGCCACTTTATTAACGAAAAAGTGTAAACGGGTGATGGGATTGATTAGGCCGACTCCTGAGCGTCCTCTGGCAATGTTTAAAGTGTTTGTACACTCACCTAATCAAAATCGTTAAGCCAAGTCGTAACGAGGCTTCATTACGGTCTTCAACATGATTGCTTCTGGGGTGAAGTCATCCATGTTACCACCCATGATACCACCAGCAACAGCAGGGCTGAAGCCAGAGACTAGAGCAGTGCCACGCTTGTCAAACTTGACAGGAGTGTTACCGTAAGCGGCGTTCAAGTTCCAGAACACAACATTAGGAACAGTGTAACCTGCATCCTTGTACTTGCGTTCAATCATTTCGATTGCAGATTCGTCACGGTCTACACCTTGGTCGAATTGCATGTCAGAAAAGATTACCAATGTTTCAGGCATTTCTGCTTGTGGAACATTGTTCTTAACTGCAACATCCAGGATCAATTCAAACGCCTTATGCAAGTTAGTGTTAGCTACCTCGCCAGTGTTCATTTGGTTAATCTTGTCGTTGATGTTACCAGTTAGGTTCACCAACTTAGGACGGTTGCTGAAAGTCAAGAATGTATCCTTGAACTTACCAGTGTTCTTGTCAGCAAAGTACAAGCCCAAAGAGATTGCAACTTCCAAGCAGGTCATGCCTGACTTAGAGTTGTAACCACCTGCTGGACAAGTCATTGAACCTGACGAGTCAACCATTGGCAACACGTTAGCGTCACCAACATAGTTTGGCAATGCGTTCCATTGCGCTTCCACAACATCCAACTCAGTCTTAGACATAGAGTTGTAACGACCGATGCGACCCTTAAGGACATCATACGGGAAGATTGCGGATGCGTTGATTTTAACGCCTGCTTCACCCTTCACCAACTTAGAAACGTATTCAGCGTATGTTTGACCATGACGACCGAATGCCTTCTTGTATCGTGCGTGAGCAACTGAAGGGACATGTGAGAAGTTGATGTTATCCCAGTCGTTAGAACACATTTGTGTTTCAACAACGTTGGTCATACCAACTAGTGTCTTACGGTATTGCTTTGGAGTCATACCGAAGAATTCGCGGATTTCACGTGCGAGAGTACCCTTACGTGGAGTCCACTTAGCAGCCAAGCCATTGCCGGAACGCAATGCGTCACCTAGCAAGTTGAATGCTTCCCACTTTAGCTTAGGGTCGGTGAAAACGAACAAGTCGTCAAATCGACCCACTTCTGGAATCTTCTTCATCAAACGCAAAGCGTCTTCTGGAGAAGTCTTTTCCAAGTGACGCAAGACTGAACGGAACAATTCACGTTCACCTGAGCCACCACGAACGTCACGTGCCCATTGGGCGATACGCAACGCCAAGTCAGGATTTTCTACGAAGGCTGCTGTGAAAGCAGGGACAATGTCCTTACCTCGTGATGCACCAATGTTATAGAACAAATCAACGCAAGCATTTGCGCTGGATGCTCGTGCCTTCATACCATTAGCGGTACGGGCTTCTTGGTTTTTGATAGCGTCTACAAACTTCATAGTTTCTCCTTTCTATGTGTATTATGAAGCAGGATACATTTTTTGCTCTTAGTATGAAAAAGAAAAAAAATTGCTGTTAGTATCCTAAGATTTCTTACTGAAAGATGTTATTATAACACCTTTATCATTTATTGTCAAGTGTCTGGATGATTGGGAACCGTTTAATTTTTTTAGTGCTACCATGTTTAATCCCGTAGCCCTTAGTAAGCACATTCACTGCTTATCTGCATATCCCATATTCTACGGGAGACTATCTGATATTCTATCAGCACTAGTTAGCCTACCTTTCGGATACTAACATTACGTTAATATTGTTTATGATGCTGTACTCATCCAAATATAACAGGTTAGCTGTTGACTGCGTTTTTAGCCAGGACCATCACGCCTGGTTTGTTAGTCTATTTCAATAGCGACCTTCAACGATTCACAGATTTTAACCTGCTTCACTCCAGCCTACTACCATAGGGTCTAACGATCCATAGTTAATGTATGAATTGCTGTATCTAACCTTATGAAACTCAATACAAGCATTATAGCACAAAATCTTTGTTCTACAATACATTTTGGGTAACTAAATACTGAATGACTTTATACGAAGAATTGGGCTTACAGCCAAACTGTACAATCGACCAGATTAAACTAAAATATAGAATACTTGCTGGTATTCATCATCCTGATAAAGGTGGTGATGAAGAACGATTCAAACGTATAAAGTTTGCTTACGAAGTTCTCAGTGATCCTGCACGCCGTAGACAATACGATGAAAACAAAACTACTGATGAGCCAACAGATAAGAACAAAGAGGCTATTTCAAATTTAGCCGAAGTGTTCTTTGCTATCATTCCCAACTTTGATTGTTTAGGTGGCAACTTAATCGAAGCCATGAAAAATGAAATCAACAGAGTTAAAAGTGTTGCTTTCAAAAACCTAATTGAAAATGATAGATACATTTCTAATTTAGAAGTTGTCAAGAGTAAATTGAAGATGAAGAATCCTGAAAAGGAAAACATCTTACTATCATTCATTGAAACTCAATTAGAAACAAGGTTAAGAGATAAAATCCTATATCAAAATAGAATTTCAATATCTGATTTAATGTTGTCAATACTTGATGACTATCAGTATGGATTCATTGAGTTATTCAATGAAGTTCCAGTTGACAATGTTGGCGGAAACTGAGAGATTCGAACTCTCGGAACTCGTTAAAGTTCGACGGTTTTCAAGACCGTTGCATTAAACCACTCTGCCAAGTTTCCAATGCTTGAAAAACCAAATTGTATGGTGGAGGTGACAGGACTTGAACCCGCTACCTTCTGAATGCAAATCAGACGCTCTCCCAGGTGAGCTACACCCCCAATATCCTTAACGGAATTTATCTTTCCTCGAACCCGCTTCGTCACGGACTCGTTTAAGATATTCACGACCAACTAGACCTTCTTCAATCTCTGTCAAAGCAGTTAGTGACTTGCCGTGTTTTGTACTTAGCTTAGGCGGATGACCTCTGTGTAGTTCTCTGATACGTGCCGAAGCAATGAGAACCAAGTCATACCGATTGCCAACCATGTTAGCTGCCTTTTCACTAGATATACGTGCCATGTTTTCTTTCGTTGTTAATAAACTTGGAGCGGGCAAAGAGACTCGAACTCTCGACATCTTCCTTGGCAAGGAAGTGCTCTACCAACTGAGCTATACCCGCATTAATCATATCTACGTTTCATGTCCTTGATTGCTTGTCTTGCATATTTGCCCATGTTGCCATCGGGATCCATGCGAGAAATGTCATCAAGTGCAGTCCACATAATTTCATGTTCTTCTCTAAGTTCATAATACTTTTCTCTGGTTGTCTTTGCTGTTATCATGTTGATGAACAACATAAACAATTTTGTGATTAGTTTATTTACGAACTCATTCATATTTGGTACCTGGACACGGTTTCGAACCGCGGACCCTCTCCGTGTAAAGGAGACGCTCTACCCCTGAGCTATCCAGGCATTATTCTTTTATTTACTCATCTTCTTTCTCTGCAATATATTTTGCTAGAGCTGCCTGATATTGTTCTTCGGTTAGACCATGCCAACCTCTGCATTTACCATTTGGTGAACGACCACAACCACATGTGCCGAAGTCTTCACCGTTGTCTTTAACTCTTACTTGCATCATTACCCCAATCAATAGTTTTCTTTTCTTCTGTCATATCTGGCAGAGGAGGGGGAACATAACGTTCTTTAACTTTCTTCCCAAAGATTTCTTCGTGCCTGTTAGCTAATTCTTCTAAGGGAATACTGAATGGGCGGGGACGAGAACCTTTGCCAGCCATTATGCTGTCCTTTGAATTAAATGATAACCGAATTGTGTTTGAATTGGCAAACTAACTTTACCAATCTCTTGACTGAAAGCTGCGTCTTCGAATGGCTTAACCATTTGACCTTTACCGAACGTACCTAGTGCGCCGCCTTGCTGACCACTTGGACACTTTGAAACATGCTTTGCAACATCTCCAAAGTCTTCGTTGAGGTCAGTAATGCGCTCACGTGCATTCATTGCCTCTGATAATGTTGACACTAAAATATGTCGTGCCGTTACTTGTTCTGTCATGTTGTTTCCTTGTGTAATTGGTCGGAGATATAGGATTCGAACCTATGACCCTCTGGTCCCAAACCAGATGCGCTACCAGACTGCGCTAATCTCCGTTGTGTCTATTTACTTATTTTGTCAAATGACAAAAACTAATCCCTCACTAAGAGGGATTGGTATTGGATGCGGGTGACAGATTCGAACTGCCGATGCACCTGGCTTATGAGACCGGTGTGGTGACCGCCCTACCCGCTATAATTCTAAACGTTAAACTACTTCGTAACGAACTGACATAGTTTCGGCAATGTTGAATGAATTCAACAATCCAGCTTCTCTGTCAGCAAAGATTTGAGCCCAGTAAGCGCCAGGTTCATACTTTGGATTTGTTAACGGAACTGTTTTGTATAGTTTGTCGTTGATATAGATTTTGAGTTGCATATAAATGTCCTAATATCTATATTTATCATGTTTGGTGCGACTGCCCGGAATCGAACCGGGACGCCCTTCGGCGAGAGATTTTAAGTCTCTTGTGTCTACCTATTTCACCACAGTCGCATAGTTATAGTATAATACACTCCCAATACATGTCAAGTATTGTAACTCTGTAGTACATTATAAATCACAGTTTCGAACCTGTGTAATGTAGCACTTTCCGCTATTGACTGTAAAGTTCAAACTCTAGCAATGGGCAAGCTAAGTCCCCTATATATGACAAAAGTATACTATACTATAACCATAAGTTAGTGTATTCAAATGGCAGACTGTAAGTAGATACTATGATTCTATTAGGTATAGTATCATGGCTAGATTATTGTGTGCACCAATAATCTGCCGGAGTCTGGCAAACAAATTTATATTCAAAGTATAATACGCTGAATACACTAACTTATGGTGCCCACCGCGAGACTCGAACTCGCACACCTCTCGATACCGGCTTCTAAGACCGGGGCGTCTACCAATTCCGCCAGATGGGCAATTAACTTGCTAACTTTTTAAAGAACAAACTGTATTATACAGTAAACTCCTTACTTTATCAAACTGTTTGGGTAAACAATTCAAATAAACTTTGGAGCGGGCGATGGGAATCGAACCCACGACTTTAGCTTGGAAGGCTAAGGTAATACCATTTTACGACACCCGCATAAATACTTTTATGCACACTTACGATGCAATCACCAAAGACGGACTTCATATCCATCTATCAATGTGTAGCACTGAAACGTGCTACATCCTCGTGCATGATATTTACACTCACGCATTTGAGATGAAATTTTTTACTAATCAAGAATCCGCAATCAGATTCATTCGTGCTATTGAATAATGGTGCGCCCACTAGGACTTGAACCTAGGACCAATGGATTATGAGTCCACTGCTCTGACCAACTGAGCTATAGGCGCATCAATCCTTGGTGCCCCCAGCAGGACTCGAACCTGCACACTGTGGCTTATCTAGCCACTGCTTTGGTCAGGTATAAGCTGACTTCTTTAACCAATTAAGCTATGGGGGCAAAAACTAAATACTACATGACTGAACAAGATGTTGCCAACTACATTAAACAACACGTAGATAGCCTTGCTCAAAAATATGAGACTAAAGGCGAACAACTCTTATATGAACAAGGAATCCTTCTTGGATTGCTTGCTGTCTTATCTATGTACGATTCAAAAAACTTTGAAATCATACGCAAGAAATTAAATTCTCTAAATGAATGATTGGCGGGTCGCCAGGGAATCGAACCCCGTCCAAGAGATTTGGAATCTCGTGTGCTACCGGAACACTTGCAACCCAGTATTAAATTTGTAAGTAGTTGAGCCACTTTTATCTCAACTTTTTTCCTGATTATACAAGTCCGGACAGGGGGCGGCATGACACTTGGGATACTAAGTCCAGCGTAGCAACCATACTGCACCGATCCTTACGGATCAGCCGGGAGTCGAACCCGTTTGCCTTCTACTACACAACACCTTCGAAGAATATTGCATAGCGTGACCTTCTCTTGCTGACACTTACAAAACTTGGTGGAGACGGTGTGAGTCGAACACACAGTGCCAGGGGCGGCGGATTTACAGTCCGCTGGGGTTACCAGTTTTCCTACATCTCCAAAAACTTAACATTGTTGAACACCTTGTCGGAGTAGCAAGAGCCATCTTGCCCACTTAGTTCCGTTCTGGATAGATTACTCTACTGGCTCCCAGACAAACAACTAAGATGCTCAACAATATTAACTTACAATATGTAAACACACTAACGAACCTGGCTGTGGGTCGTGAACCCACTGTTTTCACGTGGCACCAGCAAGTACTGCCACAATACTGGTTAATGTGTTTGCATATGGCTCGGGTCTCTCCTCGACTGTCACGCATGTCGCTTACGTTTGCGGCAAGGAGCGACCTTGCAAGCTATACCATATATATAAACACTCTCAATATTCAAAGTACTGGCATACTAATTTTCGCAACCTGCCAGGGTCACCGAACAGAGCACCGCACGTTTTGAGTTTGCAGTGATGCCCGTCAAGAATGTTTGTATATATGGTCGGGGCACAGAGAATCGAACTCTGATTAATAGGTTAAAAGCCTACTACTTTAGCCGTTAAGTTATACCCCCATATGGTCCCTCCAGACAGATTCGAACTGTCACCTCATCGGTTAAGAGCCGAGTATGCTACCATAACACCTCGAAGGGATGGATCGTAATTGATTGTCTTTTACGTGCCATCCCAGACCATACGGGGGTCTAAGATGACACTAACGTTTACCTGTACGTTTCATGTCATACTCCTTGTTAAAAAAATATCAGTTCCTACTAGCACCCATCGTCACTGATAACCGTTGAAAGACCTTGCATCAAAACAGTGTCTTTATTTGCTCTGGAGG
>JACCDQ011262557.1_pt1 | contig 27119 bp, 26 predicted proteins | sample 7446031 | NCBI WGS metagenome assembly JACCDQ01 (sample SAMN15323442, study PRJNA562643) | freshwater metagenome | isolation source: river surface water | place: USA:Blue River Watershed | collected 2017-08-17 | reverse complement strand
TCTTCACGGCATCACTTGATAGCCATACCGTTTTGGCGCAGTCAAAAACGCCCTAAAACCCTCGGCATTGCTGCTGTGGTCTTACTTGTATTGTGCAATCCTGTTTAATCCGTGCGGGTTTCTCACCTCGATTTGGGATTAGCTCTACCGCCTTGGAAGCAATAAGTATTGTGTACTCTTGTAATGCACTTTCGCCTAGACAATTTTAGGCTAATACCGTTTCTCCTGTATGCATAAAGCAAGATTGCCTTATACAACCCCAAGAAGGGATTACAATGTGCTACGATGCCACTATAACACATAGATGGTATCACATGAAGCGAGTTTCCGTCCGTTTTGCAGACAAAGAGCATGAAGACCTGGTTTTCCTGTCCAAACAAACAGAGCGCTCTATAAATGAGCTTGTTTGAGAAGCGGTCAGGAAGTACGTGGAAGTCAATACAGGAGGCTGAAGCCTCCTTCTCGTTTTCACCCTCCGCTTAAAAGACGGAGGCTCTCAACTTCGACTGGGTAGAATACAGAGACTTAATATCCTAAATTTTCAATTTGCTGGCAGTAACTGGGCCATCACCACCATGCACGGCTCTCCGGGAATTGGGGTGATAGTTTTATCTTATGTCGTTCAAGGGCGAACGCAATTCACCCCTACAGAAGGCTTTTAGGGGATCGTAGAGACGCAAGGCTTACGCCCAAAATTATCGAATTTAACAACTGATACCACCAACCCCATAGAACCCATGAACTAGACAAGGGGGGGAGGATTCCTGGAAACCTTGGAATCAGCGAATTTCCAGGAGAAGCTAAAAACCGATTATTCCAAGCCATCAACCCCAGAACCAGCTCGAATAATGGAAACAACATCCGCAAGGGGTAACCCTGACGAAAGAATAGCCGCCGCCGACGTTGTAAAACTTGAATCAGCTGGAACAACAGTTAATGGGCCAGGGTTAACTTCTAAACGGGCAAACTGCACAGAATTGCTACTGAGGTTACCAACAAGTACGGGACTCACGCTAATACTCCCCTGACCAAACATCGTACCGGTGGGAGCCGACATTTCCACGTTAACCGATTGACTAGCTCCATTCATCAAGATAATTTGAGAACTCCCAATCGCCCTCGCAACAGCACCTTCCGCGCAACTGGGAGACTGCATCAAGCAGAGACCCACAACCCCGATACTAACCCCTTGCAAAAACGTTCTAGTGTTCATTGTACCTTCCTTTCTTGTTCTATCTTAACCCTATGACATAGGCATAAAACAGGACAAGTGAGGAAATACTAGAATCTATAAACCCGTGATTCTACGGACTACCTAGCAATTTTTGGTTACATATTGAGGTGGGCTATTTTTGATACAGTGTTTTTTTTTAGGTGTCGTCCACGGAGGCTACGCAGGTAGTTTTTCAAGGGTCAGAGGGCATGGTTAACAACTGGCGAAGGACAGTTAACAAATGATCAATTTCCTCTGCGGTGGTGAAATAATGACAACAAGCACGAATACAGGAAGGGAAGGCGATCGCCCGGAGATAGATCGAGTTCTCCTCTAGTTGTTGCACCAAACGGCTGTGAACACTGGCATCGGGGGAAACTTGAAAGGAAACTAAACCTGCCTGGGGAGGATCGGGTAATAGGGTCTGCACCTGGGGAATCGTTTGTAAACCCTGCCAAAGGGATTGACTTTGCTGACATAGTTGCTGATACCGTTCCTGGGCATCCCCCCCTTGCCGGTGACATTCTAGGGCGGCTCTAAGACCTTGAAACTGGGGAAACGCGGCGGTAGCCACCTCAAAACGACTACCCTGGTTTGTCCACCCCGTCGCCAGCCCCTGGGCATTGTAGGTTAAACTACGCCAGCCCACGTAAGTCGGTAAAAGCTGATCAAAATGTTTTGGATTGAGGTATAACCCTCCTACCCCGGCGGGGCCACAAAACCATTTATGACCCGTAAAAGCATAATAATCTACGGCCGATTCTCCTAAATTTAACGGTACCGATCCCGCCGATTGGGCCCCATCTACTAATACTTGAATGGCATAATTTCCCTCATAGGTATGACAGAGTTTAATAATCTTTTCTAGGGGTAATAACTGGCCCGTATTCCACAATAAATGACTCAAAACCACTAAACGAGTTCGAGGGGTCAAATGGGCTTGAATGCTTTCTAAAACTGAGCTATCAGGATCATTGGTTTGTAAACTTTGTAACAAGGGACATTCGGAGTAGGTAATGCCAAAGCGTTGGGCTAAAATTTGCAAAATAGCGATTACGCCCGGATGTTCACAATCACTAATCAGGACATGATCACCGGACTGCCAATTTATGCCCCATAGCACGATATTACAACCCGTTGTAACGTTATCCGTAATCGTAATTGTGTCAGGATCAACCTGCATTTCATCGGCGATCGCCTGACGGAGGGCTTGGGTTTGGGCTTGAAAATAACGATTGGCTTTAATAGAAAAGGGTCCTTCTGCCGCCAAAAACTGATAGGTCTCCAAAATGGCTTGGAGGGCCGGTTGGGGTAAAATACCTTGGCCGCCGTAATTAAAATAAAACTTATTATTGACCCCAGTAAATTGGGAACGAATTTGGGTAACGAATGCCGCATCAAGAGCCATGAAATCCAACAATGACTAAAATGAATGCTCAAAATTATACCGTAAATTCTATTAGCCAACCGACAACCGACTTTGCCACGGCGATGGAGACTGCCCCGCTTAAAGGTTAATCCGGCTCAAGACCTAAAGCCAGTAACTTAGCCTTTAACCGTTCCACCTGAGCAAGAGCGTTCTGTTTTTCCTGTTCCATTTGCGATAAAGCCTGCTCTGCTTCCCGATAACTACGGAGATAACTTTGATGCACCGGATCATAAAACCGCATTTCCCCGGTATCCCGTTTGTAATGGAGTTCCAATCCTAAAACTTGGGATTTTAGGGCGTAATAGGTGGATTGATGCTGGGCTTCAATGGGGACATAATTCCCATTAACCAAAATGTAACCCTGAAGCGAGGGGACGAGGTAATCGGCGGTGGGGTCATACTGAAAATATTCCTGGGCCCCTAAGTGGGCATACAGTCCCTTTTTCACCCCTTGGTCTTCGTGAATCGTGCTTTTTGAGGTGATTTCTAAGACAAAATCGGGGAAATGCCCCTGCTCTTCCCAAATTTTATAGGATTTACACTTTTTTTTCTCAATCCCAAAACTGACCAAAACATCCGGGGAAATCACCGATTTGGGATCCCCCTGTTGATAATAGACAAAAATATTTCCTGACACGTAAACTTCCGACTCATGTTGAAAATGGGTATCCAACGCTTCAACGCTATAGGTTAAATAGTCGCGTGCTATATCACTTTCAGCCATTGGTAAACCATCACTGTCGGGATAATAAATGTCTGAGTATAGATCGGGAAAAGAGGTCACCATGGTCAATTTCCTCAGCTTTATACCTTTTGATCAATGAATTGTTTTGTCTCCTCTGAAACTTTCTTCTGACTAGGGCTAATAACAAACTGGCGACCACAGTCTTTACATTGATTTTTGGGCTTACCATGATGGGCAGAACCATTCTTAATAGTGTGATAAGAGCCACAACTGGGGCAAGGATGTTTGAAATTAGTCTTTGAGGGAGCATATTTCTCTGTCAATTGCTATTTTACTGTCAATTGAGTTAAGACAAAAAATAATAGCGCAAAAATGTTAGTCATAAAAACGTTCACTACTATCGAATCACTATCCAACGGTTTTCCCATGACAATTTTCCCTCAAACGTCAGTTCATAGATTTCTGGATTACCGGGAAAGACCTCAGAATAGCGATACACAAGAACTAATTTCTCTGATGCAAGGTTTTGAGGCTATTTTACCTCTTTTTTCTAAAATTATTCCGCCTTTTTCTGCTGGAACTGTTTTCCGGTCTTCATTTCAGCCTTGTCCAGCAAGCCCTACCTAGAACCTCAAACTGAGTAAATCGGTTGTGGGGGCCGGCAACATTTCTCCGCGAAAGTCTAAGATCTGCACCAAAATCAGATAGGCAACGGCTAACAAAACCGAAATTACGCCGGTAATAATAGCTACAATTTTACCTCTGTCCATGGTGTTTCTCCCTGTCAATGAATCTTTTTTAGTCTCCGTTTAGGAACGGCATTATTCACAAAATAACGTATCACGGGTATTGCGCCCGGTTTCAGGATTCTTGCCCTGGGCCAGACCACACAGATAATTTTCCACATCAGGACGGAGAATCATATCAGTAAAATCAGCCCCGGTGATTACGGCTTCTCCCCATTTCGTATTGGTGCCGAAGGCCCCTTCTAAAACGGCATCAGTAAAATTGGCGTGGGTTAACCGCGCAGATTCAAAATCGCTGGCTCGTAGATTGGCCCCGGTAAAATTGGCACTTTCTAAATTGGCCGAGAAAAAACGCACGCCCCGCAGGTCGGAACCACTGAAATCACAACCGCGTAAATTGGCATGGTCAAATTCGGCATCCCGTAAGTCCTGATGGGAAAAGTCACAGTTCACAAGATTGGCCCGGTTATAACTCACGGCTTGGGCCGGTAAGACTGGGAGCAAACTCATCCCCACCAGAAGCAGAAAGGCGATCGCCCCTTTGACCCAAATCAGCCAAACCGGTTTCAACGACAAATCAAACATCATCTCTTTAACTAACTGAAGCCTGCTCATTATTATTGACATTATCTTGAAGAGCGGCTTGCTTTTCCCGTTTTTTACGTTCTGCTTCCGCCGTCTCCTCTAACACTTTTAATAACTGATCTACCTTATCTAAATTACTGCGATAAAGCTCTAAATCCTTTTGTAACTTATCTACCGATAGATTCAAATAGCTTGCCAAAGCCCCCAACACTTGATCGCGCTTTTCTTCGGAAGTTAACAGTTGATGGTTCGCCTCCGTAAGCAAGGTATAAAGGCCGATCGCCCAGAGGCGACTATATTTAAACTTAAGATTTTGGCGAATGGCTTGTAGTGTTGCCGTTAATCGGTCATTGGGTAAATTCAGATCTGCCTCTGGTGTAATCGCCAGCAGTTGCTCATCAAAGGCACAATCCGATAAACCAGCTTGAATTTCCTGCCCATCCCGTTGGAGGTTTTCCGGCTCATAACCCACTGCTCGACACAATGCCTGAAAAATAGCTGTTTTATCCGATTCCGGTTGATAGCCCTGCATAAAACGATCAAAGGACGTAACGACCCCTAGCGCAAACACAGGGTCATAACCAAAATCCACATTGACCTGTAATAAATGGACTTCTACCAATAACTCTTCCACAAACCGCCGATAAATGGAGTTGATCGGTCGGCTATGGTAGCGGTGGAAGTCTCGCTTGGTTTCGGAAACAGTGCGGATTTTAGTCACAACGCCAACTTAACAATTAGTAATGTTTGCTTTCATTTTCCCCCGTTGAGGTCGCTTTGCCAAGTCTTCCCCTCAGACAATCCCCTTACTCAGAAATATTTCCGGGATTGTTAGGCTCCTATCCTAGGCGATCGCCGCTTTTAATTGACGACAAAAGGTTTCAATCGCGGTTAACCCCTGTGCCGGCGGATTTTCGGCCAACCGTTTCACGAAGGCACTCCCGACAATCACCGCATCGGCTCCCCATTGTTTGACCTGGGTGGCCTGGTCTGGTTCAGAAATACCAAAGCCAACCCCCACTGGTTTATTGGTGACTTGATGAATGGCGTGCAATAAATCTTCTACCCGTGTCGCTACCTTCTGTCGCATTCCCGTCACCCCGGTCACACTCACCAGATAGATAAACCCCTGGGATTGTTGGGCGATCGCCTGAATCCGTTCGAGGGGACTGGTGGGAGCAATTAAAAGCGTTAAATCAATGCCCCGTTGTGCGGCCGGTTGCAGTAAGGTATCCGCCTCCTCTAGGGGTAAATCCGGAACCACTAAACCACTAACACCGGCTTCGGCAATTTGATCTAAAAAAGTGGCAACGCCACGATAAAAAATGGGATTGTAATAGGTAAATAAAATAATCGGAGCTTTAACCTCGGCTTGAGCGTCTTTCACCAGACCTAAAACGGCTTCTAAGGTCACTCCTTGACTTAAGGCCCGGGTCGCGGCCGCTTGAATCACAGGGCCATCGGCCAAAGGATCGGCGTAGGGAACCCCCAATTCAATTAAATCGGCTCCGGCCCGGTCTAAAATTCGCAGTGCTTGAGCCGTTGTCGCTAAATCAGGATCTCCGGCGGTAATAAAGGGAATTAAGGCACATTTGCCCTGGGCGCGGAGGGATTGAAAACAGTCAGCAACAGCAGTCATAGAGAAAGCAAGGGGAATTTCAAATTAAGGCAAGGCCGTTCTCCATTGTGCCATAGTTAGGGAGCCATCCCGGCCTGTGCTTTACCCTTCTCTGAGCTTGACAAGCGGCGATCGCCTCCTGAAAAAGCGATAACCCACCCAATAAACGCCTGCCGTAGAATGGCCATCTCCCGTAAGCGAGGGGAAATCGTGCTTTACTCCATCATATTAAGAGATAGCTTTCCCCTCAAAGATCCTTCACCCGATCTGCATAACTATAAATCTCAATGCCGAGAGCTTCAGCCACCGGTAACGCCCGGTTATCTACCATCGGTGAGATGACAAGTTTTCGGGTAATGACTCGATTGGAGTGCTTGGCATAGAAATCTACTTTGCGACCAAAGCTATACATTCCTGCCTTATCAATGGAAGATTTGATCTCGCAGGCGATCGTCAGACCATTTTTAATAATTAAATCAATCTCCACTTGATCGGGACGACCAAAGACCTCTCCTTGCTCATCGTACAACGTCAGATTTAAGACTTCGACCCCAAAAGATTCTCCTAAGATTCCCTGGAGAGCATTCCGAAAACTCGCTTCTGAAGCAAGACCCCACCGAGAGCCTAGGGCCCCCAGGGTACTATCAAAGCGTTTATCTAACCGGCGAATTTCCGCCAGGACTTCATCCCATTTACGATTTTGCTCACGCCATTGATGGGCTTGCTCATCCCACTTATGGTTCTGCTCGTCCCACTTGCGGTTCTGCTCGTCCCATTTACGCGCTTGTTCTTCTCGATCGCGTTGAAGTTCGGCAAGAATACGGTCGAATTTACTGTCTGTCTCTGTTTTACCCGCGTAATATTCGGAGACGGTACGCAGGATAAAATCTCTCACCAGAGGCTCCTGGGCAATGAGTCTGGGGAGTTCTTGCTGAATCAGGCTAATGACTTCTGTTTGTTGCATACCCCAATTTTAATGAAAATTTGACCGGGAGGGTTGGAAAGCGGTCTTTTTCTTTCCTAATATTGACTGGCTTGCCAAAAACTATAGACGGTTAATAAAGCCAACAACGCATTAAATAAAAAAGTAACGATGGAATCCGGTAATTTGGGAAGGTAACGGGTACTAATTTGGGCCCCCATTAATCCTCCTAGTCCTAACAGGAATCCTGGTAAATACAGCACATTGCTGGCTACGGTATGCCCGGCGACGGCGGCGATCGCAGTCAGCACAATTACGCCAAGACTGGTTTGAATGGCTAATTTGATCGGTTCTTGCAGGAGTAACATTTGCAGAGGCACCATAATCACGCCCCCACCGACTCCAAATAACCCGGCGAGTAATCCGGCCGCTCCTCCGGTTCCGAATCGCACTATCCAGAGATATATCTTCGAGGGAGATTGAGGGTGAGGCAGTGGGTTTTCTGTGGCTAAGTCTGTCATGTGGGCACTTGAAGAAGAACCTTTTGCTCGTTTTTCTAATTGGCGGCGTAGTTGTACTAAAAAAATATTGAGGAGCAATAAACTGCCAAAACCATACAGTAAACCGGTTGCCGGCAGGCGATCTGCAAGATAAACCCCTAGTTGAGCCGTTACCAGGGCCGGTACTCCCAGTCCCAACACTCTCTGCCAGTCCAGATAACCCATACGCCAATTCTGCCAACTCCCTGATGAAGAGGTAATGGCGATCGCCAAACTACTGGTGGCCACGGCCTGTAGGGGAGAATAATGCAAGGCCACCAACAGGGGAACTAACACCGTTCCACCGCCAATACCCAATAACCCCGCTAACAGACCCGAAAATAAGCCAGCACCGAGTAAAATTCCGTACAAAACCCCGTTGTGAATGAGCATTTATTCCCGTAATCCCACTTCACTCAACTTCCAGGAAGCCACCTCATTGGCCAAATTCCCCTTGTCGAATGATGCAATTAATGATAACCCTAGGAATGTTCTTGATCACTGGCCTGACTGACCACCATGGGAGATTTTTTAGAAAATGTTGCGCGTTATCCCCGCTATCTCATTAGCTTCGGGCTGGGAATTTTCTATTCGGTTTTTCTGTGGTTAAAGCCTTTTTTTAAAAATCCGGTCACGGCGATCGCCTTAATTGGCATCCTCATTTCCGGCTTTCTTTTTCTCTATTTTACCCTGAAAGCCATGTTAGGAACGTCATAGACAGATAAGTCGAATTACGTCTATCAAGAAAATTTGGTGATGCGTCTTCACATCTTGGCTAAACTAAACCCAGAGCTAGTGTTAGGAGGAAATCCTTGAGAAATCGAGACTACACGTTAATCATTGATAAGAGCGGCAGTATGTCCACGCCGGATCAGGCTAATAGTCGGACGCGTTGGCAAGAAGTCCAAGAATCGGCCCTCGCCCTGGCTCGCAAATGTGAGCAGTTTGATCCGGATGGGATCACCGTCTATGTGTTTTCCAGTCGTTTTCGTCGTTACGACCAGGTTACAGCCCAAAAAGTTGAGCAAATTTTCCAGGAGAATGAGCCGTCGGGGTCAACCAATTTGGCGATGGTCTTAAACGATGCGATTAATAGTTTTTTTAAACGGAAGAGTGCGGGCAACCTGAAAGACGGGGAAACGATTCTAATCATTACTGATGGGGAACCGGATGACCGTCCTTCGGTAATGCAAATAATTATTGAAGCCACTCGTCGTCTAGAGCGGGATGAGGAGTTGGCGATTTCCTTTATTCAAGTGGGCAGTGACAGCACAGCAACTAAGTTTTTAACGGCCTTAGATGATCAACTCCAGGGCATTGGAGCCAAGTTCGATATTTGCGATACGGTGACCATTGATGATATGGCCGATATGACTTTAGCCGAAGTGTTGATGAACGCGATCGCCGATTAGGCACTCAACCAGATTTTCAAGCTTTAAGGGGCGTGGTGGTTAACATTGCGGGTAAAATTGCGCTTTGGGTGATTGTTTATGGACTTATTGCGATCACTGCCGATCGGCTTGTATTTAGAAAAACCCGTCACCTGGCTACATCATTTAGATCCCAGGGTCAAACTGGCCTGGTTAATGTCTTTTTTAGTGGCTCCATTGTTGGCCAATCCCCTCTGGCGCATTGGTCTCAGTCTGGTGTTGGTGTTGATTACCCTAGGGGCGGGTATTCCCTTTCGAGCTTTTAAACAACAGGTGGGATGGTTAATCTTTCTCTGTGGTCTGGTGTTAATTTTGACGGCCTTTAGTCCCGATGGGTTTGGTGTGATTAATCAGCCCCGTTTACCCCCTAGGGAACCGCTCCCCCCGGCCTCGGATTATCAGTATGTGCTTTGGCAACAGGGAAATTTTCAAGTAACCCGGCGATCGCTAGAATTAGGCATTCGCATTAGTACTTTGGTGTTTACGTTGATCTATAGCACCACGTTATTTTTATTAACCACTGCTCCCGAAGAAATTACCTGTGCCATTGAAGAATTGATGGAACCCCTGCGACGGTTTAATTTACCCGTGACTGAAATTTCGCTTATTTTGACCCTTTCTTTACGGTTTATTCCCCTTGTCTTAGAAGAAATTCAAAATCTCTTTCGTTCGATTCGCACGCGAGCCATTAATTGGAAACAATTAGGATTAAAACGCAGTTTTCGGATTTGGGTTTTAGTCATTGAACGGTTATTAGAGAATTTATTATTACGGGCCGAACAAATTGCGATCGCCATGGAAGTTCGGGGATTTACCACACCGGATCAACACCGCATCCAATGGCATCAATTACGGATGATTCGTTGGGATTGGTTGGCTCTCTTTGCCCTAATTCCCTTTTGGTGGGCCAGGTTGCTAATCGGGGGGATGAGTCGTTAAATGCCGGCCTTAGCTCCCTGGTATTGGCACGTTTTTCCCCTAGAGGGACGTACCGGATCACAAATTTTTACCCAGTTTTTTGCCCAGGATACCATCGCCACTTTATTGGAAAGTCCCTATCCCCCCTCAACGGATTATCCTTATCTGAGTCGGTATTCGATTTGTGCGGGGAAGCCCCGGTCTCAACAGGGAAAACAGCAACTTTGGACACCCCCAATTGGTCAAATTTTCCCGTTTTTAAAATCTTTAACGGCTGAAATTTCTCCCCGATCGGATCTTTCCCCAACCGATCAGACTGCCCCAGGGATTTCCGCTAAGATTCCCGATCATTTACCCTTCCAGGGCGGTTGGTTAGGTTGGTTAGGTTATAATGCCGCCTGGGAAATTGAACGATTACCCACCTTAAAAGCCGATGTTTTACCCTTTCCCGTCGCCTACTGGTACGAACCCGAAAATTTTGCCGTCCTAGACCATCAGGAACAAATGCTATGGCTGGCTTCCACCTCTCCTTCTCCTCCTTCCCCCCACTCCCCCCCTCCCGACTCCCCCACTCCCTGCTCCCCCTCGTCCCTGCATTTCCAAACCACTCAAGCAGACTACGAAGCCATGGTCTTAAAGGCGAAAGACTATATTCAAAAAGGGGATATTTTTCAGGCCAATTTGTCACTCCGTTTCACGACAACCACCCCTCAAAGTAGTTGGCAAGTCTATCAAACTCTGCAACGGATTAATCCTTCTCCCTTTGCCAGTTATTGGCGATCGCCCTGGGGAGATGTGGTGAGTTGTTCCCCCGAAAGATTAGTGCAGTTAGTGGGTCGTCAAGCCCAAACCCGACCGATCGCCGGCACACGCCCCAGGGGAAAATCTCCCAGGGAAGAAACGCAATTTGGGCAGGATTTACGCCATAACTTAAAGGAACAGGCAGAACATATTATGCTCGTAGATTTAGAACGTAATGATTTGGGCCGAGTTTGTGAATGGGGATCGGTTGAAGTCAATGAATTATTAGTCCTAGAACGCTACAGCCATGTGATGCACTTAGTCAGCAATGTTATCGGCACATTAAAATCGGATTATCAAGCCGCCGATCTGATCAAAGCCCTTTTTCCAGGGGGAACGATTACTGGTTGTCCGAAGGTACGCTGTATGGAAATTATTGAAGAGTTGGAACCCGTTCGCCGCAGTTTATTTTATGGTTCCTGTGGTTATTTAGATCACCGAGGACATCTGGATTTGAATATTTTAATTCGGACACTATTATTTATACAAAATCAAGTGATTGGTCAAGTGGGAGCGGGCATTGTTGCCGATAGTAACCCCCAACAAGAATGGTTAGAATCTTTACAAAAGGCCCAAGCACAATTAGCGGCCTTAAATCACCCTGGTTCATAGACTAGATTGCCTAGAAAAAAACGAAGGTCATCTTCCTTTGCTGAAAATGATCCCTCCGCTTTTTCTGATTTGCATAACCCAATGGGCAATTAATTCACCGATTTTAGGGAAGCAAAGGTACGATAACCCGTCGTCGGTTCATAGAGATGACAGCGATCGCCAATTTCCTTCATCAAGGCCCAATTAAACTGACGCAGTTGGGTGTAGTCTCCCCAGGTTTCTTGAATGCTGGCGTGGGCTTTACGCAGATTATAGGAAGGAATCGCAACGGATAAATGATGGGGAATATGCACATTAATATCATGGCAAAGAATTTCTACCCATCGGGGATAATCACAGTGAACCGTTCCCATTAATTGCGCTTCGCCGGCCTGCCATTCTGATGCGGGACGAAACTGAATTTCCGGAATGGTGTGGTGAACAATGGTAAAGGTACTCATCCAGAAGTGATAAACCATCCAGGGCATTAACCAGAATTTGACAAATCCCCATACCCCCGTCGTTAAAATTAACGTAGGAAAACAGATTAAGCCAAATACCACAACGACAGCGATGGACAATTTCACTTTATTGCGATCGCGTTCGGCAAAATTCGAGAGCTTGAAGTGCAGTAACGCCCAATGAAAAATGGAACCAATCCACCAAAAACGTCCCCGAATCGCTCGATAGAATACTTGCACAATCGGGTTAGCGGCTTGATAGGCTTCCACTGTCCACACATCCCAGGCATTATCCACCTCTAACTTATTGGTGTGGAGATGGTGATGATCGTGGAGGAGTCGCCAGGGATGAAAAGGATAAATTAACGGCATTAAGGCAATATGCCCCACTAAATCGTTCACCCAGAGACGTTTAGCAAAGGAACGATGACCACAATCATGGCCAATCACAAACCAACCCGTTAATGCGGTTCCCGTCCAAATCCAGGTCAGGGGTAAACAGTACCAAGGGAGATAAATAATTCCCAAATAACCCACAATCGTCGCGGCGATCGTTAATAAAACCCCTTTCCAGGCTTTGGTGGCATCTTTTTCAAAGAATTCCTTCGGGATGGTTTTCACAATATCCTTGAGGGGGAGTTCGGCGGGATTCGCGGAAGTGACGAGCGATGTCAAGCGTTCGGTGGTTGCGGTCATGGGACAGGAATCAAGCTCCAGGATGATAAAACGAGATGAATTCAGGCTCTAGCGGGCAAAAGGCCGACGGTTTTGGGTTTCAGAGGGCAACGTAAAGTTTAACGTAAAGTTTTCTGAAAAAAGCTTAATAAACCTTCATTTTTATAGCACGTCCCGGCGGTTTTCTGCCCTTTGCACGGCCAACTTGATAACTATTTCTCTCCTAAGTAATATTAAATCCGGCGATCGCCGATTGTCTTGGGCCTTGAGGGACGCGAACCAGAGTAAATTTTTGGAGCAAATTTTAAGAAACTCTTGACAATCTCCGGGCAATGGGTGTTAATCTTATAAACGTGCGTCTTTGGGGCGTAGCCAAGCGGTAAGGCAGCGGGTTTTGGTCCCGCCATTCCTAGGTTCGAATCCTAGCGCCCCAGTTCCTTCTCTTCCGTCGAATTTTCTTCCGATAACAGATACTTCATCAGTACCTGAAGTTTGCCTCGTTCGATGTAGGGCCAACCGCCACTTTCCTCAATATCTCTTAGGAAGCCGTACAGACCTTTCCGGGTATTAGGTAGGGCCGGTTCAAATTGTTCGGTACGGATACGGCGATGGAGTTGCTCTAAGGTACGTAATAGGGCCAAAAGGCGATCGCAATCTTGACCACAATCCTGGGCCGCCTTATCCACTAAGGAACGGAGCGTTTGTAGCGTGTCTTCAAAATTTTCGTATTCTGGCATAGCGTAAATCCACTTCCGAACAAAAAGCCATTCCCTACTATAGGAGATTAGGGCTTATTCCTTTTGAGGAGGAGGAGGCCCCTTCGCCCCCAAAGGAAAGCAGGAACCCGAAGGATCCCGATTAGTGAGTGACCCCCTGCGTGATATGATGACCTTCAACGCATTGTCTTATCTGTTGACAGGATTTCTTGTCGGCCTTGGGGGATGCTAGAGGGTAATTACGTTACCCAACAGATCAATCTTGAGCGGCTTCTGGAGGCAAAACTCTAAAAGTTGTCTCGTTATGCCTCGTTTACAGGTATTTATAATCCCCGATAACAATCATTTATAACTTAACCATCCCAGGCAATAGGTTATCTTAAGACCCAAGACCTGGGTCAAAGCCCATTTATTTGAGATTGACCAAGCGAGGTTAACCATGAGGTTTCGTTCACTAATCGTTGCCTTTCTATCATTATGTCTAGGAATGCTTGCTTTGTTTCCCAATGGTTCAGCCCTAGCGGTAGATAAAAGCCAACTCACTTACGATGAGATTGTGGGAACAGGGTTAGCTAACAGTTGTCCTGAAGTTTCCTCCTTTACACGGGGGACGATCGCCGTTGAACCGAACACGACATACTTAGTAGATGATCTGTGTTTAGAACCCCAGCAATTTTTTGTTAAAGAAGAACCCAAAAACAAACGCCAAGAGGCAGAATTTGTTGAAGGAAAATTATTGACTCGCTATACCACTAGCCTGGAGCAAATTCGCGGCTCTATCTCGGTAGATCAAGACGGCGTTTTAACCTTTAAAGAAAGAGACGGAATTGACTTCCAACCGATTACCGTGCTGTTACCTGGGGGCGAAGAAGTTCCTCACTTCTTTACCATCAAGAGCTTTACCGGTAAAACGGAACCCGGATTCACCTCCATCAACAGTTCGACGGATTTTGTTGGAACCTATAAAGTCCCTTCCTACCGTGGTGCTGGCTTCCTCGATCCGAAAGCACGGGGTCTTTACACCGGCTATGACAACGCGGTAGCTTTACCGGCCAATGCTGATACCTTTGAGCGTACCAACGTTAAAAAAACCCCCATTGGCAAAGGCAATCTGTCTTTACAAGTGACCAAAGTGGATAGCGAAACCGGCGAAATTGGCGGTATTTTCGAGGCTATTCAACCCTCTGATACTGACTTAGGGGCTAAAAAACCCGTTGATGTCAAAATTCGTGGGGTCTTCTACGCTCGTGTGGATGGCCAAGCCTAAATTCAAGTCAATGGATGATTGGATTAACTTGATGTTTTGATTGGTTGGGGGCTATGGCCCCTTTTTTAGGGCCTTTTTGGGGTCTGTTTTGGGGCGATCGGATAGTAAATTTGCTCAAAAAGCTTTTCACAAAGGGCTAGGCTCCCGCGTCTTCCTTGATAGGGTCGCTCAAAAGAGAGCCTCTCAAACGATTATATTGATAGTCAAGTATCCCATTCACTTTTTACGTTAACGATTATGACGACAGATTCTGCTACTTCCCTAGAGCAAATGGAATCCCAAAATTTGGTTATTGCCCTGGCTGACCTGAAAAAAGAGGTGGATTTGCTCAAAGAAATTCAAACCCGTTTAAAAGCCCTCGGTCTTTATACCATTGAGGTTGATGGTATTTGGGGGCCGGGCACAGAAAATGCGATGGATCAATTTTGCGAATTGGTGCATCTAAATTGTATGGATACGGGGCTTTTTGGCCCGACCTTTGCCAAGGCGTTATTAGAAACCAAAGCCGTAGATAATCCCGGCCCCTATGGTCTGCCCACCTGGTGGCAAGGGGGTAATAAGGATCAATTAGCTCAAGCCGTAGCCAAGGAAGGCAAAGCCCAGGGGGTGACCGATCGCAACCAACTCTGCTATATCATGGCCACCATCCAACACGAAACCGCCGCTACCTATAAACCGATCGCCGAATATGGCGGAGCCAGCCAACGTTACGCACCCTACTATGGTCGGGGTTATGTGCAGTTAACCTGGAAATATAACTACGAAAAATATGGAACCATGCTCCATCAAGATTTCGTGAATCATCCGGACTTGGTAATGCAACCGAATGTCTCATTATTTATCATTGTCAATGGCATGAGGGATGGCGTTTTTACCGGAAAAAAACTGAGCGATTATATCTATGGCAGTCATGTAGATTTTGTGAACGCTCGTCGGATTATTAACGGGTTAGACCGAGCCGATCTGATTGCCGGTTACGCCAAACAATGGCAACAAACTCAGTTATTTTAGGGAACCAGTCATTCATTTGTGGCGTTGCTGAATTGAACCAAGACATAAATGGCAACTTTGCACATATTCAAAAGTCAGTTTGAGTCTAGGCTTTAAAAATAGGGTAAAACCAGATTCATATTCAAAATCAGCAATGCCTTATTAAATTATGTGTTTTTCGTTATCAGGACGGAATGTGGGAATAAATTTTTCGTCTGTGTCGCCCCCATTGATCTTGGTTAGATGATTATGAAAGCGATCGCTTTTATCCCCCACTTTTTTAGTAATAAATGGTAAAAGATGAAGGGAGACCTGCAAAAGAATTGAAAGGGTTGGTGCTAAAGTTTATTGAACTAGTAGCCGTGAATGTCTCAAAATTATCAATGTACATCAAGTTACTCGAACCAATTTCAGACGAGCGTTGAATAGTTATCGAATTGCCAGTTTGTTTGGTAACATTATAGTATTGTCCCGTTGTTAAAGCTGGCAGAATAAGATTATCTGTATCTGCCCCACCGTCAAAATAACCGTTGTTGCCAAAACCAGAAAGGGTATCATTGCCCGTTCCTAAAAACAGACCATCAGAAGCAAGAGAACGAAAACCGCCAAAGTTGCCGATAGAGGTTACGGTGTCATTGCCTGCTCCTGTATCAATTCGCCCCAGGTTTAGGATACCAAAGCCTCCCCCCGTTGTCTGTCCAGTAATAGTATCGTTACCGCTTCCCGTATAGATGTTGTAACCATTGCTAATTCCACAAGAGTCACCACCACCACCACTGCTTGTTCCTTGAATGACAACACCATCCGATGAGTCGGTCTTGCTCATGTCAATCCAGCCCTTATTGAGAATACCAACGCTATTAGTCCCACTCGCCTTCCCAATAATCTGACCCATCTTGTCGCCCGTATTGGTAATGGTTGCAAAAACAAAGTTTGTACCGCCTGGATCAGTGTAGAAGCCATCATTAACAATGCCAGCACTATAATTACCGGTCGCATTGCCCGTAATTATATCGGCATCACTTCCTGTCGCAAGAGTACCACCAGTAGCCAAAGACAGACTATTGAGGATACCGACACTGTTATTGCCATCGGCATTGCCTGTGAGAATAATGCTACCCGGAGTCAATCCTCCATTAACATTGATTTTACCCCCTTGATTGTCAATGCCTTTGGAAAAGTATCCAGTAGCAGTTCCCGTAATAGTATCAACATCAGTTACCGAAACGATACCGCTATCAATTGAACCATTATTAAAATTAGCAATCCCAACACTCATGGAACCCATTGCAGTACCGAAGATTGTGTCATTACCACTACCCGTATTAATTACGCCATTGCTATTTAAAATCCCAAAAGTTGCGCCGCCGCTATTACTCGTAACGTTTCCGATAATAAGGTCGCTATCCTCTCCACTGAGAATGGAACCTTGAAGATTCACAATACCAGCAATGGCATTAGTCCCAGATCCTATAATCTGATCCCCTCCAGTTCCAGTGTTGATTAATCCACCTTTGTTCAAAATTCCATATAATGTACCACTTCCTGATGCCAAGCCAGAAATCCTATCATTACCGCTCTCAGTGAAGATCTGGCCAATGTTCAGAATACCAAAGCCTCCAGAACCCATTGTTGCTCCAGTAAGGCGATCATTGCCGCCTCTCGTATTAATTATTGCAGACTGTTTGTTAAGAAGTCCTGTTCCACCCGATCCACCTAGACCATTAACCGCGCCAACTCCATATGATGCCCCTAATAGATAATCCTCTCCATCGGTAGTGTATAGTGAGCCATCATTGAGAACGCCAGCATAACTTCCCCTGCCATTAAGAATAATTCTATCAACTGTATTAGGAACATTGACTGTATCGGAATTAGGGATACCCAGGTTAGTCAAAATGGCAATACCAACATATTGAGTCCAGTCAAGTGCAGAGATTACAACGGCTTGAGGTGTGGAAGGCCAGGCATTGAATGTTCCTGGTATGGCATACCAGCCAAACAGATTATTATTTAAAGGAATAGGATTCCAGACAGTATTATTTGTAGCGGCATAATATTTTTGCCATCCCGTAGAGCTTAAAACCGTAGTAACACCATAGGAACCAATAGAAACCATATCAAAACCATCCTTTAACTTCTTGAAATTCCTTTGTATGTTTAGACTGCCCACTATGCTCTAAAAAGCGATCATGTCCCACCAAATAACTGTCAACGGTAAAAATACTGATTGCTCCAAAACAAGATTGCGGTCATAACAATTAATATCGCTTGTTTCCTTCTGGACTGTCGGCCCTCCGGGAATTGGGGTGATAGGTTTATCTTATGTTGTTCAAGGGCGAACCCAATTCGCTTCTACAGAAGGGTTTTAGGGGATCTTAGGGGATCTTAGGGGCGCAAGGCTTGTGTCCAAAAGTCTCGAATTTAACAACTGACACCATTAATCCAAGAGAGCCGACTGTCTTGTTAAAAGTGTCTCTCGTCTAGTGCAATCGCCACAGATCTTTACAAAATGAGGGGCTTACCATCACCCATCGAAATGCGATCGCCCCTCCTCATCCCCAACAGGGAGCACCTTCCCACGTTCCCAACAGCGATCGCACTCCTAGCATCATCCCAAACAGCATCCTCTCAAAAAATTAACCAGCTAAAAACTTCTTGAACGGTTATATCTAATTCGACCCCTTTAATAACTGGTAAGTGATCGCTATTTTTGAGTTCCTTAACTCGGCGATCGCTATCTACGACTAAAATACTTTCATCTTCAGTATCAAGTAGCCAACCCAACTCAGTACCATACTCAACACAGTGTAGTAATTTGGCTAGGACTTGTTTATATTTCTGAGCAGGAGAGAGAATTTCGATAGCCCAATCAGGGGGGATTTCAAAACGATTAGCAATTCGTCCTGACGACAATCGAGGGATTCGCTCCCAACGAAACACGGCGATATCTGGAACGATCGCTAATCCACCAAAAACACAGCGTAGTTCTGGAAAAGCTTTGGCAATTTTTTGAGGTTTAGTCATTTGATTAATAGCTTCGCATAAATCGATCTGAAGTTGGCTATGCTCCCCTTGAGGCATTGGTTTCTGTGTGATTTGTCCATGAATAAATTCAGAAGCAGGTTCTGTTTCTGGCAATTGCAAAAATTCTGCGATAGTTATGGGTTTAACTGCTGTAGTCGTCATAGCTTTATGCTTTCTCAAACCTCTTTAACTTTAACACTGATCGCCTTCCCACATCCCTAAAAAGTGATCACCTCCCCAAAACCCTCATCCTTAAAAAACGATCACCCTCCCACATCCTCAAAAAATGATCGCCTCTCCAAAAACCTCATTCTCGAAAAACGATCGCCCCTCCTCATCGCTAAAAAGCGATCGTTTTTTAAAACAGGATGGGAAACTGCGATCGCTAACTGAATTTTCGCTCAAATGACCTCAAGCCTCACGCAACACATAACCAACACCGCGCACCGTATGAATCAAGCGTTTTTGACCCGGCCCTTCAATTTTCAAACGTAAATAACGAATATAGACCTCAATAATATTAGACTCACCCTGAAAATCGTAGCCCCAAACATTATTTAAAATTTGTTCACGACTGAGAACTTCTCCGGCGGCGGACATCAAATATTTTAATAACTCAAACTCCTTCATCGTCAAATCAATGGTTTTATTACCACATCGTAACTGACGTGAGCCGAGATCCAACGTGAGATTGCTAAATTGTAGTTGTTCTGTTGGGGATTCCTTGGGCTGTAGATAAAAGCGAATACGCTGTAAAAATGACTCCAGACGATAGGGTTTTACTAAATAATCATCGGCTCCTGCTTCCAGGCAAGCCACGCGATCGCTGACCGTTTCCTGACCTAATAACATCAAAATAACTTGGGTATAACCTCTTTGCCGCAACATTTGGCAAACTTTAATGCTGGACTGTCCCCCCTGTTCCTGATCCACAATAATCATATCCGGATGTTGACGCGCCACTTCCAACCACAGTTGAGCGACCGTCGGCACTCCTAGGAGTTTGTAGCCAAAGTCCTGAAGATCCAACTTCGCCTTTTGCCCTAAGAGTTCATCGCCCTGGACGAACAGAATCGTGGAGGATCGAAGAGGGGGTTGGGAATCAGCAAAGGTCATAATCTTAACCAAGAGGAACCTAGGCTAATTCTAGGCCCTCTAGCATCTCTTGAAGAGAAATTATCGTCCTGAAAGCACTTAGTTCCTGATGACTTCCAAGGCCACTGGGGCTGTTCCCCTCCCATAAACGCCGATCGCCTTAGCCGCACCAGCCGATAAATCAATTACTCGTCCCCGCACAAAGGGCCCCCGGTCATTAATGCGTACCATCACCGACCGACCTGTAACTAAATTGGTGACTAAAACCCGCGTGCCAAAGGGCAAACTTTTATGGGCCGCCGTTAAACCGTGTTGATTGTAACGTTCACCATTCGCTGTGCGACGACCATGGAAACCCGGCCCATACCAGGAGGCAATCCCGCCGCGAATCCGTTGCCGTAAGCTTGAGTCGGATTCTCCTTGAATTCCTACATCGCCTGTCCCTAAAATTTGACGTTGGGCATCAATCGGGGCATTAACGATCGCCGTTAGAGCCGGAGCATCCCCCATCACCCGCCGTAACCGATTGGTCATTTGTAGGGCATTTTTCGCCGAAAGACGAGTTTGATCCGGTAAAACCGTCTGAGCATCTAGGCGGATAATATCCCGGCCTTGTACCTGAATATGATAGAGACGTTGGGCTTTATCGTAGGCGACCGTAATGGTTTTTGCGTCAAAATTGGGGTCTTGCCCTAGCTGGTTTAATTGATCGGCGATCGCCTGGGCCCGAGCCATCGCACTATTAGGAACCGTCATCGGTTGTTGTTGAGCCGCCGCCTGTAACTCTTCAGCACCGCCCAAGACCGTGACAATGGGAATACTCTTCACCCGTACCGTTACCCCTAAACGGTTCCCTGTCCAAGCGTGGGGAATCATCGTGGCGATCGCCGTATTTTGTGGGCTACGGATGTCCAATAACCGAGGAGCCGGCATCGAAACGGAATCGGTTGAATTGGTTGAATTAACAGCAAGATTATCCGTTGGGGAGATCGTAGCCAATTCAGGGGTGGAAGCCTTATCTGGGCTAGAAGCTAGAGTTCGGGCAGGACTATTCACCAAAAATAATCCAGTACCAAAAGCAGTGACTAGGGCAGTTACGGTTAATCCACTCTTCATGGGTTTCTTCATAGATAAAGGTAATTCGGATAGCTGAAAGAGAAAAACGCACTATCAGTACCGCCAGACTTTTAAGCGGTTGTTACCCGGCAAAATCGAGCAACCGTTGATCACTTCCAGGAGAGAGTAAGAGCAATTGATGAATGATTCAAAATTTGTATCAATTCGCTACAGATTAGCATGGGGCTTTCGGGGAAGATCTCGATATTTGTTATCCTTTACAGGACTCCAGATTAAATATTCAAATGTCACTTGACTAAACAAAACTGAAACCGATATAGTTTCTAGCCTTTCCCAAAACTTTCTTGCCCTAGATCGCCCAATCCCTCAGCAGACAGGGAACCTAACCTAAATTTCGACGATGTAACGACCGCCTTAGCTGGATGAAAAAGTGGCGTATTGACGACGACTACGTATATTTACGGAAAGCACTGGTATCTTTTAACACCGGTTTCAAAAATTTTCATCAAAAAAAATCATCATCGCTGTCACTTACCCCCCAAAATTATTATCTGTAGTGGCTGGGAAAAGTCAGGATTACGCAGAACAAGGAAACGAACGGGATTTAAAAAACTTATCAAAGACTTCAGTAATATTAATCCTTGAAAGTAGCCAGAGATTTCTTGCCGGATTGCTTGAGAGATTTCCCCGTTGAACCGTAGCATGGAACAAGATCAAGCCCCCTTTGATTGTCCGTTATTTTCAACTTTTATTTTTCAACTTTTGAGAGGCCGTATGGACTACCGAGACGCTGGCGTAGATGTGGTTGCCGGACGTAATTTTGTTGAGCAAATTCGCCAAGGGGTAGAAAGTACGTTTCGACCAGGCGTATTGGGCGGTCTAGGGGGATTTGGGGGGTTCTTTGAAATTCCCCAGGGCTATCGGCAACCGGTGTTAGTTTCGGGAACGGATGGCGTTGGCACCAAGTTAAAAATTGCCCAGGCGCTGCAACGTCACGATACCATCGGCATTGATCTGGTGGCCATGTGTGTTAATGATATTTTGACCTCTGGAGCCGAGCCGTTATTTTTCTTGGATTACCTGGCGACGGGGAAGCTAGAACCCCAACAGTTGGCAGAGGTGGTGGCGGGTATTGTGGAAGGTTGTCGTTTGACGGGATGTGCGTTATTAGGCGGTGAAACGGCGGAAATGCCCGGTTTTTACGGTGTGGGGGAATACGACGTGGCGGGGTTTTGTGTGGGGATTGTGGAAAAAAGTCAGATTTTGGATGGTTCCCAGGTGCAGATTGGAGATGTGGCGATCGCCTTGGCCAGTAGTGGGGTGCATAGTAATGGCTTTAGTCTGGTGCGAAAAATTATGGACAGTAACGGCTTCAGTTATCAGGACTGTCCGGCATTATTGGGTGGTCAATCCCTAGGGGAAGTTCTATTACAACCCACTCGACTCTATGGGCAACCCATTTTAGGGGGATTAAAAACTGGGCTACCGTTCCAGGGTATGGCTCATATTACGGGGGGGGGTTTACCGGAAAATTTACCCCGTTGTCTTGGCCCAGACCAAAGTATTGCAGTCAAAAAGGATAGCTGGGAAGTTTTACCGATTTTTCAATGGTTGGCCCAGGTGGGTCAGGTTCCCGAAACGGCGATGTTAGAAACGTTTAATTTGGGAGTCGGTTTTGTGGTTTTAGTGCCGCCCGATGCGGTGTCAGCAACTCTGGCTTGGTTTACTTCCCAAAATTTAGCGGCATCTGTCATTGGGGAAGTGGTTCCCGGCGATCGCACCTTTATTTGGCAAGCATAGTTAAACCTTGTTCTTTTTTGCCCCCCCGGCCCCCAATTTTGGGGGTGAAAACAGCCAAGTTAACGCTGAAAAGTCTCCCTTTTTAAGGGGGATTGAGGGGGATCAAAAAGGGCCAAAAGTCCCTCAAGTCTTGGGGGATTAGGCTGTTCCTTTAAATAACCCCTGGGGACGAATCAAAAGAATCCCAATCATTAACAACAATGCCACCCCCACCTTATATTCCGGGCCAAACCAAGGCACACTAACTTCCTGGGCAATGCCAATAATTAACCCCCCGGCGATCGCCCCGTAGGGATTACCAATACCGCCTAAAATCACCGAAGCAAACATCGGCAAAATCAAAAACCAGCCCATATTCGGTTTCAAGGCCGTAATCAGACCAAACATGGAACCTCCCAAGGCCGTTAACACGGCGGTAATAATCCACGTCCAGACCACCACCCATTCCACGTTAATGCCCGAAACCCTTGCTAAATCCACATTGTCCGCCACGGCCCGCATCGCTTTCCCAATCTTGGTTTTCTGTAACAGGAAATGCAGAGCAATCATCGCGGCGATCGCCATAGCAATCACCAATAACCGGTTATATTCCAACTTCAGTCCGAAAAATTCCTGGGCCTGGATGACCGGGCCTTGGTAACTCTGATTTTCCCCCCCCCAAACCAACAAAATGCCATTGCGAAGAAACAAGGCCAAACCAATAGAAATAATAATTAACGTCGTGGAACTCGCTCGGCGATCGCGCATCGGTTTCCAGAGCAACCATTCCGAAAGCAACATAGCGATAATGGTTCCCCCCATTCCCAACCCCATGGCCAACCAAAGATTAACACCATTAATATTCGCCATCCAGGTCAAATAAGCACCGAGGGTCATAAAATCCCCATGGGCAAAATTCGAGAGCCGTAAAATACCACAGGTCAAGGTCAAACCCACTGCGGCCAGGGCAATAATACTGCCGACGGTAATACCATTAAATAAAAGTTGGGGTAAAGGAATTTCCATACTGCGGGATCTGCCAAGAAAGGAAAATATCCTTCTCAAAGTACACCAAATCGGTTAAATTACACCTTTTTGACCCGTTGTTTCCCTCGTCTCACTCTTCCCCCGAAAATTCTCCGCCATCAAAGTGTTAGAATAATAACCCTATGGCTAATCAAAACGAAGCGGGTAAACTCATCAGTGATAACCGTCAGGCAAGACACCTCTACGAAATCCTAGAGACCTACGAAGCTGGGATCGAACTCAAAGGCACGGAGGTTAAGTCTATTCGGGCGGGTAAGGTTAATTTACGGGATGGCTATGTGCTAATCCGTAACGGTGAGGCATTGCTGATTAATGTCCATATTTCTCCCTACGAAGCCAGCAGTCCGTATTTTAACCATGATCCCCGTCGTACCCGTCGTCTCCTGCTCCATAGCAAAGAAATTCGCAAGTTAATCGGTCAGGTAGAACAAAAAGGGTTAACCCTGATCCCCCTCAAAATGTATTTCAAGGGGAGCTTGGTCAAGATTTTAGTGGGTTTAGGCAAAGGGAAAAAATTACACGATAAACGGGAAACCCTCAAACGTCGTCAGGACGAGCGGGATATGGCCAGAGCGATGAAACGTTAAGATTTAACCAGGTTTAAATTTTATGTTCGAGTCACAAAATCCAACGTTTTTAACCCCCTCGGAATCCTCTGCCGTAGATGCCGCGCTTTTAAGTCAACCCGAAAAATTTCTGACCCGCTTAACCATTTCTTCCCTACGACTTTTACAGTTAATTAGCGAATCAACCACAACTCCGATCGCCGAGTTAACCCCGGCACAGATTATTGCTTGGTTTGAAAAGGATGCTAAAATTAAGCGCGAATTAGGCGTAGAAGCCTCACAACTTCATTGGGAATAGATCAGTTTTTTATGAACAAATCCCACTAACCACAGCCACTCAAAGTTCTAGTTCATACCAAATTTCTAAATACCTGACAGACATAAGCCAGTCAAAATCCAAGACCATCCAGTTAAATAACCAAAATTATCTTTAGATAGATAATGCTAGTTCCGCATAAGTTTGTGGCTACGAGAGAATAAGACTTTGAGGCTCTTGATTTTATCGAGATCCCTGTAATCAGTGTTTATTTCACTGAAAAACGCTTATTGGAAGAGACAAAAGACAGTTCATAGGCTCTTATTTGGGTGAAACCCTTACGTGACAAGTCTGTGGCGACGCAGGTAAAACACAAACTAATTCAGAATCAGTGTTGCCTGTATTTTCAGTAAAGATAAGGACTGGACTTTAGCAAAGTTGAGAACACTACGGCGGTTGCTTGATTCATGTGGCACACTCAATTCCTTATGGAATAAGTCTTTCGGATTGAAAACTGTACCAGACCAAAGCCGAATCCGCCATATCTTGCTTATTCATTAAATCTCTCAAGTCTTCTGCTGACTCGGCAATCTCGATTTTCATTACTCCTGTCATCATTTATCTTCTTTTAGGATTATTTACTAAGTATGACACAGCTTTTGAAAAATGGTATAAGGCTTGCTGTTGGTCATTGAGCAGGGGGGCTTTTCCTGGGTTATTTTGCCGCTTATCTCCTAAACTTTCTGGACCTAGGCGGTTATAGCCCTATACCAGTTCGTAAATCCAACCGACGCTATAGCCGGTGATTTCTGCTACTTCTTTTATCTTTTTCCCTTGTTGGAGTAGCCAGATAATTTGATAGTGGCTTTTGGCGATCGCCGATTTCCTCTTAATATCGTGAATTATTGCGGTCTGAGTCATTTTCCAGGCTGACTTTGTTCTGATAGCGGAGCAACGAATTTACTAAATTGTCATTATTGAGTATTTTGCCATGTTATGGGGGCGATCGCCGATTTTCTCAAAATATCTTAAATTCTCAGAGTCCTTGGCTGATAATGACTGTACGTCAAAAAGACAATAAATTTTAGACTTATCAGGATTCTCAAGGCTTCTTTAAGAGCGATCGAGATCACAGCTTATGTAAAATTTTTGCGTTATAAGTGGAGCAGAGAAAAACGCGGAAAATCTGCAAAGCGGTGAATTAAGTCTTTTTTCTCTTTCATAACTTACTAACCCAATTATTCTGCCAAGCTTGGTGCTAGGGGCTTACAACGAATAAGCTCTCTCTTGTCAAGCTTGCTCCTTTTTTGAATCTCTCTCTCAACCAAAAAAAGCCTAAAAATTGAAGAATTGGCTTTAAAACAATTCATTTTGACGGTTTTTCTGGTCTTTTAGAGTGACAAGCATTTAGATTGCACCGGATATTTCTGAAAGCTCTGCCCTACGCGATTTAAAACGCTTTCTCTGGGCATTTTGGAGCCTTAACCGCTTGTATCTCCCCCGGCAAGCTATCGAAGTTATCGAAGCAATTCATTTTCAGGACAGCCCATGAAGCCCCCCATTCAGTCAAAACGAACCCCTTTTTACCTTTATGCCCTCCTGCTTGACTCCCCATCGAGAAGACTGGGTTATACGCTCTGGGAAGTGCTGATTACCTGTGCCGTGATTGGCATTTTGGCGGCAGTGGCCATCCAAGCCAAGCCTTGGTTTGAAAATCCCCTGGAAGATAACAGCAGAAAACTGAACAATATTTTGAGTACTGCCCGTATGAGGGCCCTATCCACCACTTCTACCTACCGAGTTCGCCCCGATCCCGACGATGCCACTCGTTTAACCGTTGAGTTCACCAAAAGCGGTAATTGCGACGCAAGTACAACTCTGACAGTGGATGCTATAACCACCACACAAACGTTAACGGTGGCCAGTGTGAGCGGCTTTTCGACGGGGGATACCGTGAAGGTCGGTTCTGACTCGACCAACAATACTTTGGTCAGTGTTGATCCGGACACTCAAACCTTGACCCTGGGACAAGACCTCGGCACAAGCCAACCCGCCAATTCAGGGGTTGTTCTACTCAAAAATTGGGTGAATGATGGCAATTTTTCGGCTAACGAGCTGGCGATTGATCCTCGTGTCACCTTAACCGGTACTGCCAATACTTCCGTACCCAATTGGAGTGTTTGTTTTAGTAGTCGGGGGTTATCCTCCGTTTACGATGGCTCCAGCAAAATTACGAATGCTAACTTGGCCCTGAATTTGACCGACCCCAAGACGAATAATGTCAGCCGAGTGACGATTTATCCGGGAGGAGCAACGGGTACGCAATATATTGCCTCCACTTCCGGCACGTCTTCCCCAACCCCTAGTAATACCGCTACGCCTACGCCCACGGCTACACCCACGGCCACAGCTACACCCACAGCTACGCCTACGCCCACGGCTACACCCACGGCCACAGCTACACCCACAGCTACGCCCACACCCACAGCTACACCCACAGCTACACCCACAGCTACACCCACAACTACACCCACGCCCACACCCACGCCCACAGCTACGCCCACAGCTACACCCACGCCCACACCCACAGCTACACCCACGCCTACACCCACGCCCACACCCACAGCTACACCCACGCCTACACCCACGCCCACACCCACAGCTACACCCACGCCTACACCAACCC
>JACCDQ011843328.1_pt1 | contig 27120 bp, 22 predicted proteins | sample 7446031 | NCBI WGS metagenome assembly JACCDQ01 (sample SAMN15323442, study PRJNA562643) | freshwater metagenome | isolation source: river surface water | place: USA:Blue River Watershed | collected 2017-08-17 | reverse complement strand
GGTTTGCCCAAACCGGTGGTGCCGACCATGCCAGCGGCAACGCCGACCTCGCCGGTGTCAGGCTTCCTGGAGGCGTTGACTGCCAACCCCATGTTGCCAGCCTTGAGCGCCGCGCTGGTGCTGTTGCTGGGCGGTCTGGGGTTTTACAAATTCCGCCAGCGCCAGAAAAAGGCGGAGGCTGACAGCTCCTTCATGGAAAGCAGTTTCCATGCTGAGTCGTTTTTTGGTGACAGCGGTGGCCAGCGCGTGGACACGCAGGAGTCCTCGCCGACCAGCTCAGCCATGGTGTACTCGGCGAGCCAACTGGCAGCGGTCGAAGAAAGTGATCCGTTGGCGGAGGCCGAGGTGTACCTGGCTTATGGACGCGACCTTCAGGCGGAAGAAGTGTTGAGGGCGGCCTTGCTGACCCAGCCCGATCAGGTTGCCATTCATCAAAAGCTGCTGGAAATCTATGCCAGGCGCCAGGATGCCAAGTCGTATGCCGAGATGGCATCCTTGGCTCGGCCCCTGCTCAAAAACAACGAAGTCCAGTGGGCGCAAATTTGTGTGGCGGGGCTGGCTTTGGAGCCAGGTAACCCCCTGTATCTCGCCGCTAACCCGCCGGCCGCGGTTCCAGCGCCATCTTTTCCACCATTGTCATCTGCGCCCTTGATGGCGGCCGCAGTGGCAGCAAGCACTGAGCCCATCAAGCCCCCTGCAACACCTGCTGACAGCGCGGTGGATCTGGATTTCGATCTTGACTTTTCGCTGGATGAACCAGCAGCGGCCAAGGCGGCTGATGTTGCAACTTCAGGCGCAGCGGCCGCAGAAGTGCCGACGCAAATGTTGGAGTTTGACTTTGACACCTTGTCCCTCGATCTGGACGACAGTGATGCTGAGCCGACCAGGCATCCATCACAGGCACAGTCGGAGGCGCTGGAGTCCAAAGTGGCGCTGGCTGAAGAATTTCTCGCCAACGGTGACGACAAGGTCGCGCGTGACCTGCTTCAGCAGGTGATCGACGAAGCCGATGGCCCACTCAAGGCCCGGGCGCAGCAGGTGATGAGCCAACTGTGATGGTCAACACGGATGGGTTGTGAGTCGCCCGAGCTTGTCCGCGTCGCCCTAGGCATCAGTTACCACGGCGGACATTACCAGGGCTGGCAAAGTCAGCCCTCGCGGCAAACCGTGCAGGATCAGCTTGAAACTGCCCTGTCCCGTTTTGCCAACCACCGGGTGTCCACCCTGTGCGCCGGCCGTACCGACGCGGGTGTTCATGGCCTGATGCAGGTGGTGCACTTTGACACGCCGCTGGATCGGCCCGCCAGTGCCTGGGTACGCGGCCCCAACGCCCTGTTGCCGAGCGACATCGCGGTGCAATGGGCCAAGGTGGTGCCCAGATCCTTTCACTGCCGCGCCAGCGCGGTGTCACGCCGATATGTGTATGTGGTGATGCAGTCGCCTGTGCGTCCCAGCTTGGATCAGGGCCGGGTGGGCTGGGTCTATCGCCCCTTGCAGCTGGAGCCCATGCAACAGGCGGCGCGGCAGCTCATTGGAGAGCATGACTTCACCTCGTTTCGTGCCAGCGCCTGCCAGGCCCTGTCGCCGGTCAAGAACCTGCTGCGCATTGACATTTCCCGCCGCGGCGCCTATTGGCGGTTTGAGTTTGAGGCCAACGCGTTCCTGCACCACATGATCCGCAACATCATGGGTTGCCTGCTTTATATTGGTGAGCAGCGCCAGCCGGTGGCATGGATGCAGCAGGTCTTGCTGGCACGCGACCGGGACGCCGCCGCCCCCACGTTCTCACCCGACGGTCTGTATTTTTTGGGGCCCCGATATGACCCACAATGGGGTTTGCCGGAAGATTCCCCGCTGCTCGATGGATTACCATGACCCTGAATGACACACAGGCCTTGCCTGCACCACTCCGCACCCGCATCAAGATCTGTGGCTTCACGCGCGAAGCCGACGTGGACGCGGCGGTGGCGGCCGGCGTCGACGCCCTGGGTTTTGTGCTGTATGAAAAAAGTCCGCGTTTTGTTGCAGCCTCGCGCGCGGCCGAACTGGCCAGCCGCCTGCCCCCCTTTGTCACACCGGTGCTGCTGTTTGTCAACGCAGATGCGGCGCAAGTTACCGCCGCCTGTGACCAGGTGCCGGGTGCCATCATCCAATTTCATGGCGATGAAACGCCACAAGCCTGCCAGACGGCCAGTGCCCAGGCCCGCCGCCGCCCCTACTTGCGAGCCGCGCGAATTCCCCTGGGTGAAGCGGGCCGTGGCTTTGATCTCTTAAAATTTGCCCAAGATTATTCACAGGCCCAAGGTATCCTGCTCGACGCGCAAGTGGACGGGTATGGCGGCGGCGGGCACGCATTCAATTGGTCACTGCTTCCTCCAAACGTCAACGCTCACCTCGTCTTGAGTGGTGGGCTGAACGCTGCCAACGTGATCGAGGGCATTTTGCAGCTGCAGCCACGCTGCAAAACGCTGTCGGTTGACATCAGCTCCGGTGTCGAGGTGCCTGGCCAAAAAGGCATCAAGGACCCAGTCAGAATCCGCGAGTTTGTTGCCGCCGTCCGTCAGGCAGACCTTCAACTCAATTTAGCCAAGCGATAACACATGTTTACTTACCAGCAACCCGACCTGCGGGGTCACTTTGGTATCTATGGCGGCAGTTTTGCCTCCGAGACGCTGACCCATGCCATCAACGAACTCAAGGCGGCTTATGCCAAGTACCAGTTCGATCCTGAATTCGTGGCTGAATTCAACTACGAGCTGGCGCATTTTGTCGGGCGCCCGAGTCCGGTGTACCACGCCGCCCGTACCAGCCGTGAAATGGGCGGTGCCCAAATTTTCCTCAAGCGTGAAGACCTGAACCATACCGGCGCGCACAAGATCAACAACACCATCGGCCAGGCCATGCTGGCCCGACGCATGGGCAAACAGCGCATCATTGCCGAAACCGGTGCTGGCCAGCATGGCGTGGCCACAGCCACCATTTGTGCGCGTTACGGCATGGAATGTGTGGTCTACATGGGCAGTGAAGACGTCAAGCGCCAGAGCCCCAATGTTTACCGCATGAAATTGCTCGGCGCCACCGTGGTGCCGGTCACCAGTGGCAGCTGCACCCTGAAGGACGCACTCAACGAGGCCATGCGCGACTGGGTGGCCAATGTCGACAACACCTTCTACATCATCGGCACCGTGGCTGGCCCCCACCCTTACCCGATGATGGTGCGCGATTTCCAGAGCGTCATCGGCAAGGAATGTGTGGTGCAGATGCCCGAGATGCTCCAGGCCGCCGGTTGCAGGACCGAGCAGCCCGACGCCGTGGTGGCCTGCGTCGGTGGCGGCAGCAATGCCATGGGAATTTTCCATCCCTACATCGCGTACGAAACCACGCAATTGATTGGTGTCGAGGCGGCGGGTGAAGGCATGGACAGCGGCAAACACTCGGCTTCCATTCAGCGCGGCAGCCCCGGTGTGTTGCACGGCAACCGCACCTATGTGCTGCAGGACGACAACGGCCAGGTCACCGAAACCCATAGCGTCAGCGCCGGTCTTGACTATCCCGGTGTTGGCCCGGAACACGCTTACCTGAACGACATTGGCCGTGCCCAATACGTTGGCATCACCGACAGTGAGGCGCTGGAAGCCTTTCATTACCTGTGCCGCACCGAGGGCATCATCCCGGCGCTGGAATCCAGCCACGCGCTGGCCCATGCGATGAAACTCGCCAAAACGATGCGCCCCGACCAGTCGATCCTGGTGAATTTGTCCGGCCGTGGCGACAAGGACATTGGCACCGTGGCCGACCTCAGCCGCGCCGATTTCTATTGCCGTCCGAGTTGCCAGGGGCAGTCGGTCAAAGGCGGCCTGGCCGCGGACGAAGCCATTGTGAAGGTGGTTAAATGAGCCGCATCTCCGCCACGTTCACCCAACTCAAAGCCCAGGGCCGCAAGGCGCTGATTCCGTTTGTCACCGCGGGTTTTCCGCTTGCCGACATCACGCCCGAGCTCATGCACGCCATGGTGGCAGGTGGTGCCGACGTGATCGAACTCGGGGTGCCGTTTTCTGACCCGAGCGCTGATGGCCCGGTGATCCAGAAGGCCGGTGACAAGGCCTTGGCTGCGGGCATTGGCCTGGTGCAGGTGCTGGCCATGGTGCGTGAATTTCGCCTCAATAACACCAACACGCCGGTGGTGCTCATGGGTTACGCCAACCCGGTCGAGCGCTACAACCAGAAACACAAAGCCGCCAAGGCCGGCACCAGTGCCTTTGTTCAGGATGCGGTCGCAGCCGGGGTTGATGGCGTGCTCATTGTTGACTACCCGCCCGAGGAGTGCGAAGACTTCGCCGCCGAACTCAAGGCCAATGGCATGGACCTGATCTTTTTGCTGGCGCCCACGTCAACAGATGAGCGCATGCAGCAGGTGGCCCGTATTGCCAGCGGTTATGTTTATTACGTTTCGCTCAAGGGCGTCACCGGCTCCGGTGCGCTGGACACCGGTGCGGTCGAGGCCATGCTGCCGCGTATTCGCCAGCATGTGCAGGTGCCTGTGGGGGTGGGTTTTGGCATCCGTGATGCTGCCACCGCTCGCGCCATCAGCCGGGTGGCCGATGCGGTGGTGATCGGCAGCCGTATCATTCAGCTCATTGACGAGCAGCCGCGTGACCAGGTGGCCGCCACGGCCGAAACCTTCCTGCGTGAAATTCGCGCTGCGCTCGATTCATAATTGGCCATTTCCAGAAAAGACTGACAAGGACATCCCATGAGTTGGCTCGAAAAACTGCTTCCCCCCAAAATCCAGCACACCAACCCGGAGGACCGTCGCAGCGTGCCCGGCGGCCTGTGGATCAAATGCCCCAGTTGCGACAGCGTGTTGTACAAGACCGATCTGGAGCAAAACCAGAACGTCTGCCCGAGCTGCAGCCACCACCATCGGATTGGTGCGCGGGCCCGTCTGAATACTTTTCTTGACAATGAAGGGCGTTACGAAATTGGCCAGGAAGTCCTGCCGGTGGATTCGCTGAAGTTCAAGGACAGCCGCAAATACCCCGAGCGCCTCAAGGAGGCGTTGGAAAATACTGGTGAGACCGATGCCCTGGTGGTGATGGGTGGCTCGGTCCTGGGCATAGGCCTGGTGGCGGCCTGTTTTGAATTTGAATTCATGGGCGGCAGCATGGGTTCGGTGGTGGGCGAGCGTTTTGTGCGTGGCGTGCACACCGCGATTGAGCAAAAGGTGCCGTTTGTTTGTTTTACCGCCACCGGGGGTGCACGCATGCAGGAGGGCCTGCTGTCGCTGATGCAGATGGCCAAGACCAACGCCTCATTGACGCACCTGGCCAAAAAGGGCCTGCCCTACATCAGCGTGCTGACCGATCCCACCATGGGTGGTGTCAGTGCCGGATTTGCTTTCATCGGGGATGTGGTGATTGCCGAACCCAAGGCGTTGATCGGTTTTGCCGGTCCGCGTGTGATCGAATCCACCGTGCGTGTCACCCTGCCAGAGGGTTTTCAGCGCGCTGAATTCCTGCAGACCAAGGGCGCTGTTGACCTGATTTGTGACCGCCGCGAATTGCGTAAGACCATTGCCAACACGCTGGCCATGCTGACGCGCCAGAGTGCCGACGCGGTGGCTTGAGGACGGTTGCCTTCAATGTGGTCCCGCCGACAGGAATCGAACCTGTATTTCACGCTTAGGAGGCATGCGCACTATCCATTGTGCTACGGTGGGGCGGCTTGATTTTACGGGCTGAATGCGTTCCGGATGGCAACACGGTCGGCTAGATGCAGATTTGTTAAAGTCTGATCGTCACATCATCAAGGAGCAACCGTGAATACAGCACTGCATGCTTGGCGTTTTTTCAGGGCAGGGGGCTTTGACCAGGTGCGCCTGGACACGGCCGAAGATTTGCTGGCCCTGGGGCAACTGGATCAAAAACTGTGGGTGGCTTTGTCCTGCCCGGTGAAGGGCATCGAATTTGACGCCCGCACTCTGGAACTGATTGACACCGACAAGGACGGTCATGTGCGGGCGCCGGAACTGTTGCAGGCTATAAGCTGGGCCAATGAACGCTTGCTTGACAGCGCGATCCTGGTGCAACCGTTCTCAGGCTTGCCGATCTCGGCAATCCGGCGCGATGATGCGGTGGGCGCGCAGATCCATGCCGCCGCCGTGGCACTGGCGCAGGACGTCGGAAAGACCGACGCTGACGTCCTGAGCGTCGAGGAAACCAGTGCTGCCCGCGCGGGCCACGCCGCACGCGCCCAGAGCGCCTGGGAAGCTGCCGGGAGAACTTTGCACGTGCTGGGTGACGCCACCGAAGCGGGGTTTGCCATGGTGACGGCGCTTGATCCAAAAATCGAAGATTATTTTGTCCGTTGCCAGTTGGCTGCTTTTGACGAGCGCGCCAGCGCCGCCCTGAATGTGTCCGAAGATGCCTTAAAAGTCATGGGGATGGGTGCCTTGAAAACCTGTGCACAGACCATCACCGATTTGCCTCTGGCCCAGGTGACGGCACTGGCGCGTTTGTCCTTGATCAGCGGCTTCAATCCGGCCTGGGCCGACCAGGTGATTGCCCTGCGCGACCAGGTGGTGCAACCCCTGCTGGGGCCACAAGCCGCACTGAGTGCGGCTGATTGGCAAACCATCAAGGCCCGCTTTGCCTCCTATGCCGAATGGCTGGCGGCCAAGCCCGACCCTCATGCGGTGACCGATGGTGTGCTCGAGCTTGAAAAACTGTCGCGTTATGTGCGCGACCTGCAAACCCTGGCCAATAATTTTGTCGCCTTCAAGGACTTTTACACCGGGCAGGGCAAAGCCACGTTTCAGGTGGGCACGCTGTACCTGGATGGCCGCTCCTGCGACCTGTGTGTTGCCGTGAATGACGCCGCCAAACACGGGGCACTGGCCTCGCTCTCCCGCATCTGTCTGGTTTATTGCGACTGCGTGCGCGGCTCAGAAAAAATGAGTGTGGCGGCCGCCTTCACCGCGGGTGACTCCGACCAGCTGATGGTCGGGCGCAACGGTGTTTTTTACGACCGCCAGGGCCGCGATTGGGACGCGACCATTGCCAAGATCGTCGACCACCCGATCAGCTTGCGCCAGGCCTTCTGGTCGCCTTACAAGCAGTTGGCGCGGCTGGTGAGTTCGCAGCTGCAGAAAATGGCGGCCAGCAAGGCCAAGGCGTCGGATGACAGGCTCGCGGCTCTGGCCAACGAAGCTGTCAAAAAAGGCACGGTGCCAGAAGCCAGGGCGACGCCACCCGCAGCTTTTGATGTGGCCAAATTTGCCGGCATTTTTGCCGCTATCGGCCTCGCACTCGGCGCCATGGGCACTGCTCTGGCAGCCTTGCTGAGCGGGCTGTTCAGCCTGAGCTGGTGGCAGATTCCGCTGGTTCTCGTGGGTGTGATGCTGCTGATTTCGGGGCCGGCGGTCTTGGTGGCCTGGTTCAAGTTGCGCAGTCGCACGCTTGGGCCGATTCTGGATGCCAATGGCTGGGCCATCAATGCGCGCGCGCGCATCAACATTCCATTTGGCACCTCGCTGACCCAGTTGGCGCAATTGCCTGACAACGCGCAACGTTCGCTGGTGGATCCCTACGCCGACAAACCTTCGAAGGCGCCTTATGTGTTGGCTTTGCTGGCCGTGCTCATATTGGTGATCTGGCTGCTCTGGCTCTAGTCATAACGCAGGGTCCAGATCACGTCCACCGCGCTCTGTTCACCGGTCCGGGCGCGCAGCGTCAGGCGCCGGGACAGATCGTAGAAAATGGTGAAAACTCCCATGGAGCCGGCCAGGCTGCTCTCATAGGCCACATAAAAGTCGTTGCTGAGCCGTTTGCCGATCGTCACCATGGCACCCGAGGTGGTGTCGTTCCGGCTGTTGCCAAAACTCAATTCATCCAGTCCCAGTGCCTGGGTCAGGCTGGTGCTCGGCCCCTGGCCCGTGCCGCCAAGCAGGGCCAGGGCCGCCTGTTGCAACAAGGCGGCTTCGCCACCGCTGCCGCTGGCAGAACGCCCCAGCACCAGCCAGGCCAGTTTCTCGGCATCAGGCAAGTCGGGCTCGGCATAAAGCCGCACGATCGGTGACAGGGCGGTGCCGATCACCTGCACACCGACGCGCTGGTTGAGGTTGGGACGAATCGCCAGAATGTTCAGCGCCGGATTGTCGACTGCACCGGCAAAACGTACGATCCCCTGCTCGATGTCCAGACGCTGGCCGTAAGCCCGGTAGGTGCCGCGCACGGTGCTTACCGAACCGGTCAGCCTGGGCACCTCACGGTCAAGCGCCTGCAACGCCAGTTTGCCAGCCAGCCGGGTTTCAAGACCGCGGCCACGCACCTGAAAGTCGGGCCCCAGGTCAAGCTCGATCAGAAGGTCGGACGTCAGCCGGGGGCCGGATGTGTTGGTCACACCCGCCTTGCGGGGCGGGGCTGTGGCTGTGGCCGACTTGAGCACCGGGCGACGCACCACCACGTCATCACCCAACTGGGGTGCGCTGTCGTCGGGTAGCGTGATCAGGGCCTGGTCAGCGCTCAGGTTGCCGCGCAGGCTCAGGCGGGCATCTTTCAGGCGGGCCGCGATCTGGCCCGACATCAATACCCGACGATCAGAACGGCTGCTCAGGCGCAGGGCTTTGGCCTGCGCGTCCAGCGCCATCGACAAACGCGTCAGAAAATTGGCCCCGGAGTCACCCGGTAGCCAAAGCACCGACCCGCTCAGGGTCAGCAGGCCACCACCACCGGCTGGTGTGGTTGCGCCCTGCAGGCTGAACTCCTGAATATCAACTTGTTGCCCATGCAGGCGGGCGTTGAGTTTGCCCTGGCTGAAGTCAATGCCGTCCGCCACGGAACGCACGGCCAGGTCGCGCGCTTGCAGTTGGCCATCCCACTGGGGTTGTTCCAGTGTGCCGGTCAGGGCGATGTTGGCGTCCATGGTGCCGCGCAGGCGCCAGCCCGGCGGCGCCAGCACCGACCAGGCATCCACCGGCGGCAGCTGGATCTGCAGGCTGCCGCCAATTGGAGTCTTCTTGTCCAGGTTCCAGCCTTCACCCTGCGGCTGAAGCTGGGTGCTGAAGGCCACCAAGGCCTTGCCAGCACGCGCGCTGTCCCAGCGCAGGCTGCTCGACAGGAAGCCCGCGTCCAGATTCAGCTCCAACCTGGCTTCACGCATGTCGGCGGGCAAGTTGTCCGGCCGGTTTTCATCGGTGTGAAGGCGCAAATCCCCTGAGCTGCGCTCCAGCATGGCGTTGATGTGTACGGTATCGGTTTGTCGGGCATCCCAGTGACCGGCCAGGATCAGGTCACTGCTCAGGCCGAGTTCGGCCATGGTTTTTCCGCTCAGGGTGTCCAGCCAGGCCAGTGGCAAGTTGCTGATCTGGCCCCGGCTTTGCCATTGCGCTTTGGCCTCGACCGGCGTGGTATTTTGGGCCAGCGCTTGTGACCAGCGTAGGGTTTGCCAGCTCAGCTTGGCCGTGCCGGGTTGGGGGCCTTCTAGCCGGGCATTGCCGGCGGACATGGTCAAGGTATGGTCCAGCTGGTCGGCTTTCCAGTCCAGCACGACGGCTTGACTCGCGTCGGTTTGCAGCGTCCAGCTGCCGGGTTGCCCGCTGTCATGCGCGGTGAGCTTGAACTGGCCCAGGCTGCCCTGCCAGTGGCCGACCTCAAGTTGCCCGGCGCTGGCTTGCGCCTGCCAGTCCAGTTGCCGGGCGCCAATGTCGGCACGGCCTTTGGTGCTGAAGGTCAGGGCGGGCAGGGCACCTGACAAATCTGCCTCCAGGCCGAGCAGCTGTCCCTCTGCTGGCAGACTGGTGCGGTTGGCGGGACTGCTGCGCCAGGCCAGTTGCGGTGCGCGCAGGCTGGTCGACACTTGCAGGTTTCGACCTTGCTGCTGCCAGCCTCCTGACCAGCTGCCCTGCAACTGGGCGGCACCCTTGAACTGCAGTCCTTGCAAGGCGCCAGCCATGCTGGGCCAGCGCTGCAGCCATTGGCTGGCCAGGCTCGCATCTGTGACTTTGAGGGACAGTGTGCCCTGGCCGTCCTGGCTTGCCAGATGGCCATCAAGATCGCCCTGCAAGCCGGGCAGGCTCACGGCCAGTTTGCCCTGTGCAGCCTGCGAGTTCAGCTGGTAGACCAGACTGCCCTCGAGATGCGCGTCTTGCGCGTCGATAGACAGGGCACTCAAGCGTAACTGCGGTGATGCCCAGACACCCTTTGCTTGCAGGTTTTGCAAGCGCAGCGTGTGCAAGCTGGCTGGCGTCTGGCTTGACTTGCCCGCTTTGCCTTGGTCGGTCGCGGCGGCAAGTTGGGCCTCAAAGGTGATGCCTCCGGTAGTTTGTTTTGCCTGCAGCTTGCCACTCATGGCAGCCTGGGCCAAGCGGGTGTCTACAGCACCGGGATTCAGCCCCAGCACGCTGACCTGGCCTTGCCACTGTCCGGCCTCGATTTGGCCCGAACCGGTCAGGCTTCCTCCGGCACCCGTGGCTAACACGGATTGCAGCGCCCATTGGCCATGGTCATAACGCACCACGGCCTGCAGACGGTCAAGCGGCAGGTTTTGCTGGTTCCAGGGGCCGGGCCGGGCGTTGGCCAGACGGATCTGGCCCTGCCAAGCGGTGCCGCGCGGTGTCACACTGGCCTCGCCGCTAAGTTGGGTTTGCGGCGCGCGTGGCCACAGGGCTGCCAGACTGAGGTTTTGCCACCGGCCCTGGGCCTGGCTCAGTGGCTGGGCTTGCCACGGGGCAATCCGGGCTGACACTTCGGCTTGCATGACTGCCTGTCGGCCTGGCTGGTTGGCCAGGCTGGTGGCGGGTGTCGGCGTGAGGCTGGCCTGCAGGGCCAAGGCAGCATCGGGCCCGGCCAGCTCACCCGTGAGCCTGGCCGTGGCCGCCACCTGCCACTGCTGTTGGCTGGAGGGCAGAGGGGTTCGCACCGTGCCGTCAACCTGTATGGCCAGTGTCATGGGGGCGGTGGCCTGCAGTTGGCCACTGATCCGGTAATCCCCGGCCGAGATCATCGCCTGGCCGTTGTCAAGCGTGTGGTTTTGCCCGTCAAACCGGTAGTGACCACTGACGCTGGTAGCTTGCGGCGTGGCGCCAGTCCAACTGATGTTGCCGAACTTAAAAGGCACATCCACCGTGATCGGCAGGCGCAAGTCGGTGGGGGGCGCGCGTTGGCCGACGCTGTCGCTGCCGCGCTGGTTCTCAATGGACAGGGACGCGACGCTGAGTTCGCTCAGGCGCAATTGTTTACCGAACAGCGGACCCAGTGTCCAGGCGACACCAATGTCGCGCGCCTCCACGCTGAGCGAGCCACGTTGCCAGCGCAGCCAGCCGATGTGGCCGCCGGTGCGCAATGCGCCTTGCACCTCCCTGGCCTCCAGGGTTTGCCCGGCGGGCAAGAAGCGCGGCACGCGTGCCAACAGGGTGGCCAGCGAGCTGTCGCTACCGCTCCATAGCCACAGTGCTGCAGTGAGTGTCAGCACCATGACCAGGCTGGCAACCAGCAGTTTCAGCAGCGTGCGCAAGGCGTTCATCAGAAGGTGAATCCGAGGTTCAGGTGCAGGCGGAGGCGCCGCACATCCACGCCATAAGCCAGGTCGACCTGCAGCGGCCCCACCGGGCTTTTCCAGCGAGCACCCGCGCCTACACCGACCTTGGCCCTGAGTTCGGAGGTCTTGTTGGCGACCGCCCCGGCGTCCAGAAACACCGTGGTTTCCCAGTCGCTCAGTTTGTCGTTGAAGCGGATCGGGCGCTGCCATTCCATGCTGCCGGTGGTCATGTAACGCCCGGCCGTGATGCTGCCATCGGCCAGCGTGACGCCAATGTCGTTGTGGCCGTAGCCGCGCACGCTGTTGTCGCCACCGGCCAAAAACAATTGGGTGCTAGGCAGACTGATGTCTTCTCTGGCGATGATGACACCGGCGCTGGCGCGCAGGGCCAGGCGGCTCATGCTGGCCCGCGTGCCGTCGCCTTGACCCAGCCCCCAGAAGCCCTGCCAGCGGGTCAGCAGGCGGGTGTAGGCCTGGCGATCGCTGCCCAAGGTGCTGCCACCGCCCACCTCGCCGCCCCAACCCCAGCCGCTGGTTGGGAAGGGCAGGCTGTCGTAATAACGCACGGTAAAGGCGTAGTTGGCACTGAGCGACTGGGCAATCTCCGGTTGCGTGGTGCCGGTGTCGATAGATTCGGCGCGGTCGTATTGCACGTAGATGTTGCGGTCGATGCGTTCATGGCTTTGTTTGCGACCAGCACGCAGCTGCTGGCTGGTGACATCGCGCGAGCCCAGCAGTTCTCCCTGCAGCAGGCCCGAGACCGCCCAGCGCCAGTTGTCGAGGTCGGGTGGTGAGCTCAGTTCGGTGCCGATGGAACGGGTTTCACGTTCCAGCAGCAGCTTGCTGACGGCGCGCCAGCCGATGCCGGGCACTTTGTGATGGGTGTGCTCGGCTGACAACCGCGGCCCGCTGTCGGTGCTGGCACCGACGCCGAGCACCAGTTTTTGCAACCGGGCCTCGCGCAATCTCACCTGTACCGGGGCCGCGTCCGGGCTGGCACTGGTGTCCAGCGTGACAAAGGCAGAGTCAAAGTAGCCGCTGTCCGACAGGCGTTGCTGGGCGGCTACCAGCTCGGCCTGGCTGTAGACGTTGCCTGGCGTGAGTCGGGTCAGCTGTTGGACCAGCGCCATGTCATAACGCTGTAAGCCTTCAATCACCAGTTCACCGGTGCGATAGGCCGGGCCCGAGTCAAGCGTGAGTTGCAGGTTCGCCTGTCCGGTTTCAGGGTCGATATCGGCCAGCGATTCACTGATGTGGCCGACGGGAAAACGCAGCGTCGTGAGTTGGCGCAGGGCCTGCTGTTTGGCAACGTCCCAGGCATTCTGGGTGAAGCGGTTGCCGGCCGGCAGCAACCAGTTGGTCTGGATTTGTTCGCGCTGGGCGGCGGCCAGGGCGTCGGTGCTTATGGCGCCTGTGAATTGAATGCGCACCTGCCTGATACGGGTGGCTTCGCCTGGCGCGACCGTGATGTCGATCACTGGCGTACTGACTGGCGCCGGAGGTTGTGTGACAGTGATGCGTGGCGAGAAATACCCCAGCGTGCCCACCAATTGGCGGACGTCTTCTTCCGCCTGGCGCAACAGTCGGGCGAGTTCGTCAGCGCTGAGGTCGTTGAGCTCGCGGTAACGCTGGAGGTCGAGGTGGCGCGTGAGCAGATCCTTGATGTCGTCAGGGGCCTGGATGTTGAGCTCGAAAGCGGTGCCGGCCTGTTGCGTAACCGGCCCTGACGGGGACAATTCTGCGGCTGACACCCAGATTGAAGCCGTCAGCAAAACAGCTGCCAGACCAAGACGTTTCATTTGCTTAATAGCCGCATGGTGTCTTCCAGTCCCTTCAGTGTGAGCGGAAACATGCGCTGCCCCATGAGTTGTTGAATGACGCTGATGCTCTGGCGGTATTGCCAGACGCCCTGCGGTTCAGGATTGATCCAGGCAAACTTGGGGAAGGCGCTGGTCAGGCGACTCAGCCACTCCGCGCCGGCCTCATCGTTGTTGTATTCGACACTGCCACCGGGCTGCAAGATTTCGTACGGGCTCATGGTGGCATCGCCGATGAAGATCAGTTTGTAGTCCTTGTTGTACTTGCGGATGATGTCCCAGGTTGCAAATTTTTCGGCATAGCGGCGCTTGTTGTTTTTCCACATGAAGTCATAGACGCAGTTGTGGAAATAATAAAACTCCAGGTGCTTGAACTCGGACTTGGCCGCCGAAAACATTTCTTCGACGCGGGCGATGTGTTCGTCCATGGTGCCGCCCACGTCCATCAGCAGCAGCACCTTGACGTTGTTGTGTCGCTCCGGAACCATTTTGATGTCGAGGTAACCGGCGTTGGCAGCGGTGGCGCGAATGGTGTCGGGCAGGTCGAGCTCTTCGACATGGCCCTCGCGCGCAAACTTGCGCAGGCGGCGCAAGGCCACCTTGATGTTGCGCGTGCCGAGTTCCTGGGAGTCGTCGTAATCCTTGTAGGCGCGTTGCTCCCACACTTTGACGGCACTCTTGTTTTTTCCAACGCCACCAATCCGGATACCCTGGGGGTTGTAGCCACCATGGCCAAAGGGACTGGTGCCGCCTGTGCCAATCCATTTGTTGCCACCCTCGTGGCGACCTTTTTGTTCTTCGAGACGTTTTTTCAGGGTTTCCATGAGATCGTCCCAGCCCATCTTCTGGATTGCGGCTTTTTCTTCGGGGCTGAGGTGTTTCTCCAGGGTTTGGCGTAGCCAGTCCAGCGGCACCTCCTGGGTGAAATCGGTGACCTGTTCGATGCCCTTGAAGTAAGCTGCAAAAGCGCGGTCGAACTTGTCGTAATGCTTTTCGTCCTTGACCAGGGTGGCGCGGCTCAGGTAATAAAAGTCATCCAGCTTGTAGGCGCTGAGCTCTGAGGCCTCATGGTCAGATTGCGGAGTTTTGGGTCCCACCACGCCGAGTTGCAACGCTTCCAGCAGGGTCAGGAACTCCTTCACCGAGACCGGCAGCTTGGCGGCGCGCAGGGAATAAAAAAAATCGATCAGCATGGTGCGTCAGGCTTGCATGGCAGTGGATCAGACCCTTGACTTGTCCAGCAGGTACAGCAGTTGGACCTTGGCCTCGGGCCATTCGCCGCTGCGCATGCTGTACATCACGGTGTCGCGGATGGTGCCATCGCGGCGCAGGGCATGGCCGCGCAACACGCCATCCTTGCGCGCGCCCAGGCGCTCAATAGCAGCCTGCGAGGCGAAGTTGAAGTTGTCGGTACGCCAGCCGACCACATGGCAGTTCAGGATCTCAAAAGCATGGGTCATCAGGAGCAGTTTGCAGCTGCTGTTGACATGGCTGCGCTGCACACGCCGGGCATACCACGTGTAGCCAATTTCGAGTCGGCGAATGGCCGGCACGATGTCATGAAAACTGGTGGTGCCCAGCACCGTGCCGGTGGCGGTATCAAGCACGGCAAAGGCGAACCGGTGGCCTGCTGCGCGCGCGGCCAGCGCGTCTTCGATGTAGTGCCGGGTCTGCCCGGGCTCGGGCACCGAGGTGATTCGCAGCCTCCAGAGTTCACCGTCGGCCGCCGCGGCGCGCAAGCCATCCTCATGGCACAGCGCCAGCGGCTCCAGCGTGATGCCGCGCATCGAAAGGGTGACAGGTTCAATGAATGCCATGGTTCGCCGCGCTTCGATCGCAATGAGTCAGGGTGGGAGGTTTAATTTAACGGTTGCGGCTCTGCATGAACACCAGTTTCTCAAACAGCGTCACGTCCTGCTCGTTCTTGAGCAGTGCCCCAACCAGCGGAGGCACCGCCACCTTCTCATCTGCGGTGTGCAGGGCAGACGCGGGAATGTCCTGCGCCATCAGCAGCTTGAGCCAGTCGAGCAACTCGCTGGTGGAAGGCTTCTTTTTCAGGCCGGGCAAATTACGGACGTCAAAAAACGTCTTCATGGCGGCGCTGAGCAACTCGGCCTTGAGGCCGGGAAAGTGCACGTCGACGATCTGTTGCATGGTCGCCGCATCAGGGAATTTGATGTAGTGGAAAAAACAGCGGCGCAAAAAGGCGTCGGGCAATTCCTTTTCGTTGTTGGACGTGATGAAGACCAGTGGGCGATGTTTGGCCCGCACCAGTTCCCGCGTCTCGTAGCAGTAAAACTCCATGCGGTCGATTTCACGCAGCAAGTCGTTGGGAAATTCGATGTCGGCCTTGTCGATCTCGTCGATCAGCAGTGCCACTGGCTGGTCCGCCGTGAAGGCTTGCCACAACACACCCTTGACGATGTAGTTGTTGATGTCCTTGACCCGTTCCCCGCCCTCGATATCGGCCAGTTGGGAGTCGCGCAGCCGGCTCACGGCGTCGTATTCGTACAGGCCCTGCTGCGCCTTGGTGGTGGACTTGATATGCCATTGCAGCAGCGGCAGGTTGAGCGCCGTGGCAACTTCTTCGGCCAGCATGGTTTTGCCGGTGCCAGGCTCGCCCTTGACCAGTAACGGGCGTTGCAGCGTGATGGCGGCATTGACCGAGAGCATCAGGTCGTCAGTGGCAATGTAGCTTTGGGTGCCTTGAAATTTCATGGTATTCGGGAAGAGGAGAGTGGCTTGGAAAATAAAAAACTTCTGATCACAGTGCCCGCTTTGGCGTTCACCGCTGCCAAGTTGTTCTAGGCTACCACATCAGATTTTCGAAGGTGAACTGTGCGCACCAAAACACCTAGTCACGGGTGGCTTGGCGCTGTACACAGGCCACGTAGGTGTGGCCGTCTGGCGCCTGGCCATTGCGCTGGCTGTCCCAAAGCATTTGTCCGAGGCACTCCATGGCAGCATGGTGCGCCTCGTGTAACGAGTCCCGGCGGTGTGTGAGCAATTCCACCGATTGACGGATGCCGCGCGGCTGGTCAATGCTGCACTGTTCGGTGATCGACAAATGCATCGATAAGTGTAGAAAACAGCTGGTGTGGCCGTCCTCGGGCTGCTCCGCAGCTGCGAGTGCTGCCTCCAGGTCGGCGAGCTCGCTGTGGTACTCGGGATGCTCATCGATCCAGAGGCAGGCGATGGTCTCGATGGCCTCCATGGCCTGACCCGATCGGGCCTTGGCATACACAGTGCAAAAAAATCGGCGAACGTCAGCTTTGGATGGATTAAACATGATGGTGGCAGCGGCGGGTGGTGGGTCACTGCGGATTGTCGCGTGAAGTCAGGCCTAAGTCTCCGCTAAGTGAATCCTAAGTCTGGATTAAGTTTGGCTCGCTACATTCGTCGGCAGTTGGTCCCAAGCCGACTCCAAGCAAACCTGAATCAGCCTTCGTCATTAAAGGATCCATCATGAAATCAAGCATCACCGCTCTTTGCATCGCCGCCGGACTGTTTGCATCCAGCCTGTCATTTGCTGCCGCTCCTGCTGCATCGGCTGCAACACCGGCAACTCCCGCTGTCAAGGCGACCCCTGCAACCCCGGCTGTCGCTGCTACCCCTGCGACACCTGCCGCCAAGGCCTCGACCGACGCCGTGTCCAAGCCTGCCAAGAAAAAAGTGAAAAAGCATGCCGCCAAGAAGGCTGCCAAGAAGGCTTCAGCTGCCAACTAAACCCTGAAAAGGGCCTGGAGCACGCTCCGACAAACCACAAGGGCTGCGCATTTTGCGTGGCCTTTGCCGTTTTTGGGGCGTGATAAGCTGGGAGCCATTTTCAAGACAGGTGTGATGGATGCGCGTGCTGTTGGTTGAAGACGATAAGCTGATCGGCGAGGCGGTCCGTGTGGGCCTGGCCAGAATGGGCATGACCGTCGACTGGGTGCGCGACGGGAAACTGGGCTTGCAGTGCGCCCGCAGCGAGCCCTTTGACGCCATGGTGCTGGACCTCGGCTTGCCGGGACGTGACGGCATGCAGGTGTTGCGCGATTTGCGAGGAGAGGGCTACAAGCAGCCGATTCTGGTGGTAACGGCACGCGACGCACTTGCAGATCGCGTGGCTGGCCTGGACGCGGGCGCGGATGACTACATACTCAAACCCTTTGAAATTGAAGAACTGGCCGCGCGATTGCGCTCCACGGTGCGCAGTCGCTCTGGTCAGGCCGACCCGGTTCTGCGCAGTGGTGGCATCGCTTTGCACCCTGACAGCAAGATCGTGACCAAGGACGGCATGGTGGTTGCCTTGTCGGCGCGGGAGTTCGCTCTGCTGGAGCTCCTGATGCGTCGTCCGGGTATTCCCTTGTCGCGGGCAAATCTCGAGGAACGCCTGCTCGGATGGGGTGAAGAAGTGTCCAGCAATGCCCTGGAAGTGAATATTCATAATCTGCGACGCAAGCTGGGTGTGGCATGTATTCTCAATATTCGTGGCGTGGGCTATTTCGTGGCAAGGGACAATTAGCCGTGTATTCTCTGGAGGGCCGTCTCAAACGCAGGCTGCTGTTAGGCGTGCTGCTGATCAGTGTGGTGCTGGGAATTGCGGTGCGCTCCGAAGTCAATCGGCAGCAGCGCGAAATGCTGGACTACCAACTGGAGCAGGTGGCGCGGGCCATGTTGCTGAGCGATTTGCAGGACCTGCAAGCCTGGGACGATGATCCCGCCTTGCACCTCGACATGCAGATTTGGGACAGCTCAGGCAACCGGCTTTATCGTTCCAGTACGCAAATTGAACTGGGCTCCGATACCCCCCCCGGGTTTTCGGTGTTGCCGAGCGGTCCGCAGGTCGATGCCGTGATTCTGAGGGTGTTCACGCTGAAAGGCGCTGAACGCACCATACAGGTCATGCATTCCCGTGAGCTACGCAGGGCGCTCAGCCGGGACGCCGAGTTCCAGGTGTTGTGGCCCACCTTGCTGGCCATGGTCATCGTTGCTGTTCTGGTTGGCGCAACCATCAGGAAAGGGCTCGAACCGATTCGGGAACTGGACGAGGAACTCAGCCAGCGCGAGGCGGCTTCGCTCAAACCCGTCAGCGTGGTGCATGCGCCAGCCGAACTGGCACGGGTGGTCCGCACCTTCAACCGCTTGTTGCAGCAGCTCGCGGCCAGCATGCAGGCGCACAAACGTTTTATCGCCGATGCCGCGCATGAATTGCGCACGCCCATCACCGCCTTGCGTCTGGAGGTGGACAACCTGGCCCATGGCGAAGACCCGGTGCAGGTCAAGGAAGCGGTGCGGCGCCTGACCCTGGGGGTGCACCGGGCGCAGCGCCTATTGCAGCAAATGCTGACCCTGGCACGGCTGGAAGGGCGCACCAACCCTCGAGCCTGGACGTCTGTTGATCTGGCGGGTTTGGCGCAAGAATCCATGATGGACCTGTCAGCGCTTGGCAGCTGGCGCGGCATCGAGTTTGCTTTTGAGGCGAGCGGTTCGACCGTGATTCAGGGTGCTCCGAACGAGCTGCGTCTGCTGCTCGACAACCTGCTGGGCAATGCACTCAAGTTTTCCCCGCCAAATGCGCTGGTCGAGCTCAGCATTCATCAGCGGGACGAGACCATCGTTCTGCTGATACGTGATCACGGCCCGGGGATTGCGCCTGCATTGCGCGAGCGGGTGCTGCTGCCTTTCGTGCGGTCCAACCCGGTCATCGAGGGCTCGGGTCTGGGCCTGACCATTGCACTCGAGGTGATCCAGAGTCACGGTGCCACATTGCGGCTGGAGGATCCGCCGGAGGGACAGGGCCTGCAGGTGCGCGTGTGTTTTGCCTTGATCCGTCCGGAACCGCGCGTGGCGCAGGAAAAAATACAGGCCTGAGGCCGGTCAGTCGATCCGCCAGGCCGGTAACTGCCAGTTGCGCCACAAGGCCAAGCCGCGCAGGCCGGCGGTCACGATGACACAGGCCACCAAAGCCAGCCAGCCTGGCACGCCCAGATGCCACAAGCCCAGGTAGGTCCAGCCGCCGGCAAAGGCACAGACGGCATAGGGCCGGTGGTCGCTGAAAGCGGCCGGAATTTCATTGCAGACCATGTCACGCAGCACGCCGCCAAAAACGCCGGTGATCAAACCCATGAGTACCGCGCCCAGGCCGGGCATGTCGGACAGCAGAGCCTGGTGCACGCCGGTGGCCGTGAACAGGCCCAGACCCAGCGCATCGGGCCACTCAATGGCTTTGCGCGTCAGTTCAAAATGGTGCCGGCGCATGAACAACATGGCCAGGGCGCACAGGGCCATCACGCCCCATAACATTTCCATATGCCTCACCCAGAAAAAGGGCCGGGCATCGAGCAACAGGTCGCGCAGCGTGCCTCCGCCAAAGGCTGCCAGAAAGCCCACCACGCAGACACCCACGGCGTCCAGGCGCTTTTGAGCTGCCTTCAAAACCCCCGACAATGCGAACGCTGCTGTCCCCGTGATCTCCATCAGGAGTCGCAGGGTCTCGCCCCAATGCTGAATATTGTCGATGTTTGCGCCGTTCATCCCCGGATTGTCACACCATGCTTCTGCTTGAAAATTACCCTCTCATCGCCGACCCCTATTTTTATGCGGTCACCGTCCCGGCCGTGTTGTTGCTGGGGGTGAGCAAGAGCGGTTTTGGTGCGGGTTTTGGCTCCCTGGCAGTGCCGATGATGGCGCTGGCGGTGAGTGTGCCGCAGGCGGCAGCCATTTTGATGCCGGTGCTGCTGCTGATGGACCTGCTGGGCATGGCGGCGTTTCGCAAGGACTTCGACATCCAGCTGCTCAAATTTTTGATCCCCTGCGGCTTGGTCGGCATCGTCATCGGTGCGCTGCTCTTCAAGTTGCTGGATGCCCATCTGGTGGCCGGTATTGTGGGGGGCTTTACGCTGCTATTTCTGGCGCAGCGCCTGCTTTTTCCACCGAAGGCCGACAGTCTGCCGCCACCGCGCTGGCTCGGCGCCATATTGACGGCCGCGTCAGGCTTTACCAGCTTTATCGCACACGCCGGTGGTCCACCTGTCAACGCCTACATGATTCCAATGCGGCTGTCGCCCATCCGCTTTGCTGCAACCATGGCCTTTTTCTTTTTCGTCATCAACCTGGCCAAGTGGATTCCCTATGCCTGGCTGGGCCTGCTGGACTGGCGCAATCTGGCGACTTCGCTGGTGCTCCTGCCAATCGCGCCCATCGGCGTCTGGGCAGGAGTCAGGCTGGCCCGGCGCATCAACCAGGTCTTGTTCTACCGGTTCATTTATGTGGGGATGTTGCTGACCGGGCTCAAGCTGCTGTCAGACGCCCTGCGCTAGTTTTCAGATTTCCAGGTTGTCAATCAGCCGCGTGCTGCCGAGTTTGGCCGCGCCCAAAACCACCAGGTCGGCCTGGCTGGCCAATTGGGCCACTTGTCCGGGGGCTGGGGTCTGCAGGTTGTTGCGGCAGCGCACCGTCAGGTAGTCGGGTTGCCAGCCACGCTGGGCCAGTGCATCCATGGCCTGTTGTTCCAGGCCTTCGAGATCAGCGTTGCCAGCGCGCACAGCCTGGGCCATGGCCTGCAGTGCCAGGGACAAATGCACGGCCTCCCGGCGCTGCCCCGGGTTCAGGTAGTTGTTGCGCGAGGACAGGGCCAGGCCATCGTCTGCGCGCAAGGTCTTGCCACCAATGATCTCGATGGGCAGGGCAAATTGCTGCACCATGCGCTTGATCACCATGAGCTGCTGGTAGTCCTTTTGCCCGAACAGCGCGACGCGCGGCTGTACACAGGCAAAGAGTTTCATGACCACGGTGCACACGCCAACAAAAAAACCTGGCCGGAAATGCCCTTCCAGGATGTTGCTCAGTTCCGAGGGCGGCTGGATGGTGAAGCCCTGCGGTACCGGGTAAAGTTCTTTTTCACTGGGCGCAAAAACCACGTCACAGCCGGCCGTCTTGAGCGCCTCGCAATCAGCCTCCCAGGTACGCGGGTAGGTGTCAAAGTCTTCGTGCGGCAGGAATTGCAGGCGGTTGACAAAAATGCTGACCACCACCAGGTCCCCCAACGGTTTGGCCTGGCGCACCAGCGCCAGATGGCCATCGTGCAGGTTACCCATGGTGGGCACGAATGCAGGGTGTTTGAATTTGGCCAGGTGTGTGCGCAACTCGGCGATGGTACGGATGATGATCATGATACTTGTGGTTTTGCGGGACAGAACAAGATCTACACGAAGTGAGATTTGCTCTGCCCCCAACTTATTTTTGGATGCCCAAATCTACCAGGCGTGCAGTGCGTTGTCCGGAAAGCTGCCGTTCTTGACGGCTTTGACATAGGCCTGCATCGCTTCCTTGATGCCGTGCTGGCCCTGCGCACCGGGCAGGTCGGTCATGAAATTACGCACGAATTTTGGCATTTTTCCCAGGTTGAGCCCCAGCATGTCGTGCAGTACCAGCACCTGCCCCGAGGTGCCGTTGCCAGCACCAATACCGATGGTGGCGCAATAGGTCAGCTCTGCCGTGAGCTCGGTTGACAGGGCCGCCGGCACCATCTCAAGAACCAGTAGCGAGGCGCCGGCATCCTGCAGCTCATGCGCCTGGCGCTTCAGTATGGCGGCCGACTCGAGGGTCTTGCCCTGCACCCGGTAGCCGCCCAGCGCATGCACGGTTTGCGGTGTCAGTCCCAGGTGGGCGCAAACCGGAATGCCGCGCTCCACCAGAAAACGCACGGTCTCGGTGGTCCAGCCGCCGCCTTCGAGTTTCACCATATGGGCGCCGGCCTGCATCAGCACTGCGGCACTGCGCAGCGCCTGTTCTTTGGACTCATGGTAGGTGCCGTAGGGCAGGTCGCCAAGGATCCAGGCGGTACCCTGCACCCGGCGCACACCGCGCGTCACACTTTCGACGTGGTAACGCATGGTCTCCAGTGACACGCCAACGGTGCTGCTCAAACCCTGGCAAACCATGCCCAGCGAATCACCGACCAGAATGCATTCGACATCAGCGGCATCCGCGATCGCGGCAAAGGTGGCATCGTAAGCCGTGAGCATGGTGATTTTTTCACCACGCGCATGCATCTCCAACAGTCGTGGCAGACTCACCGGCTTGCGCAGGGCTGGATTGCTGGCAGGTGGCAGGGTGCCGTAGGGCGAGGCACTTTGCGTGGTGGACTGGTTCATCGGGTGATCCCCCAAAAATGTGGCGCGAGTCTATCGCAGACCCGGCCTGTTGAACATCAAAGTTTTGGGCTCAAGGTGGTGGGCAGTGCCTGCTCAAGCATGTGTGGATAGTCGCGGCTGAAGTGCAGGCCACGGCTCTCGTGGCGGGCCTGGGCGCTGCGCACAATCAAGTCGGCAACCTGTACCAGGTTGCGCAACTCCAGCAGGTCACGGGTAACATGAAAGAGTGCGTAATACTCCTGGATTTCGTCCTGCAGCAGGGTCACACGGTGGGCGGCACGGTTGAGGCGCTTGTTGGTGCGCACGATGCCGACATAGTCCCACATGAAGCGGCGCAGCTCGTCCCAGTTGTGCGAGATCACCACGGTTTCGTCGGCATCACTGACCTGGCTATCATCCCAGGCGGGCAAATCGGTAGTCGGCTGACGCGTGCTGTGCTCGATGTCCTGGGCAGCGGCCTGGGCAAACACCATGCATTCCACCAGTGAGTTGCTGGCCAGCCGGTTGGCGCCGTGGAGACCGCTGCAGGCCGTCTCGCCAATGGCATACAGGCCGTCGATGTCGGTGCGTCCCGCCAGGTCGGTCAGCACGCCGCCGCAGGTGTAGTGGGCAGCAGGCACCACCGGAATCGGGTCCTTGGAGATGTCAATCCCAAGCTCAAGGCAACGCGCATAAATGTTCGGGAAATGCTCCTGCAGGAAACTCAGGGGCTGGTGCGAAATGTCGAGGTAAACGCAGTCAAAGCCGCCCTTTTTCATTTCGAAGTCGATGGCGCGCGCCACCACGTCACGAGGCGCCAGCTCGGCGCGGGCATCGTGGGACGGCATGAAACGGGTGCCGTCCGGCAGCAACAGGCGTCCACCTTCACCGCGCACCGCTTCGCTGATCAAAAATGATTTGGCGTGCGGGTGGTACAGGCAAGTGGGATGGAACTGGATGAACTCCATGTTCTGCACGCGGCAACCGGCGCGCCAGGCCGCCGCAATGCCGTCGCCGGTGGCGGTATCGGGGTTGGTGGTGTAGAGGTAGACCTTGCCCGCGCCACCTGTAGCCAGGATGATTTGTGGCGCCTCGAAGGTCAGCACCTGGTCGGATGCATCGTCCAGTGCATAAAGGCCCAGGCAGCGATTGCCCGGCAGGCCAAGTTTTTCGGTGGTGATCAGGTCCACCAGCGTGTGCTGCTCGAACAATGTGATGTTGGGGGTTTTTTGAACCTGTTCGATCAGGGTGCGCTGCACGGCGGCACCGGTGGCATCGGTTACATGGACAATGCGCCGGGCGCTGTGGCCGCCTTCGCGGGTCAGGTGCAACTGACCATCTTCTTCCGAAAAGGGCACACCCAGGGTTTGCAGCCAGGCAATTGCAGCGGGAGCGTTTTCCACCACTCGGCGGGTTGCCGCCAGGTCGCACAGGCCCGCACCGGCCACCATCGTATCGGCAATGTGGGCGTCAAAACTGTCGTCCTTGCTCCACACGGCGGCGATGCCGCCCTGGGCCCAGCCACTGGAACCTTCGGAGACGGCGCGTTTGGTGATCACAGCCACCCGCTTGGTCGGGGCCAGCAGCAAAGCCGAGCTCAACCCGGCCAAGCCACTGCCCACAATCAAGACGTCGAAGTGAAGCGTCGCATGCGCTGGAATAGGTTGACTGGAAGGCATGAATGGTCCCGTGAGGGTTTAAGAGGATGTGTAGGCCAGCCGCACATAAATAGGTGCAAAGGCTTCGGCCTGGGTGATATCGATCAAGGTTTCCTTGGCCAGCTCGAGCAACGCGATGAACGTCACCACCAGCACCGGAGTACCTTTGTCAGCATCAAAAAGAGTTTCAAATTCGACAAAACGCTGGCCCTGCAATCTCTTGAGCACCATGCTCATGTGCTCGCGCACCGAGAGCTCTTCGCGCGTGATCTTGTGGTGTTGCACCAGCGTGGCGCGTTTCAGGATGGCCTGCCAGGCTTCCTGCAGGTCGCGCAGCGCAACCTCCGGAAAACGTGGCGCCAGTGACTGCTCGATGTAGACCTGGGCACGCAAAAAATCGCGACCCAAATGGGGCAGGGCATCAAGCTGAGCCGCTGCCAGCTTCATCTGCTCATACTCCAGCAGGCGGCGCACGAGTTCGGCACGCGGGTCTTCGGCCTCCTGTCCGTTGGCCACATTTTTGGGTGGCAGGAGCATACGCGACTTGATCTCGATCAGCATGGCCGCCATCAGCAGGTATTCGGCTGCCAACTCCAGGTTGCGATGGCGAATTTCTTCCACATAGGTCAGGTATTGCCGTGTCAGGCCTGCCATCGGAATGTCGAGGATGTTGAAGTTTTGCTTGCGAATCAGGTACAGCAGCAAATCCAGCGGGCCTTCAAAGGCCTCCAGAAAGACCTCGAGCGCGTCCGGAGGGATGTACAAATCCTGCGGCATGGCAAAGAGCGGCTCGCCGTAGAGCCGTGCGACTGCGACCTGATCAACCACCATGGGCATGTCAGCCAGAACCTGGCGGTCGCCGGCATTTAAGATGGCTGTGTCAACCATTGAAGCATTGAGATGCTAAGTGAGATCTGACCCACGGCCCAGATGACAGGGTTGTTGGCAGAAATTATTTCTTGGATTCTGTCAGGTAGACGTACGGCTGTTGTGCAACCCGCGCGGCACCGAACTCCTGCAATGCCTGGCGATCCACCGGTTTGTCCCAGAGCAATTCACGACCCTGACGCTGGCGCGCTTCAACGCCAGCGTCCTTGGCCTTGAGCTGGTCAATGAACTGGGTTGCATCGGATTGGTAAAGGGGGCGGTAAAAAATATGCATGGCAATAACCTCGTGCCGCCATTCTAGCGGTGCGCGCCGACCCCATGGTTTGCAGTAAGTCAACTGCATGCTTGGACGGTGTAATATGCAAAGCCCATACAGTTTGTCAAGTGATACACGGCCCATGACTTCTTTTTTCCATCCCGCAACCTGGATCCCTCTGGACTGGGTAATGCTTGTGGTGGTGGCCTGGTTGTTGATCGGTCTGCTGGGTGTCATGGCACTGGGGCGTTTCAGGTTGGTGGCCATCGTGCTGTTTCCGCTGGGTGCGCTTTTTTCCTTGCTGCTGCTGGCTGTCGCACTCAGTGCGGTATTCAGCGACCCCAAGACCGCGATCCTGCCGCTCGGCCTGCCGCAACTACCCTTTCATTTGCGGTTGGACAGTCTGTCGGCTTTTTTCCTGATCTTGATTGGCGGCGTCTCCGCCGGTGTGTCGGCGTTTGCAGCGGGTTACTTTCGCCAGGGCGAGGGCACACCGCCTGGCCTGATCTGTCTCGAGTACCACGTGTTTTTGGCCAGCATTGTCATGGTGGTGCTGGCTGACGATGCCTACGTCTTTATGGTCTTCTGGGAGACCATGGCTCTCTCATCCTTCTTTCTGGTGCTGTCCAACCACCGCCTGGCTGAAATACGCAACGCCGGTTACCTCTACATGCTGGTCGCGCACATTGGCTCTCTTGGCATTTTGCTGTCTTTTGGTTTGTTGCAGGCCAACACCGGCGACTACACCTTTGCCAACATGCGTGCCCAGCACTTGACACCCTTTTGGGGCTCGGTGGCTTTCTGTCTGGCGGTGTTTGGGTTCGGTGCCAAGGCGGGACTGTTGCCGCTGCATATCTGGTTGCCAGAGGCGCATCCTGCGGCACCGTCACCGTTTTCAGCGCTCATGAGTGGCGTCATGCTCAAGATCGCGCTCTACGGCATGCTGCGTGTGGCCTTTGACTTGCTGCAGGAGCAGCTCTGGTGGTGGGGCGTTTTGCTGATGGGGTTGGGTCTGATCACCGCCATGTTCGGCGTGGTGTTTTCGACCGTACAGGTGGAAATGAAGCGTTTGCTCGCTTATTCGAGCATAGAAAACATCGGCTTGGTGTGTGCGGGTATGGGCTTGTCGCTGTTGTTTCTGGTCTATGACATGAAAGCCCTGTCGGCGTTGGCACTGACGGCAGCCTTGTATCAGATGCTGGCCCATGCCTTTTTCAAAAGCCTGTTGTTCTGCAGCACCGGCGCGGTGATGCATGCCACCGGAGAACGCAGTCTGGGCAAATTGGGTGGTTTGATGCGCTACATGCCATGGGTAGCCTGGCCCACGCTGATCGGCGTGCTGGCCTGCGCCGGTTTGCCGCCGTTTGGAGGTTTCGTGGCCGAATGGTTGCTGCTGCAGAGTTTTTTGTTCACCACCGGCCTGCCCAGTGCCTCTCTTGACATGCTGGTGCCGGTGATGGCCGCGCTGATTGCGCTGATTGCCGCGCTCTCGGGCTACACCATGGTCAAGTATTTTGGCGTGATTTTCCTGGGACAACCACGCGAGGAAAATTTGTCGCTCGCGCAAGATGCCGGTCGATGGGAACGCTTGGGCATGACCTGGTTGGTGCTGGGCTGCGTGCTGCTGGGCCTGTTTCCGAATCAGGTCATTGCCCTGATCGATCCGGCCACGCGACTGCTGGTCGGCACTGGTCTGGCGCAAGCCGTGGTGGCTAACGGCTGGCTACTGACGCCAGTGAGTGTTGAGCGCGCCAGTTATGCACCGGCGATTTTTTTGCTGGGTGTGCTGGCCAGCTTGGGTCTCGCTTACCTGTTGGTGCGCAAGTTTTATCATGGTCGCATGCGCC
>JACCDQ010647027.1_pt1 | contig 27134 bp, 32 predicted proteins | sample 7446031 | NCBI WGS metagenome assembly JACCDQ01 (sample SAMN15323442, study PRJNA562643) | freshwater metagenome | isolation source: river surface water | place: USA:Blue River Watershed | collected 2017-08-17 | reverse complement strand
CAATGACCTTCTTCAGTTCGTCCCGCCGTTCCGGTGTAGCAGATAAGCCAAACCGAGTGCGGGCGCTGAACTTCATCAGTACCTTAGAGAAGGTCGGAGCGCCGGTCGTGTGGCACTCGTCAAAGATGACGATACCGAAATGGTTGAAGAACTCTTCAGGCAAGTCGCGGCGCGTCAACGTCTGCATCATGCAGATGGTGATGGCTTTGTCCGCGTAGTCCGCTTTCGGTCCGCGTACGATACCGATGTCGTCTTTGCTCATGCCTAGGTGCTCGACGCACCGCTCTACCCACTGGTCGAGTAGGTTCTCTTGGTCGACAACGATGGCCGCGTTCCTGCCCAGCTTCTGAATAACGGAAAGGCCGCAGACGGTCTTGCCCTTACCTGTCGCAGCTTGTGCAATGAAGTCGGACCGCGTGTGCGTAGCCTCCACCATTGCGTCAACGAACGGCTCTTGGTAGTCGCGCAGCTTGATTTGTTTCTTGAACTTAACGGGTACGCCTGCCGAGCGACGGTCGGCTACAGTCTGCATTGAAATCAATTTCAAACCGTAGACACGCGGTAGGCCAACGTAGCCTTCCCTGTCCTCGCGGAAGCACTCAACCTTCTCGGACGTGCCGTCTAGCTTGTAGACGTTGACCGTCAGGAGGTCCGCCGTGTACGAATCGAACTCCGCTTTAGGAATCCACAAGCAACTGGACAGTTCAATCATTTATTTCACCTTGACTAAAAAGGGGCCGAAGCCCCTTTTGTCTAACCATTACCGACGAGTACGTCTAGCTTCCCGTCCACGACTCGGGGCGGGTGCCTCCTCTTCCTCTTCCTCCGGTTCTGCACTACGTGCCGGTGGACGACGGCGAGCGGGGCGAGACTCCTCTGCCGGTTCTTCCTCTGCTGGCTCTGGCTTACCGCGACGGCCACGAGCGGGTTCCTCTTTCGCTGCGCGTCCGCGAGCAGGCTTCTCGTCCGGGTCAAACGGGAGGTCATCATCCGCGTCTTCCCAGTCATCATCGTCCTTGGTGGCACGACGACCGCGAGCAGGCTTCTCGTCCTCATCGTCACGGCTACGACCGCGACTCGGGCGTGAACGATCACCGCGACCACCGCCAAGCTCCCGCTCTTCGTGAGCGCGACTGCCGGGTGCCGGAGCACCGCCAACGATAGCACGTAGCTTATCGGTAGTAGGCTCCTCAAACAGGTTCTCGTACTCGTACGGCTCGTCACAGTTCTCGCTGTGTTTCTTCCCGTCCTTGTCTTTCCAAGAGCGGGTGTAGGACTGCATCTCGTCTTCGTCCACGAACTCGACAAACTCAATGTCGTTACCGATAGACGAATCCTTGTCACCGTCGCGGGTCATGTCGAACATAGCGCCGCGCAGCGTGCCTTCCTTGTTGAAGAAGCGCAGAAACTTTTTCTGCTGGGCTGGCTTGACGACCAACAGCTTACGGCTGAACTCGACTTCGGTGCCATCACGGAGGCTGAAGGGAGTCAGGTCGATACAAGTCAGAATCATCGCGTAGTAGGATTCCTTACCCTGCGACTCGCAAATAGGACAGTTGTCAAATGCCTTGACGCATCCTGTAAACAATTTGCCCCAGTTACCTTCTGCGTCCTTGAGAGCGTGCTCATACAAGAAGAAGTCGGGCTTGTCGTCGCAGATGATAATACGACGGGTCTCACCGACCGGGACGCGGAAACGGAAGGGCTGGTTACCTTGAGCCTTGCGCTGTTCAGCTTTTTGCTTAGCGCGTTCAAGTTCTTCATCGGTACGACGCATACCGTCTGTGCCACGGAAAAACGCAGAGCGTTTACGATCAGTCATCATTTTCTCCTAAGAGTTTTACAAAGTGCATCAACTAATGCACTAGCCAGCGAAAAGCTCAAACCTAGTCGAGCGAATGTAGTTGCCTTCAGGTCCGTCCGAGTATCGATAAGCTCTGAACCATACGGCGGCATTGATACTAACATCCAACCACCTGCCCCGCCAAGACTCACCGTAGGTGCCAGTACTAGCACCGTTTCATACTTGCGGGTCTTCTTCGGAAGACGCTTATCTTTCACCAAAAGCCAAACGGCTTTACCTTCTCGGAGGGGACTCAAAAGCTCCTCACTTACCTCAAGTTGAAACTCGTTCAACCCAGAACCGATTGTACCGCCTATAGAATCCTTTGTCAACCCTACAGGAGGCGGGCGTCTGCTAGCATCTCTCGTACCTGTTCCTGTGTCAGTTCTGCCGGGTCTTTTGGCTGACGCAAATCGCCCTCGGCTGTCTCGACTGTACACTCTCTCGGATACCTTACCTTCATCACCGGTACGTGACGCCATAGTAACTCCCTTGCCCTGTCCCTAGCGTCCTCCCCCGGACCATCGTTGTCGTGGAAGAAGTAGACGGGCTTACCTATGTTCTTCACAATCTCCGCCTGCATCGGCGTAAGTGTCGAACTCATAAAGGCCATGACTGGTTCACCGTACGTAACCAGCTTGGCGTAGTCAAACAAACCCTCAACGAGAATTACGTACTCGTCGTCCGGCAGAATCAAGTGCGACCCGAGTAGCAGGTGCCGCTTGGGTAGGCCGAAGTAATCCTTGACGCGTAGCTTGGCGGTAGGGCTCGTCGCTCTTCCGCTAAAGCCGTACAGCAATTTGTCAGGCCCGTAGACTGGGAATAGGATTCTCTCCTCCCGCCCGTTGTCGCCGGGGTCATGCAGCAATTCCATAGTCCGTGCTGCCGCCCTTGTGATCCCGCGCCTGCGGAGGTACATGTGCGTCTCTGCAGAGTCGTACAGGTCAAAGCTCTCCTCTTTGTTGATCGGCTCGGGTAGCCGGTCTTGCTCATCGACTGAACCCCACGCGGGCAATGAGCCACCAAAGAACTCCCCGCTATCCAAGGCGGAGGCCATATCGCCCCAGTCCTCACCCGTGTACTGCTCCAGCTTACGGAGAAGCCAACTCAGCTTCCCTTTCGAGTGGCAGGTAAAGCAGTTGAAGACGCTCGTGCCGTTCGGCTTGATCGAGATACCGGCACTGGGGTGGTTGTCCTGTCCGCCCGCGTGAGTCCAAGGAGACAAGGGGCAACAGATGGAGACCCAGTTGTCTGTGTCCACCATCTGTGTGTTAGGCCCCAAGACCTCTTTGATAAACTCTTTTACTTCTTTGCGGTCCATTTCGACACCTTGACCGTCTCCTCGCCCAGCTTGCCCGGAATCGTCGTGGTGATCGAGTCCAGTTGCTTCTTCGGGAGGATTTCCTTGGCCTTGGTAATCGAGACACTGACGGCGGAATAGAACTCTGCGTCGTCGGTGACCAGCTTACGGAACGCCTTGGGGTCAACAATGTTGGTCGCCCTCCCCGCGCTGCGATAAAGCTCAGCGATAATGTCATCGACGCGATGCGCTTCCATACCCTGTGCCTTCATCAAGTCGTACAGCTTCGGGATGGACTGTTTGATGTGCTCGTTCTGTTCCGCAATGATTGCTTCCGCCGATGAAATCGATTTCATCAACTCTTCGATTTCCGCAGTCTTGTCTACCGGTTTGTTGCGACGAATACGTGTAACCATGATGCTCTCCTGTTGATCGATAGCTGGATGATACGGACCCAGCTATCGCGTTTCAATTACCACAACTCGTGTAGATACTGCCTTGGATGCGTCCGCCGTTCGGTGGAATCTTCTGGCGAGGTACGAGCAATCCGTTGTCCGGGTCTTCCTCCCACAACTTGTCGAAGTTGTACGTACCGACTTTCCGGTCTAGCTCAAACTCTCCCATCTCATGTACGGAGGACAGGTCGAGCCCGAAGCCTACGTCCGCGACGATTGGCAACTTCATGCGACGGTCGAACCACTCAACAAGCGGGTTGGACTCCATGTAGCCGCGCAGCGTCTTGGCTCCCCACTCAACGTACTCCTTCGGCACGTAGCAATAGATAGCGTCGTGGACGAACCCGACTAGCTGCAGGTACTGTGGATCAATCTCCTCGTTGAGCCGCCCGCAAGCCATAACGCCAAGGCTGGAGCCAAACTCCTGCACGGGCGAGTTGATAGCCTGCCGCTCCGCTTCCTGCTGCGTCATCTCGTCTGGCGAGTCGATCATCGGCAAGTGGCGGACACGGCCTGAGTACGAGCGGACGAACTTGTGCTTCCGTGCGTACTCGCGCATTGCCATGTGCCACTCGGGCAACTTGTAGTACTTCTCAAAGAACTGAGTCCGGATGCGTTGGGCTTCCTTCTCGGTAAACTCCACGCCGTACTGTGTCTTCGCGTAGCCGATAAACTTGCGCCATCCCATGCCGTACAGGAATCCGAAGTTCACTGCCTTCGCCTTAGTACGCGCATCCTTCTGAACCTTCTTATCCAGTTCCTTGAACTTGTCCATCGTGACGCCCATGACGATCAAAGCAGTCGCCGTGTGGATGTCGCCCTTCTCCCGGTAAATCTTAATCATGGTCGGGTCGTTCGCCATGTCGCCCGCGATACGCAGTTCGGCCTGCGACAAGTCGGCCTCAAGTACGAAGTGGTCAGGCGGAGCCACGAACATCTTTCGGTAGGCCATAGCGATAGGGCCTCGCTTCGGGAAGTTCTGTCCGTTCGGGTCTTCCGATGAGGTACGCCCTGTCACAGCTACGTGGAGGTTGTACGTCGGTCGAACCATCGCGTCCACGATGTACTTCTTTTTGAACCCCTTGACATTGGTGCCAAGGATGCGGTCAGACTTGATGTACTCCGCCAGTTCGTAGGTGAAGGGGCAAGTGTCGTAGAAGTACGGAAGGTGGTCTTTGGTAGACACCGAAGGAACCTGCCGCGTCTTGTCCAGCTTGGCAGTAGTCTTCGTGAAGACCTTGGGCTTGAGACAGAAGCCGTCCTCGTGATAGAACAGTACGTCGAGCAGAAAGCCCTTCTTACTGAACTTCAGAGCCTCATCGATAGACACCGGTCGCCCGCCGTTCTTCTCAACAGCTAGCTCGATGTGCTTGCGCTTGATCGACTTCGGAATCTGACTCAACAGGCTCTTGCGCATACCCTCTACGCGCTCTTCCATGAACGCTTCAAAGGTCTCTACCTGCTCCTCGTCAATGTACAGCCCGCGCAACTCAACCGAAGCAAACGCGTTCAGCCCCGGCAGAGTTACCTTCTCGTAGTGGGTGACGAGCTTCGGGTCTTCCTGCAGCATCTTGTAGAGAACGTTGTACAGCCGGAAGGTGGAGTCCGCGTCCCCGCAACCATAGTCGAGGAAGTCTTGATCGAGCGGCAGTTCGATCATGCGAGACTTGTCCACGGTCGCGTTGAAGCGGTCCGCGTACCCGGCCATGTCCGGGACAAAACGCTTGACCAGTTCATCAAGGTTCTTCGCGTAGGTGTTCTCGTCCAGCAAAGCAGCAAGCATGAGGGTGTCGCCGCCGATCTTGTACCGGATGCCTGTCTGGGCATAGGTGTAGACAGCATCGTACTTGGCGTTCTGCCCGACAACCGTTACGCCCTCCCGGCAGAGAAGCTGACGCAGTTGGCGCTTGAGCCGTACCTTGGCCCTAGACGACTGGGGCTTGTCGGGGTGGTCCCACGGTAGGAGATACGCTTTGCCCTCCTCGGTGCAAAACTGCATCGTCAGAATCTTGGCGTCCGGCGCAAACCAACGGAGGCCCGTGTTTTCAGTATCGTACGCAATCAAGGTCGGCTTCTGGTCCACGAGGAACTGAAGGTCGTCAATGAACTCGTAGTCGCCAAGCACAGACTTGGAGGAGTGTGTGATGTCGTACTCGTGGTCGACCAGACGACCTAGGGTAGCGCAGTCTGCTTTGAAGACAGCCTCGTGCTGCGGGTACATGACAACCATGATCGGGTTAAGGAGAGGCAGTACAACCGTCTTGCCGAACTCCTCAGTACGATCCGGGATACCGCGTACCTTGGTAATCTTGACTGCCCGCCCAAACACCTGCTTGGAGGGGTCAACGCCGAGTGGGATGATGACCTCCCGCTTGTGGTTGCTGACCGCCGCTACGAAGTAGGGCCTGCAGCATTTCTGAATCTTGGTCTTCTCTTTGGTCGTGTACTGGTCCGGGTCGTACGGGCAGCGTACCTGCGGCTGGAACAGAAAGTCCTCTTTCGTGAACTGCTCAGCGGCCATGCTCTTGCCGAACAGTGTTAGCGCAGACTGGGACATGAGGCGACCGTATGCTTCAGGGCGGTGGTTGGGTACATCCGTAACCACCATGAAGCGAGCCTCCGGATTCGGCTTGGCATCGAACACGTCTGCCTTGCCCTTCAATGGACATTCGTCGCAATGTTCACCGTACATCATTCACCTTCTTTCCTTGTTCTTTTCTCAATAAACAAAATCTGCCGCCGCAAGTCGTAGTACCGAAGAGTCCATTCTCGATCAGCTACTGGCTTGCACATGTACTGGGTACACTCGGGACGGAGGTGTGGAGGAACCGTACATCCTGCCTCGCCCATGAATGGTAAGGTAGGGTGCCCGGTTGGCTCAAGTACCACGTCGAAAGAAGCGGCGTAGCGTTGAGCCCGTTGACAGTATATCGGGGTGCAACATTGTGCAATCTTGTCGCAAGTACGCTGGCAGTGACCAAACGTGTGCTCCTGCAACTCTTGCTGCAACGCTACTAACCCCGGTGAAATCGATTTCAATCAAGCCATCCAATCAATGCTCACTGCCTCGGCCGCCGCTTGCTCGGGTAGCACTTCCGAGAAGTCCATCGGCGTGAAGCTGTAGTTGGTCTGGTACGTGCCTGATTCACCTTCCCGGCCCTTCAGAATCTCAATCTCCCGGCGCGACCGTTCGTTGGGGGGTGCGCCCTCTTTGATCGAGAAGACTACAGACGAGTGCATGGCGATAGCGTCGGAGAACGAGATGGTCTCCAGACTGCCGTCCTTGCCGCGCTTGCCTGCCTGCCGTGAGAACTGAGACGTGGTTATAATCGGTCTGTCAGTCGTAATTGTCAGCTTCTTCAAGCCGTCGTAGACTTCCGCAACACGCTCAAGCCGAGAGGCTGACTTGGAGCCTGTGTCGGGACGAAGAAGGTACGCACCGTCAATGAAGATAATGTCGGGAGACAACTCGTGAATAAGCACCTCAAGGTCGGATACCTTCTTGGAGAACGACCCGGCAAACACGTTGAACCTGTCGGCGTGGGCGAGAGTCGAGACGTACCGCTGCACCCGACGAAATGCGTACTCGTCAAGTGCGCCCTTACGGATAAAGTCAGGGTTGACGCCAGACTCCATACCGATCATTCGACGGACGATCTGTTCGATAGTCATTTCCATCGTGACGACGAGAACTGAGTATCCAGAGTTCCATGCGTGAATCGCCTGCCGCAGCAAGAGGTAGGTCTTACCAACACCCATCCGCGCAACCCAAGCAATCAAGTCACCGCGTTGATACCCACCCATCGCTTCGTCCAACTGGGGCCACCCGGTAGGGATGCCCGAGAGTCCGGGGTTCATATGCGCCTGTTCGTACTGTCGTAGCACCAACTGCCCTGCATCACGAACGTTACGGACATCGTTGTCAGGCGTGGTGATGCGACAAGCCGACTTCATTCGATCCACGATGTCTTTTGCTACATCAACGTCAAAGCCCTGCAACGCGTCCCGGAGAGCACCGAACTCCTCCCGCAAGGACACGAACAACTTTCGGTCATAAACGCGCTTGAGGTAATACTCAGTTGACTCGGGAGCCGAAGGTAAGCGCTGGCGTGTCTCCGACTCCACCGTTCGGATGGTGGGTAGCTCGCCATATCGTCGGTAGTGCGTTTTCACGAACCTGAACACTTCAAGCTCATCATCCTCAAAGAGGTGATCGTCGGCCAGACGAAGAGTCTCAACGCTTCCCGTTTCCAGCAATGACGCTATTAGTTTTTTACCATCACTCATATCACACCGAATGAATAACCACGTTGTCCGAGATAAAGCCTAAGAACGACTGGGGCCACCAAGGGACACAGCGGTCGAGAGCACTATCCGAAAGAAAAGAGACTGCGTTGCCTGCTTCAAAACGACGGCGCATCCACGCCCGCAGTCTTGCTGCCTCTGACGGAGAAAACGGAAACCCTGCACCCTCCTCGTAGAAGTCGAGAACAAACACCATGCGAACGCGCTCTACTCTTGCCGCCTCCCCGACGACATCATCCGAGTCCAGCGCTTCCATGAGACGCGACAATGGGAGGCAACAAATCGTTACCCCCGATAGCAGTAGCTCTTTGGCTACCAAGTAGAACAGTTTGCGTGCCCGTACCGTAGCCGTGCGGGTCTTCGGGTACAGATACAAGCCTCGTGCAGACGTAGGTCGAACTAGCGTGCTGCTGGTGATGAGTTCGCGTAGCTCCGGTGCCTCCTCCTTTGCCAAGGTCGTGCCAAAGACAAGTTCAGGGACTCCAGAGTTACGCAGACTCATTCGGATTTCATCATCCTTGGTCATGCCTATCTCCAATCTGGTAGGTCGGTGTCGTCATTGTACGTGTCCGCCAGTTTCTTTTGGCGTTCAGACAACGAAGGCTCCGGTGTGTGGGTAGTGCTAGGCTTAGCGTAGGCCATCCTCTCAGCTTTAGCCAGTCTCTCCTGTAGCTTGGCTCGCTCTGCCGCAATCTTGGCCTTCTCTGCCCGCTCAGCGGCTAGCTTGTCCTCAAGCTCCTCGACCTCCGTACGCTTCGCACGAATGTCATTGGTGGTCTCGGCCATACGGGAGTCCGCAAACGCCTGAGCAAATATCTTCCAGTACCGCATCATCTCGGGTAGGGAAGGTGCGAGGGCAACGTCCTTACCCTTAACCCGTAGCCAGACGAACTTGGTCTCGCGTAGAGCCTGCCATGAAGAGACGATGTAGTCGAATAGCTCGGAGAGGTTGCACGTAGCGAGCAGCGGCTGGACCTTGGCCTTGAAGATGGCGAAGTCCTTTTGGGTAAACGACACGGGAGGGACGCTCGGGTAATGCTTGAGCATGGCTGCGGCCCATGTAGCCTTTACACCCGCAAGGGTAAGCTGACTACCGGGGCGTGTAGCTTTTGCCACCTTCTCAGCGCGGCGGCGTGTAATTCTTTTCTCGCTGAAAGTAATAGCGTCGGAAATTGTTTCAAACCCCGGCGCGGCAGAGCGCCCAATACCTTTAGGTATTAGTTTCTTATTACTATCTATATTTATATTATATCTCTGGAGTTTTTCCGGTACCCCTCCCCCACCTACCGGAATTTTTCCGGTACCCATTTCATTGAACTTTTTGGGCATTTTCAGTGCTGGCATCTCTCCTCCTAGTGGTCCTTTGAAATCGATTTCAAACTGATTAGTGGCTGCAGTCTTACCGATACGCGACCTACGTACGCGCAAAAACTCAGCATCCTCTAGCTCGGTGATGTACTTGGCGACTGTCTTATCGGTGATCTTGAACTCGGTGCACAGATAGGTGTAGCTCAATTCGTTGTGCCCGTCTCTGAGCAAGCGAGCTATCTGCAGTAGAAGATACGCCGCCCCTGCCGATACATAGCCGGGAGCCACCAACATGATCTTGTCGACCATCTTGGCGTAGTCCATCGGTATCAGTGGTGCTACCTGCTGCGCTCTGCGCACAGCGGCTAGGGATATTACGTTAGACATGCTTGACTTCCATTGCCTAAAACACTAAAATCCCTACCTAGCTGTTCACCAAGTAGGGGCCTTTCGACGGGAGCTACTGACAACGATCCGGGGAGTTCGCCTCTCCCCGGATTTTTTTCGCCTATACCTTTTGTTGTGCTGCCCAGCTACGGATAGCTGAATCAGTCGGTTGCAACTGCTGCTTCATACATTCATTCATTACTGCCACTTCAAAGTCCCGCGCCTCATGGTACGAATCAAACCCTGAGTACTCCTCGGTCGGGGCCACGAACGTACCGGCTATGTTGAAATGAATTGACCAGTACTGCGCCATGTCATCCCACATAATCTCGCTAGCCCGTGTAATCGACTGCTGCCCCAGAAACCCCATAGGGAAGCTGTCGTTGTGCATCGCTTTGACAAGCCCCGAAGGGCCTATCGAAATCACGTGTTCCATACTGCTCTCCTAGAAGGTCTGCTTCTGCCCAGCCTTGGTCGAAGGTGCCGCAAAGAACTCCGGCTTTTTCTTCTTCGACTTCGGTGCTGCGCCGCCCAGTACTACTTCCAGTTGCTCCGTTGCTTTCGCGCAAGAGCCGCCTTTGAATCCCTTGGCATCGATCTTCACAGACCCTGCCGGGGAGATTTCAATAATGACTTGTTGCATGTCTTTCTCCCTTACACGTTCATAATCAACTGGACCGAGCCGTCCGGCTTAGTGACGCGCCGTACAGCGTAGCCTTGCTTCGCCGCCTGCCGAGTCGCCGCATTGATAGCGTAGGCTTGATACAGCTTGCCTAGTGCTGCCTGCTCCGGCTTCTCGTTGGCGGACGCAACCGCCCCGAGTACGCGGTTCACATGACCAAGGAACAGGTCGGTGCGAGCGACGTACCCTTTTGCTTTCTCATCGTGGTAGAAGCCGACATCGTACGGGCAGTCTTGCAACTCCAGTACGTAATCTGCTGGTCCCATACCTTGTTGGTTCTGGAAGTACGCACGGGGCGTAGCTTTCTCCTTGAGCGTACATTTAACGCCTGCGGCTTGCAGGTCTCGTACGGCTAGGCGCAATGCCTCAATATCGTTGAAAACGATGCTGCTAATCTCAGTGGTATGACTCATGTCAGGCTCCTAAGTATTGTACCCTATATCAAAATCTTTGTCAAGCACGGCGTAGGCTGAGCTTGCGTTTCGGTCTGGCCTTGGTCAGAACGACATTCCCGTCCCGGTCCTCAACGGAATCGTACGTAGGCTTCTCCGCTAAGGCCGGTGCCATCTCCGAGATGGTATAGCATTCAGCTACCTCCTCCTCGTCCAGAAAACCATTGATGTAGCTCCGTGGTGGCTTAATGCCGTACGTCCCGAAATCGTCCTCTGTCAGGATGTCGCCCCGCCCTTGGAAGACCAAGAACCCGCCCGTGATCGTAGACTCGACGGCGGACGGCAGTGTGGCGTTCACCGTGAGCATAGGCCCCGTGCTGCGGATAGCGATGAAGATTGCTCCGTCCCGGATAGGTGTAGCCCGGTAGCGGTGCGATGCCTGCAGTAGGATGATTGTACCGTCCGGGACGTTGGCTACCGAGTCCAAGTACAGGTAGCCGTTAATCTCAGGATGGGTGGAAGCCGGGAAGCGCTGACAGTTCCCTTGCCGCTTGAACTTCTTACTCGGCAGTGTGCGCTCAAAGTTCTCCCCTACCACAAAGGCCGACAAGCTGGCCGATGAGGTAGAGAAAGTTTCCTTACCGAACCCGATGGAAATCAGTTGCTCCGCCATGTTAAACCCTCCGACGAGTAGAGACGCGACTACGATTCTTCACCAACTCTTTGCGAGCCTTGCGCTGGTCTTCCGTGAGTGAGACGGGCGTAGCGTTGTTCTTCGCCCACTCGTTCATCCGTTCGATCTGCGTAGCGAATGCTTTGGACAAAGGCACCATGACGCCGAACGCATTGACGACGTGCTCGGCAGCAAGTTTCTGGTCATCGCTGAAAGCATCTACCAGTGCGTCTTTGACTGCCGACTCAATCTCTGCCGGTACGTATCGGTCACAGGCTTCAAGGATGCGCTTGATGTCCTCCTCAGAGAACTCGTCAAGGTCTCGGCCTCGCTTGCGAAGATGGATAGCCAGAACGTCCCTGCGCTCCTTCTCGTTGGGCAATGAGGTAGAGAAGATAGCGTCGAAGCGACCGCGCCGCAGAAGCTCTGGAGGTAGCCCGTCGATGTTGTTGGCGGTGACCATCGTAAACACTGGGTACTCGCAATCCTGCAACCAAGTGAGGAAGGAACCCAGTACGCGCATGGATACGCCAGAGTCGCTACCGCCGCCGCTGGCAATGCCGCCTAGGCCCTTGTCAATCTCATCGCAGAAGAGAACGCAAGGCGACATCGCTTCTACCTGCCGGAGGGCAGTGCGGATGCGTTGCTCGGAGGAACCGACGTAGGATGAGAAGACGCGACCGAAGTCGATGCGGACCAGAGGTACGCCAAGCTCCCCCGCAATCGCCTTGGCGACAAGCGACTTGCCAGTACCCGGAGGACCGACCAAGACCATACCCTTCGGAGGCTCGACACCAAACTCGCGGGCTTCGTCGGAGTAGCAACGAGAACGTTTCTTGATCCAGTCCTTCAGGTTCTCCATACCGCCTACGTCATGGATGTCTGAAGCCTTATACAGTTCAAGGATGTCTGACTGGTTGACAATCTCGGTCTTACCGATCTGCACTTCGTCAATGATGTCCTGTGCGTCAAGCATAGGGCGATCTTCCCGTGCGGCCTTGACGGCGGCAAGAGATAGGTAGGTCTCAAACTGCAGCGATGTCATACCTGAGCCTGCATAGCACACCTTGGTAATCTCATCATCGTCAAGGTCAATACCGTCATCGAAGTCATCGGCGGAGTCGCAGATAACAGATTCGACGGACTTCTTGAGTTCGTTGAGGCCGGGGGTGTGGAAGTGCAGGGACAGGATACTGTCGGATGCTGGAGATTCCGGCAACGGAGTGTCCGGAGTAACCATGACTACACAGACGCGGCAAGCGGGCAGGTACTCGTTGTACATCAGGAGTAGCTGGTGCATGTGCGGGTTGTTTTCCATGTAGACGTGCGGGTTGACGTAGACAAAGTACTTGGTCGTCTCACCCGCCACCCCATCGCGCATAGCGCCAAGAGGCCCGGAGAAAGCCGCAGCGATGTCAGAATCGTTATCGCCTGTGACACCCTCATCCGTGTAGTTGCCGATGTTGAACGTACGGCTACCGTTTACCACGTCCCATTCCCGGTACTCGCCTTTATCAAGCAAGACGGTCTTGCGAATGCAAGTCACTGCGCGGAGGATTTCCGTAGCGCGGACGTGTATGACTCCTGCCCCCGAATCGACAAGCATAAGAAACTGCTTGCTGAAATCGTTTTCACTGTGACGGGCAGCGTGATTCTTCGTGACATCCATAATGGACTCCTAGCAACAAAATGCCGACATATGCGGCGATACCGAATTTGCAATCGATTTCAAAGAATCGGTGCAATCGAAAAGAAAAGGCTAGGGTTTGTCGCCCTAGCCTCGTCATTGTACGGCCCCAGTTGACCCGGAGCAAGTGACACAAATTACATGGTTTTCGTCGTGCAAGCCTGCATTGCGGCCTCAAGTTCTGCCTCGTATGCGCGGCGTTGTTCTAACTCCTGCAGTACGGCAAGCATCTTATCGAAGACGTTTTTCTTGGCGACATCTGGATTATCCAAAATCCAGCTAGGCTTCGCTACTGCAGCTTGTAGGCAAGGAACCGGGACCATAACCTGTACCTCTACGGGCTCCCGGATGACCTTGGTGTTGCATCCTGCGAGTAGTAGACAGGCGACGAGTGCAATCGATTTCATTTTACCTCCCCGGCGCGATAGTCAATGTACTGCGAGAGGCGGAGGTCAAGAGAGCCGCAGAGGTCTGCGGGGTTGGCCGGAGGCTCGGAGAGTACCTTTTCGTACTTCTTTCTCCATGCAGCGGAGTCTGCCTTGGCCTTCGCTATGGCGAGGTCTGCCTGCTCCCGCGCCGCTGACGCAGCGTTCGCGTAGGCGCGGATAGATTCATTCTGTCGCCGTACATCACCGACTAGCTTTTTGTTGGTGTCTATGGCTAGCTCCAACTGAAGATTGAGCGTGTTGTTCTCTTCCGTCAGCGTCGTGATCTTCCGCTCTAAGTAAGTGACGCGGGACCAGTGGAACCCGCCGCCTACTACCAACGCGGCGACGAGCCCCAAGATCAGGTAGTTCTTTGCTTGGTCAAATATCATTTCTGTTCTCCGAAGTACGGCATGTAGCGCACGGGGTAGTCGAGCATGATGTGGCGCACGTACTCTCGGTTGATTTCAAAGAAGGATTTTCCGTATCCAGAAACTGCGACCTTTGCCTTCTTTGAGTGAAGCTCGACATGTCCAAACCATCGCGCTCCATCGCATGTATGCACCGTCCGACAAACGACCCTATCACTAAGGACACCGCCAATACCGCCGTTATAAGCAGCAAAACTGAAAGCCAATCGTTCATGCTCGCTCTCCGCCCAGCTAAACTTGCCGTAGTTGAACTTCCCCATCAGGATCATGGTGCGTAGCTGGTACTGAGGCTCGTACCGATTCTCCCATGTCCAGTCCTTCAAGCTGGGGTGCAGCTTCTTCGCTTCCTTGAAGTTGTCGAACTTCGCGGTGACGGTTAGCTGACCGAGACCAAAACCATACTCTCGCTCTGTTTTGAGTTCCGCTCTTGGAGACCAGCATTTCTTACTCTTCAATCCCGCGCACGTTTCCTGTCTTACCTGTGCCGCGAATACTGACTTCGTAGAAACGTCCGGCCAACTCACCTGAAGCTCTTTGGCAAGGACGGGGAGGTATGTGCGCTCGTTCTCGATGTAATCAGGGAGACTCGGACACGCTGTCGCCAAAAGGCAACTGAGACTGGTTGCCAGTATCATGCTTGCTCCTAGAAACATTACCTACGGACCCGCAATGCGGACAGGTCATGGTGGGCTGGTGGACGGGCCAGTCGCCTACTGTCCACCATTTACCGCAACTAGAGCAGTTGAAGTGGTACAAGTGCTCTATGCTATAGCTGATGCTTATCGCAATACCTCCTTCTGCGTAGCGTGGTATGTGTCGATAAAGGTGCGCAGCGGGGCTTGATACGACAAAAGGGCCTCAAAGGCCCTTTCGACTTGCCACTCTGCTTTGCGCTTCCAAGACATAGGGAACATCAAGCGGAGTAGCTGGGGAGTCATCTTATCACCTGCATGGCAAGGTACATGATAGAGATGAGGAAAACACAGATTGACGCAAAGACAACTGCCGCCCCGACGTTGTTATTCTTCCATGCTTCATTGGCTACGTCCTGAAGATCAACACGGTTGAAGAGGATGCGACGTGTCAGGTGCGTCCCGCCGACCATGAATACTGCGATGCCGAAGGCTTGGAAGATGACAGCGTTGGCGGGGTCAGAGGCGTAGAGGAAAACACCTGAGCAGACTAATAGAACGAATACTCGCAACAGATCAAGTTTGGTCCGGGGCGTCATGGCTTACTCCTATAGGTTGAAGGACTTGGATGTGCGGGCACCCTGCCGGAATACCCATACGAATCTCGTCTTGAGCCAGACGGACCTCAAGGTCGCGCTGTCTGTTCTCTAGTGTGTGGATGCGCTCGTCGCGCTTGGCGATTTCACGGTCTTTGGCGTCGAGGATGTCTAGGAAGCGTCTACGCTCTTCGGCGGCGTCGGCTACCAGTCTCTCGATTTGCGCGTCTTTCTCGTCAAGGCGCGTCTTCAGTTTCTCAGCCAACTCCTGAGCCGTCTCTAGGTCTTCAGTCTTGGCTTCCAGTACGGCGATGCGCTGAATAAGGTCATTGCGTTCCGCATACGCCTTATCGGCAATCGTTCGGTACTCCCGCACCTGCTCAGCTAGGTGGTTGTAGAGGACTGCTTCCGCTCCGGATTTCGCGTCCTCCGCTTTATTTGCCGTCTCCGCCTTAGTCTCGTTCCGTAGGTAGTCGCGGACGGGTTTGCCTATCGTAACGATCAGGGTCACAATCCCGGCGATCCACGCTAAGCCTACCAATAGCGGATCGGATGCTGCGGCGCTGGCTGCGGCAGCTTGAGCTACTTCAACGGGTGTAAGTGGTGCGGCCATCACTTCCTCTTATTGTCTGGTTCGTCTCGTAAAAAGCCCTTCCTCTTCCGCCCACATGCGAATCATGTGCCACCAAGCGAAGAAAGACAACACAATATCCGACGACATCGCCGCTGGCATAGGATACGCAGCCAGAGCAGGCCAAAAGTCTAACCCTCTCGGCCAGTGCGCAGCATAGCAAGCCACCGTAGATGTCGTCCAGAGTAGGCACCCAAGAAACCCGTCCACAGCCAAGGTCATATGGTTTTTAACCTCTGTCCCTAGCGTGTAGAGCGCCCACGCAGAGTGTATCAGAAAGAGAATGCCCCATACAGTCTCTGGTGCAATGATAGCCATGTAGGTGTAGGTCATACGGCCTGTGCCTGCCGCGATCTGTGCCGCCGTAGGAAACAATGTCGAGGGCGCGAGAAGTTGAATACCCCACAAGAACGAGCCTAGAGCCAATCCGAATCGGCTCATTCTCATCTTATCCCGCAGCAAAGTTTCCTTTATCGACATGCTTCTCTCCTTTTGAAATCGATTTCATTATCCGTTAAGGTCGTTCATTCTGCTGATGTTTTCGACCGCCCAATTTGTAGCGGCTTCGTGAGATACGAAGGGCTGGCCCGTTACCGGGTCAAACGGCTGCTCCAGATATAGCCGACCTTCGTGGTATCCACGAATGCAAAGTTGTTCGTCAATCGTGTATGTGTACTCGCCCATGATTACCCCCAAGTCATCTCAATAGAAGTGGAGCCGCCAGACGGCTGATACTCGTAAGGCGGCACAGTCTCTGTTACGAAAGCTGTAATAGTAGCCGAATCGGGCAGCGAAGCAATGCTGAAACCGGCGATACCGCGAAGCGAGGCGGAGGAAACCTTAGCGCTGACCGAGGTCGTTTCCCACGGAACAAGAGGCGTGATTAGCTCGACGGTAGCCGAGACACTGTACGCGCCTGTCAAGGTTGCCATTACACCGACTCCGAGGCCGTGATATTGAATTGCCCAGAACCTGTGATGGTGATCGGGACAGTTAGGTTGGCTCCCGCTAGCGTAGCTGTAGACAGGTACTTAGTACCGTTGGCAGTAAACTGACACGGACCGTCCTCTACGCTAAGCAGGATGTTCTTCGCCACCTTCGCCCCGGCATCGTCAAGTGCGTAGACGGTAAGTGTGCCCGAGACGGCGGAGCCCGTGTAGGTATATGCGCTGCTGTCCAGAGATAGAACGATCTGCGTTGTGCGCCCCGCCGCGACGAGATACACATCATTAGCTGCGTTCTTCATCCACAGTCTACCGAGATGGTCCACGCCTATCGAGGTCGCAGCTACAGGGTAGCTCGTAACCAGATCGTAGGCTTTCGACGTGGCGTTGAACTGGTACACGCTAACCTTGCTTGGGAACATGACGGCCAGTTTGGTTCCTGTGTTATCTACAGTCATGTCGAGAGCACCGTAACACTGACCGTCTGTAGTCAGCGGTGTCTTCGTCACGTACTTCAACGCGTTGGCTGGATTGCCGCTTTGGATTTCGTAAACGTAAATCTGCTGCGCAGGGTCGTTCTGGTTTGTCGTTACGTCGGAAAACGATCTGCCGACCACAACGGCTAAGTGCGTACCGCCGTTAATGATAAACGGCTTCATGTGCCAGTTAATAAGGTTTGTAGTTGTGCCTAGAGATACAAACGCCGAACTACCGCCATTAGCTGTCCAGTCAAACGTACAGTTATTGTAAGTAGCGGCGAATGTGTCTGTGTTCAGACTTATGTACTGAATGCCGTTTGTGTACTGACCACAAACAAACATATTGACTGTGTTGTTGTATGTAACAGGTCGCGATAGCCCGAGTATGGTTGACGTATTAGCAGCAGCGGTCAAGTTATACGTGGCTATGCTGGTAGCCACGCCTGTACTTTTTACGTACTTGTATACTAACCCACCTTGCCCTCCGGAGCCCCACCCCGCGTTGTTGTTTGGGGTTAAAATTACTGCGTAGACTTCTGAAGAGTTTTCGTACAACTTACCTACCGCACCAAAAAACGTTGTGGCTACAGTTGTGTTGTTCTTCATCAAGCTGCTTGCAGCCGAGTTAGCCGCATAGCACGCTGTTCTAAAAATATCACCCCCATTTAACCACAAAGGGGTAGCGTTTTTACACACCCCAAGCCCTTGTCCACTGGTCACAGTACCTATCGTCTGTGCCAGCACTTGCGACCAACTATCGGGCTCGTAAACAATAGGTGTTGTACCTGCATTGGTGTAGACGTAAGTATCCATACCGTCTATGTCAAAAACCCCTCCGGTTTTCTCAAGACCTTGGTGCATCTGCGAATACGCATACGAGCTATTTGTATAAGCATTAGTTGACGGGTACAGCGTTTTGTTTAGCTGTATATGCCCGTACTTAGGATCGGTATCGCTGCATGTGTTTTGCGTTGATATAGACTTAAGTTGCTTCCCACGAATAGGAGATAACGTAGCGGCGTCATGCGCCTGCCCGTTAATGAATATCCAACCTAGCTCTGGACACTCGCTGATCCCGTGGTGGTACTTGGTGTAGATTTTGGTTATTGGAGTCATTGCGTGCCCCAGTACATGAAGGGTGTTGACGAAGGTGATCCGGGATTCGATCCACTATCCGGTGTTTCTGTAGTAGCCTCAAACGCCGTAGCTCCTACAGAAGCAGAGGCTCCAGCAAACGCCCCTGCCATGATGTCGCCGTTGGTGGAGGTTACTTCGACCAATCCTTGAACGTAAGCAGGATCGGCTATGCCTGTAGCTTTTGGCAAATCAGCTACGCCCGTAACTGTAGTAACAAATGTGCCGAACATCAGACCACCTCGCTTGCTGTGATGCTAAACGCGCCACCACCAGTGATCGTCAGCGGCACGGATAGGTCAGACCCTGCATTAGTTGTCACAACCGTTGTACGCGCCCCGCCTGAGAAAGAAGCGTTGCCGTACTCAACCACCAGAGCTACAGACTTAACGACTTTTGCGTTACTGTCGTCCACCGCGCTAACGATCACGTTGGTGGAGATGTTCGTCCCTGTGAACGTGTACGCCTGTTCCTCTAACTCAGCGTTGATCTTCACTGTCTGGCCCGGAGTAACGCAGTAGATTGCGTAACTTGCATCCATCATCCAGAGCCGGTTTACAAAATCCACCCCAACAGATATACAGGTAATCGGGTAGGTCGCCACTGTGTTGTACGCGCCAGACCCGGAGCCGTCGAACTGAAGTACGTCTACACCTGTGTCGTGTACGAGAGCCAGCTTTGTACCTAGCTGCGTCGTCATGTCGATGATGCCGTAAGGCTTCTTTGTTGAATAGTCGTAGCTGGTGACGTACGTCAAGTTGGCGTTCGGATCGTCTCCAGTGATACGGTAGATATACAGGCGGTAGTACGCCGTGTTGATAGTGGTCGTGCTGTACGCTCTACCGTTGAGTACGGCCAAGTGCGTACCGTTGTTGATCAGAGCGCAGCTAACACGCTGCTGCAAGCGGGAAGTTGTGGTTAGCCCAGAGTCAGTAAACGGCGGAGTCCCTGTGATCGTCTTGCGCGTGATCGTCGCTGTCCAAGCTGTCTTGTCGAGCTTGATTAGCTGGATACGGTTGTTGTTTTCACCGACGCAGTAGACGTATACAAAGTCGCCAATCGTGATGGGCTTAGAGAACATCCCCCACGCACGGTTGGTCGCCGCTTCGTCAGCCAAGACAGCAAGCTCTGTACAGGCCAGTGTAGACTTAAGCACCTGCTTAACCGTGGTTCCAGCAGACCCTGTGCGTGTCATGGCGAAGATAATTCTGTTCGAATCTTCGTATATCAGGCCGTGAGTGGCTGAGTTGACAACGCTACCTGTAGCTGTGTCTACAGTACCGATATAAGACGTGGCACCCGCGCTTGTTATGCTAAAAAGCCCCGCCGACTGAACAGTGGTTCTACGGTTTGTCGCGAGTCCATACCTAACGTCAGCGCCGGACGTAAAGTTAACTGGGTATGTCTCTTGCAGGGTGGCGGTTCTGCTGTTAATGAGGCTGTTGCTACCTACCTCAAAAATGTGTTGAGAAAAAAGCGAGTGCAGCAGGTACGTGTTTGGGTACACAGTCTGATCAACATAGAACTGTGAGAAATACCCCTGCTGAGATGACGCAAAAAAGTCCAACCCCGGAGTAGCGGTTTGGATATTCATGGCTTTGGCAAAATTAAAGCCGGGTCCGTAATCGTTTGTACTTGTCGTCTGTGAAGGAAACACCCTGTTGAACTTAGGTGTAAGCGTAGTAGCGTCGTGAGCAATGTAGTTAACGTATATTTCGTTAGCTGCTGGAGCCTCGATAATGCTTCCTTTGGCTAGGTAGTCAAACCCTGTGCGAAATAGTGGCTTCATGGTGTCACCGTGTATGAGATGAGCACTGTGAACGCTTCACCACCAGTGATGGAGGTGATGTCTACAGTCAAGTAATCGCTAGGGGTAAGCGTCGTCGTCAGCGTCGTTGCGCTGGACTTGCTCGACCCGTTTGAGAGCGTGTTCGTGGCAATGGATGAGCCGTTCTTCTTCAGTGTGAATACACCATCAGCCGTGGGCGCTACCCCGGCAGTCACGTACATGCTCTGTAGCGTGATGTTTGACGGCGGATACCAGCGCGGCTTGCCGGTGGTCACCGCCCCTGCGCCGGGGAATGACGCAGTTAGGAGCTTAGGTGTGATGAGTACAAGACGGTCGTCTAAGTCCTCAAAGTTGCCGTCTAGCTCCGCATGAGTGAGCCTGCTGCCCTTAACCAGCCTGTAGACAAGAGCCATCCTTTACCTCACTCAACATATTCTTCGTCGCTGTAGTCGTCGTCTACATAGGTGTTACCTACGCCTGCGTAATACTGGACAATTCTTCCGTCTAGCAGGCGTAACCGGTACATCCCAGTACCGCCCGCGACTAACCGCCCGTCCACGAGCCGCAGATAAGGAAGAGTCCCTGCTTGCGCGGAAGGCTCCTCACATACGCGACCGTTTAGCAGGACGAGCGGTGTAGGCACATTAGGCTACGACGATGCCGTCGGTTGCTTCAAACGTCAGGCTGGTCGGGGAGATAGCGTTACCGAGGAACTGGACAACGTTACCTGCAGCGGACGGCGGGGTGGCGGTGCACTGGCCTGCGGTGCTGGCGGACAGATACTGGCGGGTGCCTGCGGTCAGCGTGGTCAGTGCGGTGTTGCGGCCTTCAAAGTAGACCGTAGCGTTCTGGCCGGAAGAGAAAGCATCCAGCACAAAACCGTGGGCTTCCTTGCCGGTCGTGGAGGCGTCAGCCTTACGGACCTTAGCGGTGCCTGCGTCGTTCCAGATGTTAACGAAGTCGCCTGCGGACAGGGCCTCAGAGGCTTCGATAGCTGCAGTGTCGGCCCCGATACCGGTGGGCATCACGGTAGGGTCAAGACGACCGTCCGTACCCAGAGCCACCAATTTACCGGCGTCCGAAACACCAGTGGAAACGTCGGATGCGGCCTGCTCGGTGATGCGGCCAGCGGACAGCTTCAGATACTTGTTACCTGCCATGATTTACTCCTATGCAAAAATAATGGGAACGCCAATGGATAAAAACATCCTGTCGATTGCCGTAGCAAACCCTACTTGCAGTAAGAATAGGGCAGGCTGCGCCGGTTCAGATTGTACCAAAGTACCGTCAGAACCTAGATAGATCGCTCCACCAACAGTCCAAGACCATGAGGGTTCTTGGACTTCACCATCGTGAATGACCTCTACGGGGGCACCTTGCGCCGCCGCGCTCTTCGTGATGCCGAAGACTCGATGCGCGTCAGCTAAATTCAGGTTGCTAGCGTACTGCAGATTGTATGACTCGTCCAGCACTACCGCTCGGTGTCCGGACAGTGCCGTGCCTGCCGTGTATGTCGGGACGACTGGGGTCTGCGGCATGTCTGCCCATACGAGTTCCCGTGGGCGACCGGCATTCCCAGAGCGTACGAGTACTTGCCCAGCGGCCCCATCCTCTGCGGTAAAGGGGCGCTTGGGAAGCTCTATCTGTACGAACTCCTCAAATGTTGGCATTACACTGACTCCTGCACGGTAGCCTGTAGTGTACCTGTTGTGTTCGACCCTGCAAAGGCGCTGTCAGATAGACCGATGTACGAGCCGTGTGAGTCGTAGGCCCCTGCAGCGTTTGCTGGGTAGAAGCCCGCCTGCCGCACGCCGTTATCTGTGTACCGCGTCAGGTTCTGGCTACCAATCTGTGCCGACATCTTAGTCTCATCCGCCACGGGAGTACCTAGCGGAGCGACCCGGCTAAATGCAGGGAAGGTGACGGTGCGCGAAGTAAACCCGCCGACCGTGTAGTTCTGCCCTGCGGTAATGGTGTTGCCGCTGATACCGGACAGACCCACCATCGAGAGACCGCTGAAGAGTGCGGGGCCTTTAGGCGTGGAGTCCAAGATGCGGAGGTTGCGTCTCCAGTAGGAGCCTGAGTACGTCCAAGACCCTTGCCACGCCCCCGCTGATGCGTTGAGCGTCGGGGCAGAGGAGAGTAGCTGGCTGGCGGTGATCCGGATTTCATAGTCCTGCCCAGAGGGAGAACTGAGAAGACGAGACGGACTGCCCGCGATACTGATAGAGGCTGTCGGCGGCGTGCTCGCAATGTAGACAGCGCGAGAGGCTGTACTGGTTGCGCCGTTCGCGGCACGCGTAGCGGAAATATTGAAATTGTTTGCAATCGAGTAACCGACAAGGGTTGTGCTCACGGTCTTGGTCGGTTCGTAGACGCCACTGTTGACGATGCTGAGGTTCGTACCCGTGTAGGTCACGCTGTCTGCGTTGACAATAGTGGTCGTGACCGTCCCAGTGTCACCTACGTCGAGGGCTTGCTTCCCGGAAGCGTACGCGATGGTCGATGCGCCGATGGCCGGGTACGTCTGGTTCAGGTTAAGGGTGGGCGAAACGAAGTCGTCACCGGGAGTACCAAAGCTATTCTGGGCGTAGACCGTAATAGGCTGAAGGCCAGATGCGCTAGAGATGGTGATAGGTACTGCTGCCTGCCCTCCCGTCACTGGGTAGTTCGTAGCCTGCGCCGCCCCTTGGGCGCGTACGTAGACTATCGTGGCTTCCGGCTCCGTCTCGATGTACGCAGTGATCGTGTCGCCTGCTTTGAGTTCCGTCTGGGCTCCCGGATACGGGCCGAAGGTGATGTCGAGAATCGCGGGGCCTGCACCGAGTACGTTAATAATTACTGTATCCACGCCGCCCGCATCGCTAGCGCACGTGATGACGTTTTCGCCTTCCTCCAGAACGATGTCTGCGTAGCCTGTGAACCAGCGCTTTGTACTGGTCTCGGTGACCACGGCGTCTACCGCATGGATGGTCACAGAAGGCCGGTACTTGTCCATGCCTCCGCCTGTGCCAATGTGGACACGAACGTTCTTCGTATCGGAGACGCAGCCAAACAATTCAGGACCACCATCTACGTACGTCTTGCTGCCGACAATCCCGGAACTGGTAGGAGTCACGTCGAGGATAAAGATGTCGCTACCGCCACCGCCCCCGCTGCTAGGCCCCATCTGGCCCTGAGTCAGTTGCATTACGTCCGTGACGGTGGCGTAGACAAAGTGCTCTTTCTCCGTAGAAATGAAATCGATTTCATTTCCAGACAAAACGACCATCCTCTCCGCCGTCGTAGTGACCTGCGCTACATCCGTCGTGGATATTGAGACAAACATATCGTCGTTCATTTTTTGCCCAGCCTAATAAATTTGTCCACAGTCAGCTTCATCTTGTGGACCGTGTGAGTCTGTGCCAGAACGAAGGCTACAGCCGTCCTAGCGGGGCGTAGGATCGTGTCGAGAAGCCTCCTGCCCCACCATTTACCGTGGTAGCTCCCAGACCATTTGCCGAACATTACGTGGCATCCAGCGATGTGACCGTGCGGTTGCCAGAGTTGTACGTAGCAGCAACGCGGGTCTTCAGTCCGTCTACGCTGTTGAAGGTCATAGAAGTACCTTCAAGGCCCTGAGCGTTACCCGCAGCGACCGATAGCAAGACGCGTAGGGCCTGCTGTAGGGTCAGGCCGTCTACGTCGATTGCGGCTACGTCCGCCGCGCCAACCCCAGACTCGGTAACGGCCAAGCCTGCGGAGTTTGCAGCACGTACGGAAACCTGATTGACGATCACTCGGTCGGCTACGTTGGAGTTCGCACCAACTAGGTTGATGGCGTACTGCCCGTCTTCAAACTCGACTACGTAGTCGTTGATAATTTCGATCACGCGAGCGAGGGTCACACCCCCGACAGTAACTGCCGTATTGTGCCGGTGGGTGTCAGGGTAGGCGATGCCCGTTGCGTCGTCCTGCAATGCAAGCAAAGCGCGGCGGAAGTCGTCAAGGTCAAGCTCTCTAATCTCTGACGGTACGCTCTGCACGAGGTGCGTGGATAGTTTCGGGATAACGATCTTCCGTTGCCCCCACAAGACCTCAATGCCTACCTGATAGTAGTCCTCAATGTAGTCCTCATCGATATGCTGCTGGTCGATGTGCATGGCTTACCCCCAGAAATTAGGTGCCCTGTTCTTGGTAGGAGCGCCTGTCGACTGGTAGTGGATGTCGATCTGGTGCAGGAAGATACCCGGCTGCTCCGCCCCGGAGTAAGTGAGGTTGTTCGCAACGAGAAACGCCCGTCCCTGAACTAGGCCGTCAACCTCCAGCAAAGACGTGTCGAGCAGGTTTGCGGACCCGCCCCCGATGGATGCAGGGGCTTCACAGATCATGTGCCATTCTGGCGTGGTGTCCGCTGCTTGGAACTCAGTGATGAAGATAGGTGTCGTAAACGCCATCTGCTGATGCCCCTTGGCATACATCAACTCAAACCCCCATGTCACTGAGCCTCCGGTAACTTGTGGCGAATTGTGCGACCAGTGAGCATGGATAAAGATGTTCGTAGCCATCGCGTAGTCGTGGTTCAGGTGCGCGGACAACTGAATCTCGTCATTCTCGCGGAACAGGCGCTGCTTGATCCCGCCCTTGTAAACCTCCCACGTTGGGCTCGTCGGCAGTCCCTCGATGATGGTCAGGTTGCAAGGAAGGTCTGCCCAGCCAAAAGTCAAGTCGTTATCCGGACCGATCCGAAGACCGTTACCTTGCTCTTTCGGGATTTGAAGACGCTCACCTGAAAGCAGGATGCGATTGTTCTCATCTCCCTCTGCCGAAGTTAGGCGAGACCCTTTTACGTTACGGTACACAATCGAAGGCATCGTTAGCTCCCAGTCGGGCCGGAGCCCAGTCTAGCAACGCGCAGAATAGCTACCTGCTGCGTCAAGTTTTGAATCTGCTGGTTCTGCATAGCAACTTGCGTTTGCAGCGCCATACGCTCCGTGCGCTCTTCTTGCAGCTTGGAGTTTAGCTCGTTGATCGCCTGCTTTACTGCTTGGAAATTGCGCGAGGTAAGGTCGTCCATCATTGATCCAGAATGAGAAGCGCGGAGAAACTAGCGCCTGTTGAAGAGTTCACCGTACCCGCCACCTGCCCCGTCTTGTAGTACGGTGCGCCTGAAGACTTGCGAGCCCACCCTACTACTGGCTGGTTGCTCGGGAATACACGAGACATGCTGATCTGGCCTGCGGCGTTTGTCGTGCCAGAGAGCACAACGAACGTAGCTTTGATGGGGCCCGTAGGGTCGCTACCCGGAGCGGAAGCCATCGTGTAGGTGTAGGTGTTCGTGCCTGTCACGGTAACGGTAAACACACCGTTGTTCGCTGCGTGGCTTGCACCTTTGATGAGAACTTTATCGTTGGTAGCCAGACCGTGCGAAGCGTGCGTGACAGTAGCCGTCGTTCCGGAGTTTGCAATCGTCACAGTAACGTCGACGGGGAGCGGTCCGCCCGCAGCGGCCTTGACCATAACCTGTGCGTTTTCGATAGCTGCCCCGGTTACGTCAGTTGCGGTCAACGATGCAGTGACAGTGCCGGAGGCTATAGCGACGGTAGCTCCTGCTGTCCGGTAGCTAGGCGTGTTGCCTCCAGTTACGTTGAGGACTACAGACCCGGAGGCTACGTTGACGTAGATAGCTTCGTTACCCGTGGAGCCATTGGCGACCGCGTAGTCAGTGAACGTCAGGTCTACCAACTCGTACGTACCTGCTGCCGTAATCTCTACAGCGTGCCCTGTACCTGCAGAGTTGAATACGCAACCGGTGATACTTGCCATCTCCCCCGTAGCATCGACTTTAACCTGCGTAGATATGTGGTCCGCGAAGGTACATCCAGTAAGCTGTGCCCCATTTACCTCGATAGTGCCCGAGTCGGACACGGAGCACGCATCGAGTATCGAGCCAGAGGACAATACTGCAGTGTTAAGGTTGGCTAGAGAGCAACCGTACAGCTTGACGTTAGAGTTGGCGTCAGCGTTGATATTCCACTTTTGCCCAGACTGCCCACGGACAACGCAAGAGGATAGTTCAAAGGTCGTCTTGAGCCCGGCAGCGCCACGCAATACAAACTCGTAGAACGTACTGGCTACGATATTCTTACGCCAGATAAACACCTGATCTGAATCGACAAGGTTGCATACGTTTGTCTGGTTGGTAGCACCTACATTGAGCTTACCGCTCCCGTAGTAGATGCCATCTCGTTGAGTCAGTACACCCCAGCGGTTTGCCGTTAGGTTGTCGACAGCAAAGATGCTGTCGAAGGTAGCGACATCCGTACCGGCGCTAGTGGTCAGCGTCACCCCGGTCCCTGCACGTACAGCATCAACAAACTGGTTGGAGACCGTAGTGGTAATACCCGAGTTCTGTCGACAGATAAATCCAATGTTCTTAACCGAAGCCAGAGTCAGCGTACCTGCCGACACGTCTGCCGCCTGTGCCGCGTCTAGCGTGTAAGGCACCCACCCCGGCGTAATCGGCATAGTGTCCGAGCCGTCCATGTACCACTTTTTGTAGTTCGTGGTACTCCACGCGGAGGTTGAGGTCGTACTGGTATTGGTCAGGCCAATTGTGATGCCTTGGTTGGCTTTCGTCAGCATGTTCCCCGGCGTAACAATCTGCCGCCAGTAAAAGAGATGCTTGCCTCCGGAGAGGTCAAAAGTCGTAGTGTGGTTGAAGTGTCCGCCGACATCAGTAGCCCCGAACGTGGAGCCCATCTTGTTAGCGATGCACCCCGACCCTTGAACGTACGCATCAGCGTCAGCGGCTGGGTTGGCGGATGACGTACCCGACAGCCGATACCAAGTACCGCCAGACGTTGTTAAGTCGGCGGTACTGACATCAACCAGATCAGTCGTGACGCTGATTGCCACGGGTTACCCCCACATAGTAGCGAACACAGCGTCAACCTGCTCAACCGTCGTAGCTGCTGCAAGTTGCTGCTTCAAGGCTTGATACTGCAGCGCAGCGTCCTTACTGAACTGCACGTAGTCTGTGTGCGCCTTGCCTGCCTCAGT
>JACCDQ010340160.1_pt1 | contig 27145 bp, 38 predicted proteins | sample 7446031 | NCBI WGS metagenome assembly JACCDQ01 (sample SAMN15323442, study PRJNA562643) | freshwater metagenome | isolation source: river surface water | place: USA:Blue River Watershed | collected 2017-08-17 | reverse complement strand
CCGGCCGCTGGGCAAGAGGTCGCGCTGAGTGACTACTTCGACTTCACCGTCTATGTCGATGCCGAGGTCGAGAACATCAGCGCCTGGTTCCTGGGTCGCTTCGAAAAGCTGCGCGAGTCGGCCTTCACCGATCCGGCTAGCTACTTTCACCGCTACGCCGAAATGCCATACGAGGATGCGCTCGCGCGAGCAAACGAGATTTGGCGGACCATCAACCTTCCGAACCTGATCGAAAATATTCAGCCGACCAGGTCACGCGCCAAACTGGTGCTCAAGAAAGGCAAACAGCACGCCGTTGAGAGCGTGCTGCTGCGCAAGAGCTAATCGCCGCCTAGGCGAGGCAGCACTTGTTGGTGTCGTTACTCACGCGCACCGGACCATTCGCTGCCTGAGCAGGCAAAGCGGTGCCTGCGGCAACAAGCGCGGTTGCCAAAATTGCAATAACGGTTTTCATAGTTTCCCCCTTTGATGAATCCCTTCTGGGATATTTGTTAATGCTGTTAAAAGCGAGGAGGAAAGTCAATGAGTGACCCTTCTGCTTCACATGCCGGCGCTGCAAAAATCACCGGCTCGGAACTGCGGAAGCGCCGCCAGACTCTAGGACTCACGCTCGAGACCCTCTCGAGCGGCATTTGCAGCACCGCATACCTGTCTCTAATCGAGCAGGGGCATCGCCAAGCCTCGCCACGCATTGCGGAACTGCTGCTAGCTCGACTAACCGCTACCGCCGGGGAATCAGGAGTTGCGATGCAAATTGCTTCGCTTCGCGTAGCGGAATGGCAAGTTCGTCAGAACACCGGTTTAGAGGCCGAACTGCGCAAATCGGCTGGGCTTCGAAAGCATCAATTGCTACTGGATGCGCTCGAGAGCGAGGCTCGCGACGAACCGGGCACAGCCCTTGCTCAGCTGGACATATGGCAGGCAGATCACGAGGGCAGCCGCGACCTGAAGAGTTTCGGAGGCCGCATTCGGGTTCGTCTGCTGCGTGAACTCGGCCGCGAGAGCGAGGCTCTGACATTCGCGAGTGAACTGCTGGTATCGGCCCAGCAGCAAATCAAATCCAGACAGGATGACCTGCTCGACATAGCGTTCCAGACCGCCGACATGTATTCGGCCGCCGGTCTGTGGCGCGATGCTCTTCGGGTTATCGAAAAACACCGGACGCTCATTTCTGATCCGCGACAAGAGGCTAACGCGCGCTGGGCTGCCTCGAACGCCTACTACATCAAGGGTGACTTTGAACGGGCACTGATCGAGGTCAACGCAGCTCTAAACGTGATTGGCGATCTTGATTTGCCTGCGGGCGAGGCGAAACTCAAAACCAATGCTGTTTGGTGCGAACTGCACGCCGGAATCGTAGATCGCCACTCGCAACAGGCTCGGCTCGATGAAGCGGCGGCCGTGTTGCACGTCCACGGTCAGTCCATGCCGCTTGCTTGGGTTAGCGCCTCGTTCGCGCTCTTGCACGCAAAACTTGGCGACTCCGTCGCTTTCAAGCGCTCGGCAGAAGAAGCCATCGCCGTCAGCGTAAACATAAATTCACGCGATCACGATGAGTTGATTGTCGCACTGGCTGGAATTGCCGTTGCCCACGACGAGAAGCCGTTCGCAAAGGACTTAATTGAGCGCTTCGACGCCCGCACTCGCGAGATTCCGCACAGCCGAGCCGAGGCCCTGATTCTCTATCGCGCGGGCAAGGTTGCCGAAGCTCTAGGCGATTTCAAACGCGCGTTCGAATACCTGGATTCCAGTCACACGCAATTGGGATTTGTGGCCAGAAAACACTAGGCCGGTATGAGCTAGAGCGCGAGACGTTTCTCGACGACGCGTGCGATGCGGTCGGCCCACGACTTCGCACTGCCCTCGTCAGCCGCTTCGACCATCACTCGCACGAGCGGTTCGGTGCCTGAGGCTCGCAGCAAAACGCGGCCCGTGCCGTGTAGCTCGGTTTCGGCCTCTGCAACGATGGCCTGCACCTCGGCGTCCGAATCGACGCGCAACTTGTCGACACCCTTCACGTTGATCAGCACCTGCGGCAGGATCGTCATGACCGAAGCGAGCTCGGCTAGTGACTTGCCGGTGCGCGCTACCTCGGCCGCGAGCTTCATGCCGGTCAAGATGCCATCGCCCGTGGTCGCATATTGAGAGAAAATCACGTGGCCCGACTGCTCACCACCGAGGGTGTAACCGCCCTCGCGGATCGCCTCGAGCACGTAGCGGTCGCCGACCTTGGTCTCGATGACCTCGATGCCCGCGTCGCGCATCGCGATCTTTAGGCCGAGGTTGCTCATCACGGTCGCGACGAGGGTGTTGCGGGCTAGTTGACCGCGGTCTTTTAGCGACAGCGCGAGAATCGCCATGATCTCGTCGCCGTCGACGATCTTGCCGTTCTGGTCTACAGCGAGGCAGCGGTCAGCATCACCGTCGTGAGCGATGCCCAGGTCGGCCTTGTGCTCGATTACCGCGCTCTGCAGCGCGCTGAGGTGAGTCGAGCCGTAGCCCAAGTTGATGTTGAGACCGTCCGGGTCTGCACCGATAACGATGACCTTGGCGCCGGCATCGCGGAAGGCTTCAGGCGAAACACCGGCAGCGGCTCCGTGAGCGCAGTCGAGCACGATGGTCAAACCGTCGAGACGGTTAGGGATCGAGCGCAGAAGGTGCACAAGATAGCGGTCTTCGGCGTCAGCAAAACGGTGGACGTGACCGACGCCCGCCCCGACCGGCGAAAGCTTGTCGCCCGCCATTGCCGCCTCAATCGCGTCCTCGACGTGGTCCGGGAGCTTGTGGCCGCCGGCAGCGAAGAACTTGATGCCGTTGTCGGCTGCCGGGTTGTGCGATGCCGAGATCATGACGCCGAAATCGGCATCCAGGTCTGCGGTCAAAAACGCGGTGGCCGGAGTCGGCAAAACACCTGCGTCAAAAACGTCAACCCCCGAACTCGAGAGTCCGGCAGCAACTGCTGCTGCGAGGAACTCTCCCGAGATTCGGGGGTCACGGCCGATTACGGCTTTTGGCTTTAGGCCCTGGCTACGAGCAGATTCGCCAAGCACAATCGCGGCAGCCTGTGCCAGCGAAAGCGCCATCTCTGCGGTGACGTCTCGGTTTGCGAGACCCCGAACACCGTCGGTACCGAAGAGGCGAGCCATGCTCTTGCGTTCAGCGAAATCCGAAGATTAACGCTTCGAGAACTGCGAAGCCTTGCGTGCCTTCTTGAGACCGGCCTTCTTGCGCTCGATGACACGTGCATCGCGCTTTAGGAAGCCAGCCTTCTTGAGAGCTGGGCGGTTGTTGTCGCGGTCGATCTCGTTTAGTGCACGAGCGATGCCGAGACGAAGTGCGCCAGCCTGACCAGCGACACCGCCACCGTTGATGCGAGCGATGACGTCGTAAGCGCCCTTTAGCTCGGTAACGGTGAATGGGTCGTTGATTAGCTGCTGGTGCAACTTGTTAGGGAAGTAGTCTGCGAGGTCGCGACCGTTGACCTTGATAGCACCGGTGCCAGGTACGAGGCGAACGCGAGCGACGGCCTCCTTGCGACGGCCTAGGCCAGCGCCACCCTGGGTTAGAGGACCGCGCGACTTGGCTGGAGTTGCCTTAGCTGCAGGGGTCTCGGTGGTGTAGCTCTCAGGTGCTACTACGTCTTCTACGATTTCGTTCTTAGCCACGATATTCCTTACTGAGCTACCTGGTCAATGATGAATGGCTTTGGCTGCTGTGCAGCGTGTGGGTGCTCAGCACCGCGGTAAACCTTTAGCTTTGCAAGCTGGTTGCGACCGAGGGTGGTCTTTGGCAGCATGCCGCGGATCGCCTTCTCGACTGCCTTCTCTGGGCTCTTCTCTAGAAGCTCAGCGTAGGTAGTAGCGGTCAGACCACCTGGGTAACCCGAGTGGCGGTATGCCTTCTTCTGAGCAAGCTTTGCACCGGTGAGGGCAACCTTGTCAGCGTTGATGATGATGACGAAGTCACCGTTGTCCATGTGTGGAGCAAAGGTTGCCTTGTGCTTGCCGCGCAGCAGTGCTGCGGCGTGGGTTGCCAGACGGCCAAGAACCACGTCGGTGGCGTCGATTACGAGCCACTGGTGGCTGAGCTCGTGGGCCTTTGGTGAATAAGTACGCACGCTAAATTGCCTTCTACTTCTCTGTCGGATTGAAATGAATCCGCATCAGAAGTCTCGCTTCTAGGGATCCAAGCTTTCACATTGGCGTAACTGCCAATACCAAAGGTCAATCCTATCCACTTAGGTGCTTAGAGGTCAAACCCTAATTTGCAGAAACCTAGGCGAAACGGGCGGTTTAGCCCTCTAGTTCGTCGTGGCTGCGCAGATTTTTTGCCATTTCGGCCTGCTCGGCCAATTTGTCGTCCGCTGGGTAGCCGATTTCGATGAGCGTGAGGCCCTTCGCTGCCACCACTCGATAAGACTCGGTACGCGATGCGCGTTCCAAAGTTGCACGAATATCGGCACTCGTGGCCTGCCCCTTGCCCACCGCAATTAGCGCGCCAACGATCGAACGGACCATGTTGTGGCAGAACGCATCCGCCAGCAGTTCGATCTCGATCACGTTGCCGGCGGCTGCATTGCGAGTTACCGTGACCTCGCGCAGTTCGCGAATCGTGGTCGAGCCCGGACGCGGACGACAGAAGGATGCGAAATCGTGCAGCCCGAGCACTTCTAACGCCGCCGCCTGCATCGCCAGGGTGTCTAGGTTCTGAAAAACGTTGAGGGTGTATCGCGATTCGAGCGGGTTCTGACCCGATAGGCCGTCGGCGATGCGGTAGCGATAGCGGCGATAGGTCGCCGAGAAACGGGCGTCGAAACTATCGGCCGCAGGGGCAACGCTGTGCACTCGCAGATCATCTGTGAGTATGCGATTGAGGCGATCCGCTAGGAATCGTGGGTTGTCGATGTCGCCGCGGTTTCGACCGAGTCGGTCGAGTTGCTCCTCGGTCAGTTCGATGTGAGCCTGCTGGTGCAAGGCGTGCACACCGGCGTCGGTGCGACCGGCGACACGAATACCGAAGTCGGACTCATCCTCGCCAAAAATCACAGCAAGAGCCGCGAGCAGTTCGCCCTGAACCGTGCGCAAACCCGGCTGCTTGGCCCAACCGAAGAAGTCGGTTCCGTCATAAGAAAAACTCAGTCGAAACCGAGTGCCGGTTAAACGAACGAGTCCGTCAACCTCGCGGTCAACGGACTCGTTCATCAGAATCTTTCGATTCACTAAGGCTTAAGCGCTTGGCTTAGGCCTCGGTGGTCTCTGCAGGTGCTTCTGCTACTTCTTCAGCTGCTGCCGAGGTTGCCTCGACTGCTGCTTCGTCAGCTGCCTCTGCTGCTGCCTCAACGGCCTCAACAGCTGCGTCGTCAGCTGCAACAGCTGCTGCTGCGCCGGCTGCCTTGACGGTGTTCTGTAGCTTTGGCTTCTTGTTGACGTTCTTAGCAACAACCGGCTCAAGCACTAGCTCGATGCGTGCCAAAGGAGCGTTGTCGCCCTTACGGAAGCCGAGCTTGGTGATGCGGGTGTAGCCGCCCTGACGGTCAGCAACAAGTGGAGCAATGGTGGTGAATAGCTCGTGAACGACCGACTTGTCGGTGATCTGAGCTAGTACGCGACGGCGTGCGTGTAGGTCGCCGCGCTTTGCGAAGCTGACTAGACGCTCAGCCACTGGACGAAGGCGCTTTGCCTTGGTCTCGGTGGTGGTGATTGCACCGTGCTTGAAGAGTGAGGTTGCAAGGTTGCGGAGCATGAGACGCTCGTGAGCTGGTCCGCCACCAAGACGTGGTCCCTTAGTTGGGGTAGGCATTATGTTCTCCTATTAGTTTTCTGGCAGACCTTTAGGCCTGGTCCTCGTCGAAGTTAGCGCTGAAGTATGCAGCGTCAAAACCAGGAACCGAGTCCTTGAACTTGAGTCCCATTGAGTGGAGCTTGTCGCGAACCTCGTCCACCGACTTGCTACCGAAGTTGCGGATGTTCATCAACTGGTCTTCCGACAGAGCGATTAGCTCGCTGACGGTGTTGATGCCCTCACGCTTGAGGCAGTTGTATGAACGGACGGTTAGGTCGAGTTCTTCGATTGGCATTGCGAGCTCTGGCGACAGACCTGCTTCAACAGGTGCTGGGCCGATCTCGATACCCTCGGCTGCCGAGTTGAGCTCCTTGGCAAGGCCGAATAGCTCAACAAGGGTCGAACCAGCCGAAGCGACTGCGTCGCGTGGGCTGATCGAAGGCTTGGTCTCAACGTCGACGATTAGCTTGTCGAAGTTGGTGAACTCACCCGCACGGGTTGCCTCGACGCGGTAAGCGACGCGCAAAACTGGCGAGTAGATCGAGTCAACTGGGATGACGTCTACGTCAAGGTCAGCGCTACGGTTCTGCGATGCCTGCACGTAACCGCGGCCACGCTCGATGGTTAGTTCGGCTTCGAACTTTGCCTTCGAGTTGATGGTTGCGATAACGAGCTCAGGGTTGTGAACCTGAACGCCAGCAGGAACCTCGATGTCGGCGGCGGTGACAACACCGGCACCTGACTTCTTGAGACGAGCAACAACTGGCTCGTCGTTCTCTGACGAAACGACTAGACCCTTGATGTTCAGGATGATCTCGGTAACGTCCTCGGTGACACCTTCGATGGTGCTGAACTCGTGACGAACGCCTGCAAAACGAACCTTGGTAACTGCTGCACCAGGGATCGATGAAAGCAAGGTACGACGGAGCGAGTTGCCAAGGGTGTAACCGAAGCCTGGCTCAAGTGGCTCGAGCGAGAAGACTGAACGGGTAGGTGACTTTACATCTTCGTGAAGGGTTGGGCGCTGTGCAATAAGCACGTTGTTTCCTTTCAGCTGGGCATCCGCTATTTGATACCCAATTTGGGGTTCTGCGCAGTGGCCACTACGCAGTTTGTTGCGATTGAAGCTTGGGTGGTCGCGGCATCACGCGTGTGATGCTCGCAACCTGCGGGTCACGAACTTAGACGCGACGACGCTTTGGAGGACGGCAACCGTTGTGTGCCTGAGGGGTTACGTCTGAGATCGAGCCGACCTCTAGACCTGCTGCCTGAAGCGAACGGATTGCAGTCTCGCGACCCGAACCTGGGCCCTTTACGAATACGTCAACCTTCTTGAGGCCGTGCTCCTGAGCCTTGCGTGCTGCCGACTCCGCTGCAAGCTGAGCTGCGAACGGGGTTGACTTACGTGAGCCCTTGAAGCCGACGTCACCTGACGACGACCATGAGATTACTGCGCCGGTAGCGTCAGTGATCGAAACGATGGTGTTGTTGAAGGTGCTCTTGATGTGCGCCTGACCAACGGTTACGTTCTTCTTTTCCTTGCGACGTGGCTTGCGGCTCGATGCTGCGCCGGCCTTTGCCTTAGGTGCTGCCATTAGATTCTCCTAATACTTTCTCGGAAGTGCTCGCGAGCCAGAGGCTACTTGCGAGCCGCCTTCTTCTTGCCGGCTACGGTGCGCTTTGGACCCTTGCGAGTACGAGCGTTGGTCTTGGTACGCTGACCGCGCACTGGGAGGCCCTTGCGGTGACGCAGACCCTCGTATGAACCGATCTCAACCTTGCGGCGAATGTCTGCAGCTACGTCGCGACGGAGGTCACCCTCAACCTTGTAGGTGCCTTCGATGAAGTCACGGATTGCGACCAGCTGGTCGTCGGTGAGGTCCTTGACGCGAGTGTTCTTGTCAATCTTGGTCTCAGCAAGAATCTGGACCGAGCGAGTACGGCCAATGCCGTAGATGTAGGTAAGTGCGATTTCCACGCGCTTTGCGTCTGGAATATCGGCTCCGGCAACACGTGCCATGGGATTTCTCCTTGTTTTTAGAAGGTCTGCAGCAGCGCTACCCCAACTCGTTGAGTGGGCTCCGGCCTTCTCCGGAGGTGCCATCGAAAGGTTCAATCACGAATGATTGGGTCTTGCGACTGAGCGTTGCCTTGTTTTGTTATTCAGTTGTGGGTGATGCGAAGTGAAGTTCGGACTAGCCCTGGCGCTGCTTGTGACGTGGGTTCTCGCAGATGACCATGACGCGACCGTGGCGACGGATGACCTTGCACTTGTCGCAAATCTTCTTGACGCTTGGGTTTACCTTCATGTCTCTTACTTCTGTTTGGGGTTATTGCTAACCGGTTTCAAGACGCCAACCCGGTTGAGTCAGGCGCCAAGTCTTTACTTGTAGCGGTAGATGATTCGGCCACGAGTCAGGTCGTAGGTGCTCAGCTCAACGATCACGCGGTCCTCTGGGAGGATTCGGATGTAGTGCTGACGCATCTTGCCTGAGATGTGTGCCAGAACCTTGTGACCATTGGTCAACTCCACACGGAACATTGCGTTCGGTAGAGCTTCAACTACTGTGCCTTCGATCTCGATGACACCGTCTTTGTTGGCCATATACTCACTTATCTGCTAGCTAGTTCGGGGTTTCTTGCGCACGCAAAAACACCAACCATTCAAATTGGGATTACGTGTAGAAACACCGAAGTTCAATCCTAGGGGAAAAGCCGAGATTTTGGTAATTAAAAATCTCGACGAATTTGGTCGGATGAGCTCGGGCAGCGCCTAGGCCAGGGCGACCGGGGTTACACCGAACGGCTTGAGCTTCTCTGCCCCACCGTCTTCGGCCGTCAAAACCCAGATTCCGCGATCGTGAACGGCAACCGTGTGCTCCCAGTGCGACGCATCCGATCCGTCCTTAGACGAAACAGTCCAGCCGTCCTTCAAAACCTTGGTCTTGTTGCTGCCGGCCGTAATCATCGGCTCGATGGCTACGCACAGCCCAGGAACAACCTTCGGGCCGAGATCGCGTACCGCGAAGTTATAGACAGGTGGGTCTTCGTGCATCGAACGGCCAATTCCGTGTCCCACGTACTGATCAAGGATGCCGAAGCGCTGGTTGTGAAGTTTTGACTGTTCGACCACATAGTCTTCGATCGCGGTGCCGACCTCGTGCAGGTGCTCCGCCTTGGCCAATGCCGCGATGCCGACCCAGAGTGAAGTCTCGGTTACGTCTGAAAGCAGCTGACGCTTGGCCAATGTCGATGCATCGACCTCGGCCTCGCCAGGAACGATGACGGTGATTGCCGAATCGCCGTTCCACTCGCCCATTTCGGCACCGCAGTCGATGCTGACGATGTCGCCGGCCTTCAGCACTCGTCCGCCCGGGATTCCGTGGACAATTTCATCGTTCACCGACGCGCAAATGGTGTGAAAGTAGCCGTCGACAAGCTGAAAGTTTGAGTGAGCACCGCGCTTGACGATGGTTGCCTCTGCAATCGCGTCTAGCTCGAGAGTTGTGACTCCCGGGCGAATTGCCTTGCGAACCTCACGCAGAGCGGCGGCAGTGATTAGCCCGGCCTCGCGCATGAGGATGATTTGCTCGTTGGTTTTGATTTCGAACCCGTGACGGCCCATGAGTGAGTCCTAGCTAAGCCGATTTAGAGGTTCTCGATGCCGCGTGCGGCAAGACCCTCGAGGATGCGCTCGGTGACCTCGGTCACTTCACCCAAACCATCGATCATCACTACAAGACCGCGCGAAGCGTAAACGCTGATTAGCGGAGCGGTCTGCTCTTCATAAACTTCGAGGCGACGACGGATTACCTCTTCGGTGTCGTCGGCGCGACCCTGCTCAAGAGCACGGTTTAGCAGACGGCGTACGACCTCATCGGTGTCAGCGGTCAGCAGAACAACCGCGTCGAGCGAGGTGTCCATCGAAGCGAGGATGTCGTCAAGTTCGTTGACCTGGTCGGCAGTGCGTGGGTAGCCGTCGAGCAAGAAGCCCGCTGCTGCATCCGCGTGCGAAAGACGGTCGCGAACCAGCGCGTTGGTAAGGCTGTCTGGCACATACTCACCGCGGTCCATGAAGGCCTTCGCCTGCTTGCCGAGCTCGGTCTCGTTCTTCACGTTGTGACGGAAGATGTCTCCGGTCGAAATGGCAGGAATCGAAAAGGTCTCCGCGAGACGCTCTGCCTGAGTCCCCTTGCCAGCGCCAGGAGCGCCGATCAAAAGGAGGCGGGTCACTTCAGAAGTCCTTCGTAGTTGCGCTGCTGCATCTGAGCGTTGATCTGCTTGACAGTGTCAAGACCAACACCAACGATGATGAGGATGGTGGTTCCACCGAACGGGAAGTCCTGGCTGACACCGAGTAGCGAGAAAGCAATCAAAGGAACCAACGCGATCAGACCAAGGTAAATCGAACCAGGGAACGTGATGCGGCTTAGTACGTACTCGAGGTACTCGGTAGTCGGACGACCGGCGCGGATACCTGGGATGAAGCCACCGTACTGCTTCATGTTTTCGCTGACCTCGTCTGGATCGAAGGTGATCGCTACATAGAAGTAGGTGAATCCGACGATGAGAAGGAAGTAAAGCACCATGTAAAGGGGGTGGTCACCCTTGGTGAGGTAGTTCGAAATCCAGGTAACCCAGTCAGCGACCTTGCCGTTGGCGTCTGGCTTGTAGAACTGAGCAATCAGAGCTGGGAGGAACAGGAGCGACGAAGCGAAGATAACTGGAACAACGCCAGCCATGTTGACCTTGATTGGGATGTAGGTGTTCTGGCCACCGTAGGTGCGACGACCAACCATACGCTTCGCGTACTGAACTGGAATACGACGCTGCGACTGTTCAACCAAAATGACCAACGCGACGATGACGACACCGACCGCGAGAACCGGTAGCAGGCCGAAGATAATTCCAACCACTTCGTCAAACGAACCTGGCTTGCTGTTCTCAGCCGACTTCGAACCGATCGAGATAAGCGATGCAGGGAACTTGGCTGCAATCGAGGTGAAGATAAGCAGCGACATACCGTTGCCGATACCGCGCTCGGTGATGAGCTCACCCAACCACATGATCAGACCGGTACCGGCGGTCATGGTGATGACCATCAGTGCGATCGCCCATGGGTCGCTGCTGGTGAGGATCTGCTGGTCCTTGCACTGCTCGCCGAAGAGAGCCTGCGAACGTGCGACCGAGATCAGAGTGGTCGACTGCAGGATGCCTAGAGCGATGGTGAGGTAGCGGGTGTACTGGGTCAGGGTTGCCTGGCCAGCCTGGCCCTCCTTGTGAAGGGTTTCAAAGCGCGGGATGACGACGCGAAGCAGCTGGATGATGATCGACGCCGTGATGTACGGCATGATTCCCAGCGCAAAGATCGACAGCTGCAGTAAAGCGCCGCCGCTGAACAGGTTTACCAGCTGGTATAGACCACTGGTGCTCTGAGTTACGTTCAAACATGCCTGTACCTTGCCGTAGTTTACGAAAGGCGCAGGGATGGTCGAGCCCAGACGGAACAGGGCTACGATCGCGAGCGTAAAGAGCAACTTGTTGCGCAGGTCCGGGGTACGGAATGCGCGTGCGACGGCGCTAAACATTAGGCCTCCTGGCTTATAAAGCTAAACGTTGATTACTCGGTAACCGAGCCACCAGCGGCGACAATCTTCTCAGCGGCTGAGCGCGAGACCTTGTCGACACTGACGTTCAGTTTAACCGTGATGTCGCCGTTGCCAAGAACCTTGACAGGCTCGTTCTTGCGAACTGCACCCTTTGCTACAAGGTCGGCCACGGTCACGTTGCCGCCAGCTGGGTAAAGCTCAGCTAGCTTCTCAACGTTTACGACCTGGTACTCAACGCGGAATGGGTTCTTGAAGCCACGGAGCTTAGGAGTACGCATTACTAGACGTACGCCACCACCCTCGAAGCCTGGGCGGACCTGGTAACGAGCCTTAGTACCCTTGGTACCGCGACCCGCGGTCTTACCCTTCGAGCCTTCACCACGACCAACGCGGGTGCGCTCCTTCTTCGATCCCTCTGCTGGACGCAGGTGGTGAAGCTTCAGGACGTTTGACTTCTCTGCAGGAGCAGCAGCCTTCTTTGCAGCAGGCTTAGCAGCAGCCTTGGCAGCAGGCTTCTCAGCCTTCTCCTCGGTTGCCTTTGGAGCAGCCTTTGCAGCGGTTGCCTTAGCGGCAGCTGGCTTCTTCTCAGCAGTGGTCTTTGCAGCGGCAGGCTTAGCAGCAGCCTTCGCGGCTGGCTTAGCAGCCGGAGTCTTCTTCTCTTCGGCCATTAGTTGATCTCCTCAACCTTTACGAGGTGTGCAACCGTGCGTACGAGACCGCGTACCGATGGGCTGTCGTCCTTGACGACGATGTCGCCAATTCGCTTCAGACCGAGGGTACGTAGAGTCTCGCGCTGGTTCGGCTTGCCACCGATTTCACTCTTGAGCTGGGTTACCTTGAGACGAGCAGCCATTAGGCACCTGCCTTCTGCTGACGAAGAAGACCCGCTGGGGCAACTTCGTCTAGGCTCAGGCCACGACGAGCGGCAACTGCTGCAGGCTCTTCGAGTCGCTTCAGTGCATCGATGGTGGCGTGGACAATGTTGATAGTGTTCGATGATCCGAGCGACTTGCTTAGAACATCGTGGATGCCTGCGCACTCGAGTACGGCGCGAACAGGACCACCGGCGATAACACCAGTACCCTGAGCTGCTGGGCGAAGAAGAACAACGCCTGCAGCAGCCTCACCCTGGACAGGGTGTGGGATGGTGCTTGCAACGCGTGGAACGCGGAAGAAGTTCTTCTTTGCTTCTTCGACGCCCTTGGCGATTGCCGATGGGACTTCCTTTGACTTGCCGTAACCGACGCCTACGAGGCCGTTGCCGTCACCGACGACTACGAGAGCGGTGAAGCTGAAGCGACGACCACCCTTCACAACCTTCGAAACACGGTTGATGGTTACAACGCGCTCTAGGAACGGGCTCTTGGTGTCTTCGCGGTCACGACGCTCGCCACGAGGTGCACGGTCGCGGCTGCCACGGCGGGCCTCGCGCTCGTTCGACTCGGTGGTCTCAGTCGCAACAGCGGTTGCGTTTGCGGTTGACTCAGTGGACAACTCTTGCTCCTTGATCTCAGCCATTAGAGGACCAGCCCGCCTTCACGAGCGCCGTCAGCAACTGCTGCAACGCGTCCGGCGTACTTGTTACCGCCGCGGTCGAATACGACCTCAGCGATGCCAGCCTTCTTTGCGCGCTCTGCGACGAGCTGACCGACCTTGTTGGCCTTCGCGCTCTTGTCGCCAGCAAACTTGCGCATGTCGGCTTCCATGGTCGAAGCCGAAGCCAGGGTTAGACCCTTGGTGTCGTCGACAACCTGAACGAATACGTGGCGAGCCGAGCGGGTGACCACGAGACGTGGACGCTGGGCGTTACCAGTGATCTTCTTGCGAAGACGGAAGTGGCGACGAGCGCGGGCAGCTGCCTTGCTCTTGCCGCGAGTCTTAGTAGTGAGACCCATGTTTACTTACCAGCCTTTCCGGCCTTGCGACGTACAACCTCGCCTGCGTAGCGAACACCCTTGCCCTTGTAAGGCTCTGGCTTGCGTAGCTTGCGGATGTTGGCGGCAACCTCACCGACGGCCTGCTTGTCGATACCCGACACAACGACCTTGGTGTTGCCCTCAACGGTGAAAGTGATGCCCTTAGGAGCCTGAACCAGGATTGGGTGCGAGTAACCGAGAGCGAACTCGATGTCCGAGCCCTTCGCGGTCACACGGTAACCGGTACCAACGATCTCGAGGCCCTTTGAGAAGCCCTCGGTAACGCCGATGATCTGGTTAGCGATCAGGGTGCGGGTCAGACCGTGGAGCGAACGCGAGTTGCGCTCATCGTCTGGACGAGAAACGACAACGGTGCCGTCCTCTAGTGCAACGGTGATAGGAGCAGCAACGGTTAGGTTCAGGGTTCCCTTAGGGCCCTTGACCTCGACCGAGCTACCGTCGATCTTTACTTCGACTCCAGCTGGAACTGGAATCGGCAACTTACCAATACGCGACATCTGTGATTACCAAACGTAGGCGATGACTTCTCCGCCTACTCCCTTCTTGGCAGCCTGACGGTCAGTTAGTAGACCGGATGAAGTGGACAGGATGGCGATGCCTAGGCCGCCGAGAACGCGAGGAAGCTCGGTCGACTTCGCGTAAACGCGAAGGCCTGGCTTTGAAACGCGCTTGATGCCAGCGATTGAACGCTCGCGGTTTGGGCCGTACTTGAGGTCGATGGTAAGAGTCTTACCAACCTCTGCAGCTTCTACCTTGACTGATGCAATGTAACCCTCTGACTTGAGGATCTCAGCGATACCAGCCTTTAGCTTGCTGTAAGGCAGGCTAACGGTCTCGTGGTACGCGCTGTTGGCATTGCGCAGCCGGGTCAGGAAGTCTGCTACCGGGTCTGTCATTGTCATTTGTGTTGCGCCTTCCTCGGGCGGTTTCCATACGCTTTTCGAGCGTATGGACCCTTCCGATTAGTTGTTGGTCTTGAATGGGAAGCCAAGGGCTAGAAGAAGCGCCTTGCCTTCCGCGTTGTTCGCTGCGGTGGTTACGACAGTGATGTCCATACCACGTGGGCGGTCAATCTTGTCCTGGTCGATCTCGTGGAACACGGTCTGCTCGGTTAGACCGAAGGTGTAGTTACCGCGGCCGTCGAACTGCTCGCCGTTGAGTCCGCGGAAGTCGCGGATACGAGGAAGAGCAAGGTTGAGTAGACGGTCTAGGAATTCCCACATGCGGTCGCCACGAAGAGTGACGTGTGCACCAATCGGCTGGCCTTCACGGAGCTTGAACTGCGCAATTGACTTGCGAGCCAAGTTAACCTGAGGCTTCTGACCGGTGATTGCGGTTAGGTCCTTGATAGCGCCTTCGATCAGCTTGCCATCCTTGGCAGCGTCACCGACACCCATGTTGACAACGATCTTGGTTAGGTTCGGAACCTGGTGTGGGTTCTTGAAGCCGAACTCCTTGACCAGTGCGTCAACGATTTCGCTCTTGTACTGAGCCTTCAGACGTGGCAGTGCACGGCCGGCTGCGTTGGTGGTTACCTTAGCCATTAGATGTCCTTACCCGACTTCTTCGCAATGCGAACGCGAACAGTCTTCTTAGCGCCGTTCTTGACTACGGTCTCAACGCGAGCGCCAATGCGGGTTGGCTTCTTGGTTGATGGGTCAACGAGCTGAACGTTTGAGATGTGAATAGGTGCCTCGACGGTCTCAATGCCACCGGTAACGGCGCCCTTTGAGTCCTGGCCAGCCTTCACGTGCTTCTTGACGAGGTTTACACCCTCGACGATGACACGGTTGGTTTCCTTGTTAACCGAAAGCACGCGACCCTGCTTGCCGCGGTCTCCGCCACGGTCCTGCTTTGCGCCGGTGATGACCTGTACTAGGTCGCCCTTCTTGATGCTTGCCATGATTAGATAACCTCCGGTGCTAGCGAGATGATCTTCATGAACTTCTTGTCGCGAAGCTCACGGCCGACTGGGCCGAAAATACGGGTGCCCTGAGGCTCGCCGTCCTTCTTGATGATCACAGCTGCGTTCTCGTCGAACTTGATGTATGAGCCGTCTGGACGACGGGTTTCCTTCTTGGTGCGAACTACTACCGCCTTGACGACGTCACCCTTCTTGACGTTGCCGCCAGGGATTGCGTCCTTGACGGTGGCGACGATTACGTCACCAAGGCCCGCGTAACGACGACGCGATCCGCCCAGGTTGCGGATAACCAAGAGCTCTTTGGCGCCGGTGTTGTCGGCTACCTTGAGTCGTGACTCCTGCTGAAGCATTGCTTACTCCTTGATAAGTGGTTATCCATTCCGACGGATAACCTCGGGGTTTTACTTGGCCTTTTCGATGATTTCGACTAGGCGCCAGTTCTTGGTTGCCGACAGTGGGCGGGTCTCGCTGATTAGAACGAGGTCGCCGATGCCTGCTGAGTTGAGCTCGTCGTGAGCCTTGACCTTGCTGTTACGGCGAATAACCTTGCCGTAAAGCGGGTGCTTCACGAAGTCCTCGAGCTGAACAACGATGGTCTTGTCCATCTTGTCGCTCACAACGTAGCCACGACGGCTCTTGCGGTAGCCACGCTCTTCAGCTGCTGGTGCAGCTACAGCTGCCTTTGCCTTCTTCTCAGCCATGGTTATGCCTCCTCGGTGGCAGCTGCGTCCTTCGACTCAGCCTTCTTAGCCTTGGTAGCTGGCTTGGCAGCAGCGGCCGAAACGGCGCGGATGCCGAGCTCACGCTCACGAATGATGGTGTAGATACGGGCGATGTCACGCTTGACTGCGCGCAGACGTCCGTGGCTTTCAAGCTGACCGGTGGCCGACTGGAAGCGGAGGTTGAAGAGCTCCTCGCGGGCCTTCTTTAGCTCCTCGACTAGGACTGAGTCCTCAATCTTGTCGAGCTCAGCTGGGGTTAGGTTCTTTGAACCGATCGCCATTATGCGTCACCTTCTTCACGCTTGATGATGCGTGCCTTTAGAGGCAGCTTGTGGATTGCGCGGGTCATTGCCTCACGAGCAAGCTGCTCGCTAACACCGGCTACCTCGAAGAGGACGCGGCCTGGCTTGACGTTTGCTACCCACCACTCAGGTGAACCCTTACCTGAACCCATGCGGGTTTCGGCAGGCTTCTTGGTTAGTGGACGGTCTGGATAGATGTTGATCCATACCTTTCCACCACGCTTGATGTGACGGGTCATTGCGATACGAGCGGACTCGATCTGACGGTTGGTGACGTAGGCAGGGGTCAAAGCCTGGATGCCGTACTCACCGAACGATACCTTGGTGCCACCGCTGGCTGCGCCTGAACGGCTTGGGTGGTGCTGCTTGCGGTGCTTTACGCGACGTGGAATCAGCATGGGTTATGCCTCAACGCTTTCTGCTGCTGGTGCAGCTGCTGGAGCGGCCTCAGTGGCGGCAGGAGCAGCGGCAGCCGGTGCAGCGTTACGACGTGGGCGCTCTGGGCGCTTAGGTGCGTTTGCCTGCTGAGCTGCGAGCTCCTTGTTGGTGATGTCGCCCTTGTAGATCCAAACCTTCACACCGATGCGACCGAAAACGGTCTTGGCCTCGTAGAAGCCGTAGTCGATGTTGGCACGGAGGGTGTGTAGTGGAACACGGCCTTCGCGGTAGAACTCGGTGCGGCTCATTTCTGCGCCACCAAGACGACCTGAGGTCTGAACACGGATACCCTTTGCACCGCTGCGGATCGCACCCTGCATACCCTTACGCATTGCGCGGCGGAAAGCCACACGTGCGTTGAGCTGCTCGGCGATACCCTGTGCAACGAGCTGTGCATCCATGTCTGGGTTCTTAACCTCAAGGATGTTCAACTGAATCTGCTTGCCAGTGAGCTTCTCGAGGTCTGCGCGAATTGCCTCAGCCTCGGCGCCACGACGACCAATAACCAGACCCGGACGGGCGGTGTGGATGTCAACGCGGACGCGGTCACGGGTGCGCTCGATCTCAACACGTGAGACACCAGCGCGGTCGAGACGCTCGGTGAGGAGCTTGCGAACCTTGATGTCCTCGGTCACGTAGTCCTGGTAGCGCTGACCCTTCTTAGTTGAGTCTGCGAACCAGCGTGAAACGTGGTCGGTGGTGATACCGAGTCGGAAACCGTACGGGTTTACTTTCTGACCCATTAGTTCTTACCCGCCTTCTGAGCAACGAGCTCGTCTGGAGTTGCAACCACAACAGTGATGTGGCTGGTGCGCTTTAGAATCTGGAACGCGCGGCCCTGTGCACGTGGCATGAAGCGCTTGAGGGTGGTGCCCTCGTCTACGTATGCCTTCGAGACGAACAGGTCGTCCTCGTTGAACAGGGTGTTGCTTGCGTCGGCCTTTACCTTGGCGTTAGCCATGGCAGCCTGGACCAACTTGTAGACCGGCTCCGAAGCTGCCTGTGGGGCAAACTTCAGGATTGCTAGAGCCTCAGTGGCCTGCTTTCCGCGGATCAAGTTGACGACGCTGCGAGCCTTCATTGGGGTGACGCGGATGTGGCGCACACGTGCGACTGCTTCCATTGTCTTTCCTCTCGTCTTTCTAGGCGCCGCTTACTTGCGGCGACCCTTCTTGTCGTCCTTCACGTGTCCACGGAAGGTGCGGGTTGGTGCGAATTCGCCAAGCTTGTGACCAACCATGGTCTCAGTGACGAATACAGGGACGTGCTTGCGACCGTCGTGCACTGCGATGGTGTGGCCCAGCATTGCTGGAACAATCATCGAGCGGCGCGACCAAGTCTTGATTACGTTCTTGGTGTTGGCCTCGTTCTGTGCGGCTACCTTCTTGTAAAGGTGCTCGTCAACGAATGGGCCCTTCTTCAAACTACGTGGCATTCTTCAGACTCCTACTAGCGCTGCTTGCCCGATGGACGACGGCGGACGATCATCTTGTCGCTTGGAAGGTTTGGCTTGCGGGTACGACCCTCAGCCTGGCCCCAAGGCGATACTGGGTGACGACCACCAGAGGTACGGCCTTCACCACCACCGTGTGGGTGGTCGACTGGGTTCATTGCGACACCACGAACGGTTGGGCGCTTGCCCTTCCAACGCATACGGCCGGCCTTACCCCAGTTGATGTTTGACTGCTCGGCGTTGCCGACCTCGCCAATGCTTGCGCGGCAGCGTGCGTCTACGTTACGGATTTCACCCGATGGAAGACGAAGCTGAGCGTAAGCGCCATCCTTTGCAACGAGGCGGATGCTTGCACCGGCCGAACGGCCCATCTTTGCACCGCCGCCTGGCTTCAACTCGATTGCGTGAACAACGGTACCCACTGGGATGTTCTTCAGAGGCAGGTTGTTGCCTGGCTTGATGTCAGCTGCTGGACCCTGCTCGATACGGTCGCCCTGCTTGAGCTTGTTCGGAGCAATGATGTAGCGCTTCTCGCCGTCTGCGTAGTGCAGAAGGGCGATGCGAGCGGTACGGTTTGGGTCGTACTCGATGTGAGCTACGGTCGCTGGGATGCCGTCCTTGTCGTTACGACGGAAGTCGATGACGCGGTACTGGCGCTTGTGGCCACCACCGATGTGACGGGTAGTGATGCGACCTGAAGCGTTGCGACCACCAGTCTTTGACAACGGGCGGAGCAGCGACTTCTCAGGAGTCGAGCGGGTGATCTCAGCGAAGTCTGAGACCGACGAGCCACGACGACCTGGGGTCGTTGGCTTGTACTTACGAATTGCCATGATTAGGTTCCTCTACTCCCGATTAACCGACGTTGGTGAAGATGTCGATGTTGCCGGACTTTAGGGTGACGATGGCGCGCTTGGTGTCCTTGCGCTTGCCAAGGCCGAACTTGGTGCGACGGGTCTTGCCGGCACGGTTCAGGGTGTTGACCGAAGCCACCTGGACCTTGAAGATGCTCTCAATAGCCTGCTTGATCTCAGTCTTGTTCGAGTCAGGAGCAACCTCAAAGGTGTACTTACCGTTGTCGATGAGGTTGTAGCTCTTCTCAGAAACGATTGGCTTGATGATGACCTGGCGTGGGTCCTTGTTGATCGCAGCCATGGTTATGCCTCCTTAGCAGCTTCTGCCGAGGTAGCAACGGCCTTGACCGATGCGCCCTGGGTAGGACCTGCGATGTAAGCGTCCAGAGCGGCCTTGGTGAATACCAAGTCATCGCTCAGAAGAACGTCGTATGCGTTGAGCTGGTCAACTGGCAGAACGTGAACGTTCTGTAGGTTGCGCAAGCTCTTGTAGCTCAGCTCGTCCGAGCGGTCTAGAACAACGAGAACGTTGCGACGCTGGGTTAGCTGGGTTAGGACTGCAGCAGCTGCCTTGGTCGATGGAACCGAACCAATTGCGAACTCTGAGATGACGTGTAGGCGGCCGTTACGAGCGCGGTCTGAGATCGCACCCTTGATAGCGGCAGCAATCATCTTCTTAGGAGTGCGCTGCTCGTAGGTGCGTGGCTTTGGACCGTGTGCAACCCAACCACCGCGCATCTGTGGAGCACGGAGCGAACCCTGACGAGCGCGACCGGTTCCCTTCTGCTTGAACGGCTTCTTACCGGTACCCGATACTTCGGCGTGACGCTTGGTCGACTGGGTGCCCTGACGAGCAGCTGCCAACTGAGCTACGACTACCTGGTGGATAAGTGGAACGTTTGCCTGGACATCGAACAGGTCTGCAGGAAGCTCTACTGAGCCTGCCTTCTTGCCTGCGACGTCGAGAACGTCAACCTTGGTGTTTTCAGCCATGGGGTTACGCTCCCTTCACTGCGTTGCGGACGAATACGAGCTGGCCCTTAGGACCAGGGACAGCACCCTTGACCAACAGAAGACCGCGCTCGGCGTCAACTGCGTGGAGGGTGAGGTTCAGAGTGGTAACACGGTCGCCACCCATACGGCCAGCCATGCGCATACCCTTGAAAACGCGTCCCGGGGTCGATGACATACCGATCGAACCTGGCTTGCGGTGGTTGCGGTGCGCACCGTGCGATGCGCTAACACCGGCGAAGCCGTGGCGCTTCATGTGACCTGCGAAGCCCTTACCCTTGCTGGTGCCAACGACGTCGAGCTTTGCGCCGACCTCGAAGACCTCAACACCGAGCTCCTGGCCAACGGCGTAGTCGGTAGCGTCAGCGGTGCGAACCTCTGCGATGTGGCGACGTGGGTTCACGCCTGCCTTCTCGAAGTGGCCAGCTGCTGGCTTGTTGACCTTGCGTGGGTCGATCGCACCGTATGCGAGCTGGATAGCTGCGTAGCCATCAGCGTCAACGGTCTTGATCTGGGTTACAACGTTCGAGCCGGCCTCGATCACGGTGACAGGAACAAGCTTGTTGTTCTCATCCCAGACCTGAGTCATGCCGAGCTTCTTGCCCAGCAGGCCCTTAACAGTCTTGTTTGGAGTTGACATCTTTAATCCTTAGAGCTTGATCTCGATGTTGACGTCTGCCGGAAGGTCGAGACGCATCAACGAGTCAACTGCCTTAGGAGTTGGGTCGATGATGTCGATAACGCGCTTGTGGGTGCGCATCTCGAAGTGCTCGCGGCTGTCCTTGTACTTGTGTGGTGAACGGATCACACAGACCACGTTCTTTTCGGTCGGCAGAGGCACTGGGCCTACTACGGTCGCACCGGCACGGGTAACCGTGTCGACGATCTTGCGTGCCGAAGTGTCGATGACCTCGTGGTCATACGACTTAAGTCGAATGCGGATTTTCTGTGCCGCCATGTTGACTCGCTCTCGTTCACACCGCGTTGTTTAGACGCGGACGCTTAGTAGCACTACTGATGTTGCACCACTGTTCTTCTATCAAAACCCGCCGGATGCCTTGTGGGGCATGCCCCGGTGGGGTACTGCTAGTCCGACCCACGCTGTCGGGCGTGTCGCGTGATAATCACGCAAACGCTCGCAGAAAGCGATCGGATACATTTTTGTTCTTGCTGCGGCCGGACCTAGCTGATTGAGAACTCAATCACCAGTTCACACTGCCTGCAGTGAGACGCGCAGAAAGCACGTCATATGACGAACTTGAATAGTCTGCCACATACTGGCGTGTCAATGCAAGTGCAAGTTTGCCGCCAGGCGTATCTTCTGCAGTCGGAGTTGACTAGCCGGCAAACTTTGCGATTAGCGGGCTCACGGCTTCCTTGAGGTCAGCCTTTGAAATGATGTCGCTTTCGCCGCCATCACCATCGGTGCTGTTCAAGTAGATGACCATGAGAAGGTTGCCGCGGCGAACAAACGTGTAGTAGCCGGTGCTGTTCGATTCGGTCGCTGCCACAAGGGTAGACAACTTCATGTAGATCCAGCTACTCGAGTCAATGACAGTGCCCTGGGCATCGACGCCGAAGACCGACTTGATGTCACGAGCATTTTCGTAGTCAAACTTGAAGGCGATGCTGGTGCCGTAGCTCGAGGCGTCGCAAGTGGTGTCGCCCGCAACATCAACCGCGGCCTTTACTGCGTCAATCGCATCCTGCTCGGTAGGCATCGAGATGATCTGCTGGTCCAGGTGGTAGTAGTTCTGGCTCTCGCCGCTGCGCTGAACACCGCCGGCAACCCATTGGGTGCCCTTGCTCAGGAGGCTGGTTAGTTCCTGACCGGCAACACAGTCGTCACCGAAAATCTGATCCTTGGTGTAGTTGGTGATGTCAGTGTCGCGTGCGGCATCAAACTTCACCGAATCGGCGGTGACGATAAAGGACGCCGCGTTCGCCTTGGTTGGGGCATTGAGGGCCTTGGTTAGCACTACGCCGCCGACGATTGCGGCAACTAGGGCGACCGGGACGCCAACGAGAACCAACTTCGGAAGCTTCTTGATCTTGCCAATTAGGTCAGTCGAAGGCTTCGCTGCAACGACCGGCGTAGCGACCGAAGTCTCGGCCGGCGTGCGGGCTGCTCCACACTTTGAACAAAAAACGGACTCTTCGGCCTGCTCGGCTCCACCGTGTGAACAAAAACCCATGAAAATCACATACCCCTCATCAATTGCGATTACCTAAGGGTACCGCTACTGGGCGGCTGAGCGGCGAGAAAACGTTTCCTATTCGAAACGTGGTTGCGTGGCGGTCCAGTTCGACGATAATTGAAACGATTCAATTTCAGACCTACCGTGTCACCCGACGCGCACCTCTCGACAGAAAGCGATCATCATGAGCCTCACCCCTACCTCGGCAGACAAGTTCACATTCGGACTTTGGACCATTGGCTGGACCGCCCAGGACCAGTTTGGTTCGGCGACCCGCAAGGACCTCGACTACGTCGAAGCCATCGAGAAACTGACGGAGCTTGGCGCATACGGCATGACGTTGCACGACAACGACCTGTTCCCGTTTGACGCGAGTGAGGCTGACCGCCGTCACCACATCAATCGCCTCAAGGGTGCGCTCGACCGCACCGGCCTCAAGATGCCGATGATCACCACCAACCTGTTCAGCCACCCGGTTTTCAAGGACGGTGGCTTCACGAGCAATGACCGCGAGGTGCGCCGCTTTGCACTTCGTAAGGTACTCAAAAATGTCGACCTCGCTGCGGAGCTCGGCGCTGAGACCTTTGTCATGTGGGGCGGTCGCGAAGGCGCTGAATACGACGCAGCCAAGGATGTGATTAGCGCGGTACAGCGTTACCGCGAGGCCGTGAACGTGTTGACCTCATACGTCAAAGACAAGGGCTACAACATCAAGTTCGCGATCGAACCAAAGCCGAACGAGCCGCGAGGCGACATCCTGCTGCCTACCGTCGGTCACGCACTCGCTTTCATCGAGACGCTCGAGCACCCTGAGCTCGTCGGCCTGAACCCAGAGACCGGCCACGAGCAGATGGCTGGCCTGAACTTCACCGCTGGCATTGCGCAGGCCATGGAGGCAGGCAAGCTGTTCCACATCGACCTCAATGGTCAGCGCGGCGTGAAGTTTGATCAGGACCTGGTCTTTGGTCACGGTGACCTGATCAACGCGTTCAGCCTGGTTCACCTGCTCGAATTCGGCAACGACGGCAAGACCCGCTACCAGGGCATGCGCCACTTCGACTACAAGCCGAGCCGCACCGAGGACTACAACGGCGTCTGGGCTTCGGCCGAGGCGAACATCCGCATGTACCTGCTCTTGAAGGAGCGCGCTGCGGCGTTCGAGGCCGACCCAGAGGTCAAGGCTGCAAAGGCGGCAGCTCGCGTCGAAGAACTCAAGCAGCCGACCCTGAACCCGGGCGAAGGCTACGCCGAGTTGCTCGCTGCCGGCGATGGCGGCTTCGAGCCAGACGCATACTTCAACGGCAAGGGCTTCAACTTCGTGCGCCTGAACCAACTGGCCATCGAACACCTCATGGGCGCTCGCTAGTCGCGGGCACTTCGCAGCCGTGCCACGCTTGGTTGCTGGAGTCGATTCGTCGACCCAGAGTTGCAAAGTTGTCATTGTCGATGCCGAGACCGGCTCGCTGGTTCGCGAGGGACGAGCGAGTCACCCGGACGGCACCCAGGTCAATCCGACGGCATGGTGGGATGCGCTGCAGAGCGCTATCGCTGCAGCCGGTGGACTCGACGACGTTTCTGCAATTTCGATCGGCGGGCAGCAGCACGGGCTTGTCGCACTGAATGCGGCCGGCGAGGCTGTGCGGCCTGCTCTGCTCTGGAACGACACCCGTTCGGCCGACGAGGCCGATGCTCTTGTTCAGCGCTTTGGTGTGGATTGGCTGTTGGCTAACACCGGTTCGGTGCCGGTGGCATCTTTCACCAGCACCAAGCTGGCCTGGGTTGCTCGGAATGAACCTGCGCTGGCTGACGATATCGCCTCCGTAATGCTCCCCCACGATTGGTTGTCGTGGAGATTGGCCGGATACGGCGATGGCTCGTCGCCGCTTGGGCCGGATTTTGCTGCCGCCTGGACTGAACGAAGTGACGCTAGTGGCACCGGCTACTTCAACTCGGTGACCAATCAGTATGTGCCCGAGGTAATCGACTTTTGCCTTGGGCCTGGCGCTTCGGAGCGACTGGCGTTGCCGCGAGTTTTGGGTGCTGCCGAGGTTGGCGGTCGCGTGTTTGGCACCGACATCGCAATTGCTGGCGGTGCGGGCGATAACGCAGGTGCGGCCAAGGGGCTTGGCCTCAAGGTTGGCGAGGCTGCGGTTTCGATCGGCACGAGCGGCACAGTATTCGCGGTGGCAGAAGGCCCTGGCACCGGCGCTGTCGAAATTGCCGGATTTGCAGACGTCGACGGCGGTTTCTTGCCGCTGGCCTGCACGCTGAACGCTGCGCAGGTGCTGGATCTCGTGGCGAAGCACCTCGGGGTCGGCTTCGCCGAGTTTGAGCGCCTGGCACTGAATGCGCCCGTTGGAGCAGAGGGCCTTATGCTCGTGCCTTTCTTTCAGGGTGAGCGCACACCGAATCTGCCTAACGCTCGGGCATCATGGCATGGCATTACCCTCACCAACTTCACGCCAGCGAATATTGCGCGCGCGTCGATCGAAGGAATCCTTCTTAGCTTGGCGAACGCTCTCGAGCTGTTCCGTTCCACCGGACGCCCGGTGAACGCGGTTAAGTTGATTGGCGGAGCCGCTGCGAATCGGGCGGTACGCGAAATCGCCGCTGGGCTCTTTGGCGGAACCATCGAATTGCCTGCCGCCGACGAGTACGTCGCGCGCGGGGCTGCCAAGCAGGCTGCCGAGGCTGTGGGCATCTCAACCGCGGCCTGGACGGTCGAGGTTGAGACCGTGTCGGCTGCGCCTTACCCGAGCGAAATTCTGGAAAGATTTAGAGATCTTGTTGCCGATTTGCAGCGAGACTAAGTCCAGTTTTTCGAGGATCAATGCCTGCCAGTATTCGTGATGTTGCCGCCGAGGCAGGAGTCTCGGTCGGAACGGTCTCTAACGCGCTGAATGACCCGAGTCGCGTTGCGCCGGCTACCCTGGAACGAATCACGGCAGCGATCGCGAAACTGGGCTTCGTGCGAAACGATGCGGCCCGCCAGCTGCGCGCTGGCAAGAGCAAAGCCGTCGGCCTGATCGTGCTCGATGGCGCGAACCCGTTCTTTGCCGAACTGGCGCTTGGCGCAGAGAGACGGGCCGACGAGTTCGGGCTCAGCGTGCTGGTGGCGAATGCGGATGAGGATCCGGAACGCGAGCGCATCCTGCTGAATCTGTTTGAGGAACAGCGCGTGCTTGGAGTGCTTATTTCACCGCTGGTGGTCGAGCTCGAACCGCTGCGGAAACTGCGTGAACGTGGCACTCCAGTGGTGCTTGTCGACCTCACGAGCGAAGACAAGAGTTTTTCATCGGTTTCGGTCGATGACGAAGCCGGCGGCAAAGTCGTTGTTGAACACCTGGCGGCAGGTGGCGCTAAGCACATCGCCTTTGCCGGTGGTCCGCTGATTCGCGATCAGTTGGCCGCGCGTTTGTCTGGCGCGCGTGAGGCTGCGGATACGGCCAAGGTGCCGCTGACCGTAATCGAAACAACCGCGATGACCGTTGAAGAGGGCAGAATCGTCGGCGAGAGACTGCTGGCCATGCCAGCAAGCGAGCGACCTGACGCAGTCTTCGCCGCTAACGACCTCCTGGCGCTGGGCATCATGCAGGCAATCATCATCGACGGACGTCTCAACATTCCTAACGAAATTGCGATCGTTGGTTATGACGACATTGCATACTCGTCAACCGCAATCGTTCCGCTCAGCTCGGTGCGGCAATCCCCCGCGGTCATCGGCGCGCGGGCGCTCGAGCTGCTCTATGCCGAGGCCGAGAACCAGCCGGATGCGATCGCGCAAATCGTGATCCAGCCAGAGCTAGTTGTTCGCGCTTCGAGCAGCCGCTAACCGCGCAACCCAATCACTTCGAGCAACAGATCGCCGCGCGAGCGCATCCCGTTAAACCAAAAAGAGCCCGGCCGAAGCCGAGCTCTCTTTGTAAGTAACCGAAATTACTTGGTGATCTTGGTGACGGTACCTGCACCAACAGTGCGGCCACCCTCACGGATTGCGAAACGAAGACCCTCGTCCATAGCGATTGGCTGGATGAGCTCAACCGACATCTCGGTGGTGTCACCAGGCATAACCATTTCAGTACCTGCTGGCAGGGTGATAACACCAGTTACGTCAGTGGTACGGAAGTAGAACTGTGGACGGTAGTTCGAGTAGAACGGGTTGTGACGGCCACCCTCATCCTTTGAAAGGATGTAGACGTTTGCGTCAAAGCCGGTGTGAGGCTTGATCGAACCAGGCTTGCAAACAACCTGACCGCGCTCTACGTCGTCACGCTTTAGACCACGGATAAGAACACCAACGTTCTCACCGGCCTCTGCGTAGTCGAGTAGCTTGCGGAACATTTCGATACCAGTGACGGTGGTCTTCTGGGTGTCGCGGATACCAACGATTTCGACTTCGTCGTTGATCTTGACCTGGCCGCGCTCAACCTTACCGGTGAGAACGGTGCCACGACCGGTGATGGTGAAGACGTCTTCGACAGGCATAAGGAACGGCTTGTCAGTGTCGCGCTGAGGCTCTGGGATGAAGGTGTCACAAGCATCCATGAGCTTGAGAACCTGCTCGCCCCAGTGTGCGTCGCCTTCGAGAGCCTTTAGGCCCGAAACGCGAACAACTGGTGCGTCGTCGCCAGGGAACTCGTACTGGTTTAGAAGGTCGCGGATTTCGACCTCGACGAGCTCGAGGATTTCCTCGTCGTCAACCATGTCCGACTTGTTCAGTGCTACAACGATGTAAGGAACGCCAACCTGGCGAGCAAGGAGAACGTGCTCCTTGGTCTGAGGCATAGGACCGTCGGTTGCTGCTACTACGAGGATGGCACCATCCATCTGAGCTGCACCGGTGATCATGTTCTTGATGTAGTCAGCGTGACCTGGAGCGTCTACGTGTGCGTAGTGGCGCTTCTCGGTCTGGTACT
>JACCDQ010333795.1_pt1 | contig 27160 bp, 27 predicted proteins | sample 7446031 | NCBI WGS metagenome assembly JACCDQ01 (sample SAMN15323442, study PRJNA562643) | freshwater metagenome | isolation source: river surface water | place: USA:Blue River Watershed | collected 2017-08-17 | reverse complement strand
TTCATGGTGACCACGTCGGCATCGAGGCCGTCATTGACGGCACGCGCCTGGGCGCTGGAGCCACCATGGGACTGGTCGATCTTGACGTCCTTGCCGGTGGATTTTTTGTAGCTGGCCACGAAAGCGGTGTTGATGTCCTTGTAAAACTCGCGCGCCACGTCGTAGGACACGTTGAGCAGGGTCTGGGCCGATGCCAGTTGGGCAGCTGACAGGGTGACGCCGGCAATGGCGAGGCTGGCGATATGTTTGAATTTCATGAATGGTCCTTGAGAGGGTTGGCTGTGAAAGGGCGATTAATCAGAGTTTTATTCAGTGGCAATTTCTGCTTCAGCCAAGTTGGCTGCTTCTTCGGTCAGGCCTTTCGCGATGGACTGGCCCAGTCGTCCTGCTTGACCCGCACCGCGCCCGGCAACTCATTGGTCCAAAGGCTTTGCCAGTGGCCAGGCGGAAAACCGCGCCAGTCGGGAATGATGACGATCGGGACCATGGTGTTGTCAGGCAGAGTTGCGTCGAAGTGGAAAGAGAGCGGATTGTGTGCTTCGATATTTAAAACTCAAACAACTGATTTTTTATTTGTTTATCTTTTAATTTGTATATGGATGTGATGATTGCCTGCCTTGCGCAGCATCGAGCCCAACGGACAGCCGATCTCGACCAGCCAGAAAAAACTCGGTACAGTCGCCTGCTCATGCACCAGGTGATCCCATGAAATTATTTGCCCTGCTGATCGTCGTTTTTGTAATGATGACAAACCTGACCGCTCAAGCCGCCCCGCCTCTGGCTGGCGTGGTTGTGATGCACGGAAAGGGAGGCGGGCCCGGCAAACATGTGGCTGAATTGGCAGCCTCCCTTGAACGACACGGATTCCTGGTGGCGAATCTTGAAATGCCATGGTCTGGCAGACGGAAATATGACCTTGATGTCTGTGCTGCAGAAGCGGAAGTGGAAGCCGCGTTCACCTCATTTCGGCAAAAGGGCGTCAGCAAGGTATTTATTGTCGGCCATAGTCAGGGAGGGGTGTTCGCTTTCTATTTTGGCGGCAAGCATCATGTTGATGGCGTGGTGGCCATCGCGCCTGGTGGCAACGTCGGCAGTCCCTTTTTTCGCAACAAACTGGCGGAACCGGTCGAGCTGGCGCGGCGCCTGGTTGCCGAGGGAAAAGGGGATGAAAAATACCGGCTGAGCGATTACGAAGGCGCCAAAGGCATATTTCCGGTTGTGTCCGCACCGGCTGTTTACCTGACCTGGTTTGATCCGGAAGGCGCAATGAACCAGAGCCTGGCCATGGGAAGCATCAAGCCGGACACCCCGGTTCTTTTCATTGCGCCAACCAACGACTACCCAGACCTGGTGCGCACCAAGCACGCCATGTTTGGATTGCTGGCGAAACATCCGCTGACAACACTGTACGAACCGAACTCAACCCACTTGAACGGACCCACCGCATCGGCGCAAAAAATCGAGCAGTGGATTGATGTCGTCATAAAACAATAAGAACCGTTTGGCTGCCACAGCCAAGCGAGATTGATCTTCGCAGTTGCGCAAGCTGGCTTTCGCTACGGTCCGGAAAAAAGCTTCTGTGCTTATGATGATACATAGCGGCAACCTTGCCGCTATGTTACGAAGTGAATTACGGAGAGCCAATTTGAGTGCCAGAGCCTACAAAGTCGTTGATGTATTCACATCTATTCCATTGATGGGAAATCCAGTTGCGGTGATTCTGGATGCTGATGGCCTTGACACACAAGCTATGCAAAGTATCGCCCGTTGGACCAATCTGTCAGAGACAACCTTTCTGTTACCTCCGACAAGGTCAGAAGCACATTACCGCCTTCGGATATTTACACCTCAAAGCGAACTACCCTTTGCCGGTCACCCGACCCTTGGAAGCGCATTTGCAGCACTTGAAACTGGCGTCGTCCAGCCAAGAAATGACATGTTGGTACAGGAATGTGGTGTGGGGCTGGTGACGCTTCAAGTACGGTCAACAGGTTCGCAGCGTCAAGTCAGCTTTGGACTTCCACCAGCAAAATTTAAATCTCTGGTTCCCTCAGATGTTGCGGAACTCGAAGCAATTCTGGGGCAGGAAATCGTGAAAAGCGCACATCCTGGAATTGTCAATGTGGGCGCAGTGTGGGTCGTGGCACAAGTCGCCAGTGTTGAGAAACTCCTGGCACTCACACCGGACTTCGGCGGTTCAGCCCAATTTGAACATCGAATCGGAGCCACCGGATTGTCTGTGTTCGCAAAGTATGAGGGCGGCGAGAAGGCCATTGAAGTGCGCTCTTTCGCCCCTTCGTGCGGAGTCAATGAAGACCCAGTATGTGGCAGCGGCAACGGCAGCATTGCCGTATTTCTTCGTGAGAGGGGTTTGATACCCGGTATCGGCAAGAATTACATAGCTGGGCAGGGGCAATGCGTCGCCAGAGATGGGCGAGTGATGGTACGCGTGGACGACGGCGGCATCACGGTTGGTGGCAACTGTGTGACTTGCGTTGAAGGAACAATCAACCTTTGAACTACGTCAGCTTTCTTGCTGGCAGTTTTGCAGTCTCAAGGTCTATTTGGGTCTGGTTCCCACATGACTCTGCAATCAATAAAACACTCATGGTTAACTCCCTGCTCTTGTGTGTGACAGCGTTGGCTTACTTTTTGAGGTAAATCTGGTCGAAACTGGCGCCGTCGGCAAAGTGGTCCTTGTCAGCCTTGTTCCAGCCACCAAAGGCCTGGTCGATGGTGAACAGTTTCAGCTTGGCAAACTGTTTGGCGTACTTGGCCTGGGCCTTGGCCGAAACCGCCGGGCGGTAGAAGTTTTTGCCTGCAATGTCCTGGCCTTCTTCGGAGTACAGGTATTCCAGGTAAGCCTGAGCCACGGCACGTGTGCCCTTTTTGTCCACGTTTTTGTCCACGACCGCCACGGCAGGCTCGGCCAAAATGCTCAGGCTGGGCGCCACGATGTCAAACTTGGCGCTGAATTCTTTTTCCAGCAAATAGGCTTCGTTTTCCCAGGCGATCAGCACGTCCCCCTGGCCACGCTGGGCAAAAGTAATGGTGGAGCCGCGAGCGCCGGTGTCGAGCACGGGCACATTGCCATAGAGCTTGGCCACGAATTCCTTGGCCTTGGCATCGCTGCCATATTTGCGCTTGGCAAATTCCCAGGCCGCCAGGTAGTTCCAGCGGGCGCCGCCCGAGGTCTTGGGGTTGGGCGTGATCACATTGACGCCGGGCTTGATCAGGTCGTCCCAATCCTTGATGCCTTTGGGGTTGCCTTGGCGCACGGCCAGCACAATCGTGGAGGTGTAAGGGGATGCGTTGTGCGGCAGTTTCTTTTGCCAATCGGCGGACAGCCAGCCGCCGTTCTTGACCAGGGCATCGGTATCACCGGCCAGGGCCAGGGTGGCCACGTCAGCGTCCAGGCCGTCGATGATGGAGCGGGCCTGTTTGCCGGAACCGCCATGAGATTGTTTGATGGTTACGTCCTGGCCGGTTTTGCCTTTCCAGTATTTGGCAAAGGCGGCGTTGAACTCGACATAGAGTTCGCGGGTCGGGTCGTAGGACACGTTGAGCAGTGTCACGGCGGGTTGGGCAACGGAACTCAGGGTGGCGCCCGCCAGCAGGGCAGCTGCCGCAAAATTGAGTGCGCGACGCGAGATAAAAGCAGTTTTTGATGTCATGTTGGGGTCCTCAGAAGTCATTGCCAAAATGCAATAAAACCGATTCTGAAGATCATTTAACAAAACTGGAAATATTCAATCATCACTTCTTTATTACCTAATAATCTATAACAGTACAAATGAAGGGAAGTGTTTTCACAAATCTGTTACGCCAAGATGGGACGATCTCGCCAGTTCCACTCTTTCCAGGACCCTGCCAATGAATTCAAGTCTGTTCCCCCGCTTAAGCCTCGCTATTTCGCTCAGCATGAGCCTGATGGCTTGCACTTCCGCCGATCTGGCCCGGGAAAACCCCGCGCCCGCGAGCCCGGTCGCCAGCTATTCCTTTGGCCTCTGGGGTGACATGCCCTACAAGAAAGCCGGGGATGACACCAAGTTGCCCGCGGTATTGCAGAGCATCAACGCCTCCGACATCGCGTTTTCGATCTATGACGGTGACATCAAGGACGGCAGCTCCCACTGCACCGACACCATCTACACCGAAGCGCTGACCATGTTCAACAGCATGCGCCAGCCGGTGGTGTACGTGCCCGGTGACAACGAATGGACGGACTGCCACCGCAGCAACAACGGCGGCATGGACGCTTTGGAGCGCTTGGCGCATCTGCGCAAGGTGATGTTCCCCACGCTCAACAGTCTGGGGCAGCGCACGCTGGCGCTGGAGCATCAGGGCAAGTTGGGCGAGAAATATGTCGAGAACACCCGCTTCAGCCACGGTGGCGTGATGTTTGTTGGCATCAACATGCCCGGCAGCAACAACAACCTGATCCTGAATGCCAAGCAGTGCAGTACCAAAAGTGCCCGTACGCCAGCCCAGTGTGATGCCTCCAACGCTGAGCACCTTGAGCGCGACGCCGCCAATGTGGCCTGGCTGAAAGCTTCATTTGCACAGGCCAAACTCAGCCGTGCGGCGGGCCTGGCGGTGGTGGTGCAGGGCCACCCGGGTTTTGATTTGCCTGAAACCGAAGAGCTGGATGAAAGTCTGGCTGCCGATTACAGCGGCTACCGAAATTTCATGACCGAACTGGAGGTGCTGACCAAGCAGTTTGCCGGCCAGGTGCTGTTTGTGCACGGTGACACCCACAATTTCAAGATGGACAAACCCTTGTCAAAACCCAACCAGTTGCTGCCTAATCTCACGCGGGTGGAAACCTTTGGAAGCCCCAACCTGCATTGGGTCAAGGTGACGGTGAACCCGGCCAGCGCCAATGTGTTCCAGATTGAACCGGTGATCGTCCGCCAGCCCTGATCAGTTGTTGGTACGCCGCTTGAGGCGCTCGCCATAAGCCTGCGGGAAAGCCGCCCGCAAACGCGCCAGGTAATACCTGGCCTCGGCCTCACGACCCAGCAGCAGCGCGCTGTCGATCACGATTTCGGCAACGCGCGCCTCGGGTGAAAAATGCAGCACCTGCTTGGCCAGCCGGTTCATCTGAGCTGCGTTGGCAAGGGTCAGGTCGGTGGTGGTGAGTTCGGCAAACTGGACCTGGTCCTGAAACAGCAGGACTTCCCGCGCTTTTTCGAGGGTGTTGCTGCGGTAGGCTGGGTCCCGCTGTTCGGGGCTCAGATAGAGCTGACTGGCCACATGGTATTGCCAGCCGGCAAGGGCGCAGAATGTCAGCAACATGCCCGCCAGGAGTGCTTGCAGGTAGGCCACCCAAGACCTGTTCTCCAGTAATTTTTCCGGCATCAGTAGCCACACACTCAGGCCGACTGCCATCTGGAACGGACCGTACCAGAGCGGGTATTCCAGCAGGCTGTGCAGCAAAATCACCGCCAGCACGGCCCAGGCCATGTGCCGGGTGGAATCAAACTCTTGCCAGGGTCTGGCGCGCCAGACCAGCCACAAGCCACCGCCGCACAACATGACACTCATCGGTACACCCAGCTCCACGGCCAGCTGCAACGGCAGGTTGTGCGCGTTGTCGAGAATGTCGCAAAAGCGCGCACCGGGGTAAAGGGTGATGAAGTGGGCGTAGTCCAGCTCGCCCCAACCCCAGCCCAGCCAGGGTTTTTCGCCAATCAGAAAGATCACGTTGTGCCACAAGGTGAGGCGACTGGCGCACACAGCATCACCCGCGCTTAAGCGGCCGACCGCACTGCTTTGCATGGGATTCAAGCCCAGCAGCCAGGGCAGCGCCAAGGTGGCCAGTGCATAAGCCAGCACGGCAGCGAGTAACACCCAAGGCAGCGTCCGTCCGGCTTGGCTTGAGTCCGGTTGGCGGCTTGCGCGGTGCTGCCAATAGAAGGTCACGGCCGCCACCATCAGCAACTGCAACAGGCCTGTGCGCGAGCCGGAGGCGGCGTTACCTGCAGCCAGCAGCACGGCCAAAGCCACCGCCATGGCGATCTGTCCAAATTGGCGTCGGCCGTGCTTGCTGCCAATCTGCGTGACCCACCAGACCAAGGCCACCAAACCGATGTTCATCAGGCTGGCAAATTGGTTGCGCTGGCGCAAGTTGCCATAGGCTTCTCCCGCGTTGGTGAAGTTGACCCACACCCCGAACCAGTTGCTTGCGCCGAAATACTGCAACAAACCGATCACCGCACTCACACCGGCGGCCAGCAGCCAGGCCGATGCCATGGCGCGAACCCAGTCCTGTCGTGTCGTCGCGGCGCCCTCACAGGCCTTGGCCAGCAGCAAGCTGGCGGTACAGGCCCAGGCAAACAGCAGCGGTACCGCCGCCGCGCTGGGTCCCGGCGAAAACGGATTGAGCCAGGGCAGTGTGATCAAGAGAGCAATTACAGACAAGCGCATAGGGTGGGGGAACGGGTCGCAGCTATCGGGATGGGCGATTCTCGCAGTTGCGACAGTGGTTTGAAACCGCGGCAAAATCGGCGCCATACCGAATGAGCTTCCACATGTCCAAAGTCAAAAAAATTGCTGCCATCACCGGTGGCACTGCCGATGAACTTGAAGCAGCCTTTTACGAAGCGCTGCAAAACGCCGACCTGGAACGGCTGATGTCGTGTTGGGCAGATGATGACGAAGTGGTGTGTGTGCACCCCGGTGGCCCGCGCATGGTGGGGCTGGGTGCGATCCGCTCAGCGTTTGAAGCCATGTTCAACAACGGCAGCATTCGGGTCCGGCCCGAGGGGGTACTCAAGGTTGAAGCTTTGGCCAGCTCGGTGCACAGCGTGCGCGAACGCATCGAACTGCTCACCGCCGAGGGGCCGATCGAGGCGGTGGTGATTGCCACCAACGTGTACCACAAGACCGCGCAGGGCTGGCGCCTGGTAGCGCATCATGCGAGCCCCGGTAGTGCCAACGAGCCCGATGACATCACCGAGATCTCGCCGGTATTGCACTAAAAACCATGCACTACAACGCACCCTGGTGGTTGCCCGGTGGCCATGTCCAGACCATCTGGCCCGCCTTGCGGGGCCGCGCTGAGCATTTGACTGCACCGCAGTACCGGCGTGAGCGCTGGTCCACCCCGGATGATGATTTTGTTGATGCCGACTGGTTGGACGGGCCTGCTACGGCGCCTTTGCTGGTGATGTTTCATGGCCTGGAGGGCTCGTCCGGCAGCCACTATGCGCTGGCGCTGGCGCAGTGGGCGCAACAGCGGGGTTGGGGTTTGGTGATGCCGCATTTTCGCGGCTGCAGTGGTGAGATCAATCGCGCGCCGCGCGCCTATCACTCGGGTGATTTTGCCGAAATTGACTGGATGCTGGCGCGAATTCGCGCCAATCACGCTGGACCCATTTACGCTATCGGCGTGTCCCTCGGTGGCAACGCCTTGCTGCGCTGGGCGCAAGAGGCGGGCAGCCTGGCGACCCGGCTGGTGCAGATGGTAGCCAGCATCTCGGCGCCGGTCGACCTCATGGCCAGCGGCCTGGCGATTGGCCGCGGTTTGAGCCGACAGGTTTACACCCGGCTGTTCCTGAAAACCATGAAACCCAAGGCCCTGCAAAAGCTGACCCAGTTCCCGGGCTTGTTTGACGCCCAAGCCTTAAAAGCCGCGCGTGACCTGTACGCGTTCGACAACGTCTTCACTGCGCCCCTGCATGGCTTCAAGGACACGCAAGATTATTGGACACGTGCCTCAGCCAAGCCGCGCCTGGCCGATATTCGTTTACCTGCCTTGGTCGTTAATGCCCTGAATGATCCCTTTGTACCGGCCAGCAGCCTGCCCCGGCCTAGCGATGTGGGTTCTTGCGTGACCTTGTGGCAACCCGCACAGGGTGGCCATGTCGGTTTTACGGCGGGGCCGCCCCCTGGCCATTTGCAAACGCTGCCACAGACTGTGGGAGACTGGTTTGTGGCGCAAGCCTGAAAGGAAATCAATGGACGACATCGTCAAACAAGCGATGGCCAAGTGGCCCAATGTGCCCAGTTGCTACGGCTGGCTGGGGCTGGACGCGCGCGGTAACTGGTACCTGCGTGACGACCGGGCCCAGGTCGCGGGTAGTTTTCAGAGCGGCGCGCCAGGTAGCAAGGGCTCGTTGCTGAAACACGAGAAGTTGATTGATTTCATTGCCCGCAACTACCAGCCCGATGCGCAGGGCCAATGGTTTTTCCAGAACGGCCCGCAGCGGGTGTACGTGGAGTTGCAGGTCACACCGCTGATCTGGCGCGTGCAGCCAGACCATGGTGTCAAGGATCACATGGGCGGGGCTGCCGTGGTGCAGCAGGCCTGGCTCGATGAAGAAGGTCATTTGTATCTGGAGTCAACAGTCGGCCTGGGTCTTGTGCATACCCAGGACATGGGCTTGGCCCTTGAGGCCGTTGAACTGGGACTGTGGCAGCCGCAAACCGTACCGCAATGCGACTTGCCCAGCCGCTTTGGCTTTGTCAAAAGCCCGCAAGCATTGCAAAAAAACTAGGGGCTGCGCTTATTTCGCTTCAGGAGCAGCGAGTGCGTCGTGGCCTTCGGTGTGTTGGTGCTTGCGCAGCGGGGTCTCGACGGGCGATCAGCTGCGTCAGCAGACGGCGATTTCAGGCTCGGGGCGCTTTATGCACCTACAATCAACGCATCGGATTGCGGCTGTAGCTCAGTGGATAGAGTATTGGCCTCCGAAGCCAAGGGTCGTGGGTTCGATCCCCGCCAGCCGCACCAAACGCACCTTCGCCACCCTTCGCGGTGGCGTTTTTGTTTCTGGTGAGCCCATGTTTTTATTGGCTTTTCAGACAACCCAATTTCGCCGAGCACCGCCGTGATTCGCCAACAGCCGCGTGTGTCAGGGGTTTGGCGAGGGATTTGAAGCCAAAATTTCCTGAAATTCCCCAAACCAAACCCTCCAAACCACAAAAATCGTTTGTAGGACATAGGGTTACGGCAACTGCTGGGCCGGGCTTTTTCGGAGTTTTCCAACGCCTCGCGCGCGCCCTACAGCGTGTATTGCTCTGCGAAAGGGTGCCAAATCATGGAACTGGGTCGAATCTCGATGTTGATTGGATCGATACGGGGTTCCCCTTTTGAGGGCGATTAGGCGGACTAATGGAAGCATCGAAAAATGTAATTGGCCACACTGCTTTACATGCGGTACGATTCTTCAAGTTTTAGCTCACTTCGATGCTGAAAAAAGTTTCAGCGCTGAGGTATGGCAACTGCACGCATTTGCGTCGTCTGTAGGCATAACGTGATGAACGGGTAAATGATCCGCCGTCCAGGCAAGGGTCGACCGTAATCTGACTTTATGTTGAATGGAATACTCAAAGGCTTATAGAGCAATAAGATAACAAAAAAATGAAGAAAACCAGAAGATACATATTGACATCAGGGGCCAGTCTTGCGCTGGCTATGGTTGGCTCAAACGCCTTTGCGGCAGATCCATATCCATCCAATACGATCAAGTTATTGGCGCCATTTGCTGCTGGCGGTGGAACAGATAATCTTGCCAGACGGATAATTCCATATATTGGTGACGGCATCGGAGATCGCTTGATCGTCGAGAACAAACCGGGTGCGAATTCCATCATCGCGACCGCGGCTGCCATACAGGCCCCTGCGGATGGTTACACATTGCTACTGCAGACGAATAGCTTGGTTGTAAACCCTTTTGTGGTCAAGAATATTCCATTTGATTACCAAAAACAATTAATTCCTATCACCCAGCTTTCTCGAACACCTCATGTGCTGGTGGTTAGTCGCTCTGTTCAAGCGAAGTCGATCCGTGAGTTGGTAGAGTACGCCAAGGCCAACCCAGGAAAATTAAACTACGCCAGCGCTGGAATTGGTTCGACCAATCATCTCGCGGCCGAATTGTTCTCCAAAGCTGCCGGTGTCAAGATGGAGCATATTACTTATAAGGGATCCGCAGAGGTGTTGCGTGACTTGCAACCGGGAACCATACAAGTGTTCTTTGCTGGCGCTGATCAGGCCGCCACACTTACCCACTCGGGGGTTGCGCGCGCATTAGCGATCACCTCCGCAAAACGCAACGCTTCTCTACCGGATGTTCCGACCTTTGCGGAGCTGGGCCTTGGTGTCGAAATATATTCTTGGACGGGCGTGTTTGCGCCCGCCAAGACGCCAGCTGCAATTGTGCAAAAGTTGGCACGCGCCATGCAGGCTGCTACACGAGAGAACAAAGTTCGAGAGATGCTATCAGCCTACGAAATGATTGGCTCAAGTCCTGACGAGTTCGCCACCTTTCTGAAAAAAGAGCAGGCGAGTGTTGGCGAATTGTTAAAGACATTGGATCTCACGGCGACTGCTCGTTGATTGGTTGGGGTGCCGCTAGGCAACCCATCGCTCTCGAAGTCTAGAAGTTTCAACGCATCAATTAAATGGGTCAAGTACCCCAAACAGGAAAAATACAATGTTAAAAGATCCTCTCGGCGACAAAATTGCTTCACCATCTGGCATCGCTCTCGGTGCATGGACAAGTGATCCGGACATGATCGAGTTGCTGGCCTATCTGGGCTTCGACTGGGTGATGATCGATTTGATGTTCACGGGTACAGACTGGTCCCGTGCCGAGATGCTGATCCGCACTGCGGAAGCGGCGGGCATCACCCCCGCTGTACGACTGCAAGCATTTCCATGGCTCGGCCATGACCCTGGCTTGGCACGTGACTTGGCACGTATCGCCGGAATTGGTGCGAAATACGTGCGTATGTCGGCATCAAGCTTGGATGAAATGAAGGAGTGTGCGGCAGTCGCACGTGATTGGCACAAGAAGCCGATGCATCTTTACAAGTTCAAGGATGCACCGCAACCAACGGGGGGGGGTGCACATGTGGACGAGCGCACCTGTCTTTGGCCGCTTGCCGAGACCTCCCAGATGGTTGAGTCGTACAAGGAAATCATTGCCATGCCAGAGGTGAAAATCTTCGGTTTCGGCATGGGTGATGCCACCAAGAGTCTCGCCAAGAGCGATCGCCCGGACTTCTATCATCCGCTGATCTGGCAGCGTATCGACGAGGCAGTTGCCTTTGGCAAGCAACACGACACGGTCATCGGTGCCAACACCAGCTACGCGCCCGACTTGAAGGAAGTGCACAAGCGGGCGGGCAAGTTGGCTTCGCATGGTGTGCGTGTCATCATGCTGCAGGGCACAGCATTTCTGCTGCAGATTGCCATGGCCCCTTTCCTTCGGGATTTGAGGGCTGAAATCGGCGGCGCTTGATTGAATACACACGTCAGTGTGACCTGCCCCCATCCAGCCGTTCCAGCTATCGGCTGACAATCATCCGGATGCCCAGTCCGACAAACACCGTGCCTGCGATTCGGTCGAGCCACAGACTGGCATGTTTCTGCCGCTGTAACCAGGCACCGATGGCGCCGGCAAAGTAGCCAAGCAGCCCGAACAGGATGGCTGCCTGCGCTGTAAACACCACCCCGAGGATGCCCAGTTGCCAGCCCACGTTGCCCTGGGCTGGCACGACGAATTGCGGAAGAAACGACAGGAAAAAAAGTACGACTTTCGGGTTGATGGCGTTGGCGAACATGCCTTTCAGGAACAACTTGGCTAGCGACGATCTTGCGGGACCGTTGCTTGTGCCAATTGCGCTGGTGCCCGTGCTGCGCAGGGCTTGAATGCCAAGCCAGATCAGATACGCGCCGCCGATCCACCTGAGGACCGAGAAAGCCATTGGCAAGGCCGCCACGATCGCGCTCACACCAATCACGGCCAATGCCGTGTGGCTCAGGCACCCCAGCGCGCAACCCAAGCCGAAGGCAATGCCCTCGCGTCGTCCCCTGGAAATGCCCATGCCCAGCACCATCAGATTGTCGGGGCCCGGGGTTGCCGTGATCAGGATCGCGGCCAATAGCAATCCAAGGGTTTGGGTAAAGGTCACCATCGCTGAATGATACAAGCCGTCATGGGCTGGGGATTGCGCTCTGGTAGACCTGCGTCTCCTTTAAGTCGCGGGCGACGATAATGCCGCCGAGGCTGATTGGCGCACGCCGCCATCGGGCCGTAATTTTTCATCTTGCCGTGCCCATGACCTTCAAACCCATCAAGTCGCTTGCTTTTGGCTTCCTCTTCTTCTATGTGGTCAGTGCTTTTGCGCTGCAACTCAAGTCCGAACATGCCATAGTGATCAGCAACGACACCGGTGCGGTTTTGCTTGATAAAAATGCGGCTGATTCAGTGCCAATTGCCTCCCTGACCAAATTCATGACGGTCATGGTGGTGTTGGACAGCAAGCCCGACATGAATGAAAAGATCGCCATTGATGGCGCTGACGTTGAACCGACCTATCGGCGGGCGTGCCAGCTCTATCATTTGCCTTCGGCCAGGGCCCGTCTTGAATTCATTGAGCAGGTGAACCGGTCAATACGCGAAGAGGCACTGGATGGACAAGCTTTCCGCGCCTTCTTTTTCCGACAAGCCCCTTCCAAAGACGGCAGCATGAGCAATAACCAGTCGCCAGACCAAGGCGCGAACGCAATCCATCCATCATGAACTTTTCAACCCATCAAAACAAAGCCGCAGACTTCGGCCGTGGCGTCGCGTGCTTATTACTGCTTGTTGTTAACCTGGCGACAGTAGCGCACGCGGCTGACAGCGAGGCATTGATTCCGACTGTGCCCACCACGCTGCGCTTCACCTACGAAAACCTGTCATTGCCTGGTACTGAAAAAATGGGCATGCTGGGTGGCACGATGTTGTTTGATGTGAGTCGGTACGCGCGTCTGGGTGTGGGGAGTTATGGCGCCGTCCGTGGTGAGCGGGGTGGCTTCATCACCCTGGGTGTGGCAGGCGAGGTGCATCAACCCCTGTGGGATGCCTGGTCCGCAAGCGCGGGTTTGTTTGTCGGCGCCGGCGGCGGGCGGGGTGGTTATACCCTGTCGGGCGGTGGCTTGATGCTGCGCACGGTTGCCGGCCTGGTGTACGAGACCCCAGGCGCGGGCAACTTTGGTTTTGGTCTGAGCCGTGTGAGTTTTCCATCGGGCACCATTGGCAGTTCGCAAGCCTATTTGCAATACGACTATCCGTTTCACACCTTGTTGCGTCCGGGTTGGCCCAAGGCATCCAAGCTCCCCCCTGCCCATGCGGGACTCAAGGGGCTCAAAGCCAGTGAAAACGAGCTGGCAACGGTCTTCCGTTCTTACCAATTGCCTGCCCTGGTGGTGCGAGATGATGGTGGCTTCCAGCACAAGAGCATGCAGTTGATGGGCATCGAGTGGTTGTCCTTCCTGGATGATCACTGGTTCCTGAAGCTCGAGTCAGAAGGTGCCATGGGTGGCCAAAGCAACGGCTACATGCAAATTCTGGCCGGCGGCGGTTATCGCCACCTTCTGAGCAACACGCAAGCGCTCAAAGCCTTTGCAAGTCTGGGGCCGGCCGGTGGTGGTGGTGTCGACACCGGTGGTGGCTTGCTGCTTGAAGCGGGTCTCGCGTACCAGCAAAGACTGACTCAAAATTTATCGCTCGAGTTGGGACTCAGCGAGTTGCGAGCGCCATCGCGCAGCTTCAGGGCGCAAAGCCTGGATGTCAAACTGGGTTACCGTTTTGGCCGTCCGGCCGTGAGCGGATCACCTGTGGCCTCGGGTGATTTGAACCGCTTTGATGCCCGTAATTTGCGGGTTCGCCTGGCCAATCAAACTTACTACAAGGGCGCACCGCAGTGGCGCAACCGCTCGGTCGACGATTCTGTGGGTAACCTGGGCGTGCAGCTCGATTACTTTCTGTCCCCCAACACCTTTGTCACCGGCCAAGGCCTGGCTGCCTACCGCGGCGATGCCGGCGCCTACATGACCGGACAAGTGGGTTTGGGCGTCCAGAAGCGCTTGAATGAGCGCTGGCACGTGGAAGCCGAAGCGCTGGCGGGTGCTGCCGGGGGTGGTGGTTTGGCGGTGGGGGGCGGCTTGGTGCTGCAAGGCAATGGCTCGGTTGGCTATCGTTTGTCCGATGCCACGGCGCTCATGCTGACACTGGGGCGAATTCAATCCACCGGCGGAGACTTCAGAGCCAAGGTCGTGGGGGTTTCGATTGCCTATCAATTCACCGGTTATCGCGACAAGTAGGTTCCCCTTGACGCTTCCGATTTACCGCGATCCCCGGTTCCGCCGCCTATGGACGGTGGGCCTGCTGACGATGTGCATCGGTATTGCCGCTGCCCGGGAGAGCCGTCCGTGATCCGCGCCTTTTGAGGGCGTCAAGAGCTAGCATGTCCGACAAGAAGCGATACCCGACCAAAATTTACGTGCATAAAGATCAGGCCTGGCTTTTCCTAATCAAAATGGTTACCATTTCCCCCTCCATCTGGGGATAGAAAGAATCCATGTCCTATCTGAAATTTCTCAATCTGGTCAAGGCCGTTCGCCAATTGCCAACGTATCCAGCCATGGATGCCATCGAGGCCCGTTTGATCAATGAACTTGGTTTGGGCTGGGCTGCAGGAAAACAAACCAGCGTGGTGGAGGCCATGAATATGCTGGATGACGTTTCGCCGAGCAGTGTTCACAGGAGACTCCAGACCTTGAAAAAGAAGGGCCTCATCAAGCTCGTGGTTGACAAGGTGGATAGCCGCGTCAAGTACATTGTCGGCACAACGTTGTATCGCAAGTACCTCGCCGAGATGGATGCGTGTTTGCTCAAGGCGCAAGATTGACAACCGGTGCCCTGAAAACTGGCGGGTCAAGAATGAAAAAGCCCACCATGATCTTGGCGGGCTTTTATTTTTTATTGATTTTTCCCCCGGAATCGTCGCCTGATTCGCCAGTGGATGTAACAGCACTGGAGGCATTGTAATACTTTTCAACTTGGTAATTAAAATTGGCTGTCCTGCGTCGGTTGTGTTGCGAAACCGGGCGCCAAGCCAAGAAGGAATTTGGCGAGGTAGAGCACCACCAGGGTGCCAGTCAAGTCACCCACAGCCATTACCGCTGTGCTGTGCATGAAATTCTCAGTGTGCCCCTGCACGGTGAACCACGTCTGATGGAGCACGGGGCTTAACACCGCAAACACAACAGCCACTTTAAGCAGGGTGCCGGCGGTAAGATTGTTCAGATCCACTTCCAGCTTGATCAGGTCAACACAAATCGCTCTGGCCAGCAACGGGGCGAATCCGGAAATCAGCGAGGTGCCAACGGTGCTCGCGAAGTTGCCGTCAAAGTAAGAAAGCAGGTCGATGGCAAAAGAGGCCAGCGCAATGCCAACGGCTCCCCAAACGCCAAACACCAGGATAAAAGCGAGCCTCAGTCCGCTTGGCAGGAAGATCCAATTCACCCCCTTCGAGAATGAAAACGACGTGAAAAGCAGGTTGTTCAATTCAAAAAGAAGGAAATACGCCAGCGCGGTCAAGCCGACGACGAGCAGTTTTTTTTGAGAAACCATGGACGTCAGTTGATCAAGCCCGCATCAGCGCTTCGATTTCGGACATTGTTACCGGCACATCGCGGGTGAGCAAGTCACAACCGGTGTCGGTCACGATGGCGTCGTCTTCGATGCGGATGCCAATGTTGTGGAATTGTTCCGGCACGCCCTCGGCTGGACGTACGTAAATACCGGGTTCGATGGTGAGCGCCATGCCGGTGCGCAAGATGCGCGCGGGGCGGTCCTTGATGGTGTCGCCGGTGAGCGCGTCCTTGCGCGTGTTCACCTGGCCAATTTCAGCGGGTTCGGTGTAGTCGCCGCAGTCGTGTACATCCATGCCAATCCAGTGGCCGGTGCGGTGCATGTAAAACTGAAAGTAGGCGCGTTGTTCGATGACGTCGTCCAGGCTGCCCACCTTGTTGCAGTCGAGCAGCTCGAGGTCGAGCATGCCCTGCGCCAGCACCTTGACCGCGGCGTCGTGCGGAGCGGTAAATCGCGCCCCGGCCTTGGTGGCCGTCACAGCGGCGTACTGCGCTGCGAGCACAACTTCGTAAAGGGCGCGTTGCGGTCCAGAAAAGACGCCACTGGCCGGAAAGGTACGGGTGATGTCGCTGGCATAACCGTCGAGTTCGCAGGCGGCGTCGATCAGCACCAGCTCACCATCTTGAACCAGGCCGCGGTCGGCGCGGTAATGCAGCACGCAGGCGTTGGCCCCCGCAGCCACGATCGAGCCGTAGGCCGGAAACTGGGAACCGTGGCGGCGGAACTCGTGCAGCAGTTCGGCTTCCAGGTGGTACTCGCGCACCTCGTGGCCGGCGCGCAGCATGTTGGCCGAGGTTTGCATGGCACGTATGTGAGCACGGGCGCTGATCTGCCCGGCACGGCGCATGGTGGCCACTTCGAACTCATCCTTGATCAGGCGCATTTCGTCGAGAACACCGCACAGGTCGTGCTGTGATTTCGGGCACAAGGCGCCATAACGCACGCGGGCGCGCAGGCCACCAAGCCAGCCATCAACGCGGGTCTCCAGCCCTTTGTGGGTGGCAAACGGGAACCAGACGGCCTCCCGGCCGTCGATCAGGGTAGGCAATTGGGCATCTAGCTCGGCCACTGAGTACGCTGCATCGAGTCCCAGCTGGGCCGGGGCTGCCGCGGGTCCGAGCCGGTACCCGTCCCAGATTTCGCGTTCCATGTCCTTGGGCTGGCAAAACAGTGTTGACCTGCCGTCACCGGTCACCACCAGCCAGGCCTTGGGCTCAGTGAAGCCTGTCAGGTAATAAAAATAGCTGTCGGGCCGGTACGGAAAATCGCTGTCGCGGTTGCGCTGTTGCTCCGGTGCGGTGGGAATGATGGCGATGCCCCCTGGGCCGATTTTTTGGGCAAGCCGGGCGCGACGCTGGGCGTAAAAGGCGTTTGTGTTCATGGTGACTTTGTTACGTGTGGGATCAGCGGTTGAGTTCGGCCAACCGTTGGGGTGTGCCGACATCGGTCCATGGTCCGGTGTACAACTCGGCAGAAACCCGTTGATTGTCCATGGCGTGGCGCAACAGCGGCGCCAGCGGGGCCTTGACACCTTTCGGGTTGCCTGCAGCGATGTCACACCAGGGTGCTTCAAACAGGGCACGCCGGTACAGGCCGATGGTGGAATAGGTGTAGCGCGGGCGCGGATCGTCCCGGCTCTGGTTGAGCGCCAGCGCCGGGCCAGCGGGCTGGTCTAGCAGGCCAAAATCGCCAGCCGGATTGTGTGCCGGGTTGGGTACCAGCCACAGGTGGGCCAACATGCCACTGCTGGCAAAGCGTTTGACCGCGGCCTGGCTGAATTCAAAGCCGGGCGTGAAGACATCGGCCGCCAGGACCCAGAACACCTCGTCCAGCAAGGGCAGAGCGCGGGCGATGCCACCGGCGGTTTCCAGTGCAGCGCCAAAGTCGTGACCTTCGTGCGAGTAGCTCAGTGTCAGGTCGGGTCCTCCAACAAAATGATCGCCAAATGTTTCAACAATCTGTTCACCCAGCCAATCGGTATTGACCACTACGCGTGCGCAACCTGCGGCCTGCAGCGCCTTCAGATGCCATTGCATGAGTGCTTTGCCACGAACCTTCAACAGGGGTTTGGGGCAGGTGTCGGTGAGCGGACGCATGCGCTCGCCGCGACCTGCGGCCAGCAGGATGGCAGTGGCGAGGGGCGCTTGGCTTGGGTGCATGGGGTGACATTTTCCACGAGCTCGCATCCACCGGTGCGCTGGATGGACTATTTTTGCAGCGCTTCGTCGAGGACTTCGATCCAGTGCCGCACCGGAGTCGCGGTGCCGCTTTGCAGGTGGGTGATGCAGCCGATGTTGGCCGAGACGATTTGCTCGGTCGTCTGATCACCAAAAGTGGTGGCCAGGTTGCCGAGCTTGCGGTCACGCAACTGGTAGGACAACGTCGGGTTGAGCACGCTGTAGGCGCCCGCCGAGCCGCAGCACAGGTGGGCTTCGCAGCCCGTGGTCTTGATATTGAAGCCGAGTTCGGCCATGTATTTTTCCACGCCACCACGCAATTGCATGCCGTGTTGCATCGTGCATGGTGGGTGAAAGGCGATGCGGCTGGCGCTGGCCCATACCCGCTCCCTGAGCTTGACCGCCAGTTCAGGCAGCCATTCGCTGACGTCTTTGGTGAGTTGGCTCACGCGCTGTGCCTTGATCGCATAGGCCGGGTCATCCATCAGGATGTGGCCGTAGTCCTTGACCATCACGCCGCAGCCTGACGCGTTGATCACGATACCCTCCACACCGGCTTCGATGTGCGGCCACCAGGCGTCGATGTTGGCGCGCATCTGCGCTTTGCCGCCGTCCTGGTCGTTAAGGTGAAACTTGACGGCGCCGCAGCAGCCCGCCTTGGGTGCCGCCACGCCCTGGATGCCTGCGGCGTCGAACACCCGTGCGGTGGCGCTGTTGATGTTGGGGCTCATGGCCGGTTGCACACAACCTGCCAGCACCAGCACCTTGCGCTCGTGTTGTCTTGCCGGGGTTTTGCCGGCATCTTTTTTTGTCGGTACCTTGTTTTGCAATCCCTTGGGCAGCAGCGGACGCACCAGCTGGCCCAGCGCCATGGCCAAGCCGAAAAGCGGGGATGGCAGGCCCTCTTTCAAGGCCCAGCGCAGCGCGCGCTCGCCCATCGGGCGCGGCACCCGGGCATCGACCAGCTTGCGGCCGATGTCGAGCAAATGGCCGTATTGCACGCCGCTGGGGCAGGTGGTTTCACAGTTGCGGCAGGTCAGACAACGGTCCAGGTGCGACTGCGTCTTGCGGGTGGGTACGCCGCCTTCGAGCACCTGTTTTATCAGGTAAATGCGACCGCGCGGGCCGTCGAGCTCATCGCCTAGCAATTGGTAGGTAGGGCAGGTGGCGGTGCAAAAGCCGCAGTGCACACATTTGCGCAGGATGGCTTCGGCCGCCAGACCGTCGGGTGTGCCCTGGTATTGGGCGCTGAGTTGGGTTTGCATCTTTATAGGTGATTAGATGTTGGCATACATGCGACCCGGGTTGAAGATGCCCGCCGGATCAAACTGGGCTTTCAGGCGGCGGTGGATTTGTTCGATGGCGGGGCTCAACGGACTGAAGCAATCTTTGTTGCCCATGGTGTTGTCGCTGGCAGCGATAAACAGGCTGGCCGAGCCGCCCACCGCGCTGACTGCCTGCTGCAGCTGCGGCTGTGCCGATGTTGGTGCCCAGAGCCAGCGCAGTCCGCCATGCCACTCGATCAGCTGCGGCCAGGGCAGCTCCAAAACGGGCGCTGTTTGCGGCACACTCAAACGCCACAATGCCAGCGATTTGTCGGCTGGGGTATGGAAGAAGGGCAGTCTCAGATCGCGGCAAGCGGCCCAGTCGGGTCTGGCCTGGGCATTGTCCACGCGGCTGCCTGGAACGTCTGCCAGCATTTTTTTGCAGGCCGACTCGACCGCCGCGATGGCGCCGCGCAGGCGCACAAACAGGAGTTCCGGGGTGTTGGGTGCCGTGTCATCGCATACCCAGCAGCTGGCATTGAGCGGCAAGGGCTGTGCGCCCCAGCGGTGCAGTTGCGCCAGGGCGTTGGTCTGGTCAAGTTGGAACACCAGCGTCGCCTCGGTCGGCGCTTCGGGCAGCACCTTGAGCGAGAGCTCGGTCAACAGGCCCAGCGTGCCCATGGCACCCACCATCAAACGTGAAACGTCGTAACCCGCCACATTCTTCATGACCTGGCCGCCAAAAGTCAGGGGCTCGCCGCGGCCGTTGACCATCTGCACGCCCAGCACATAGTCGCGCACGCCACCCACGCTGGCGCGCGCCGGGCCGCTCAGGCCTGCGGCCACCATGCCGCCGCAAGTGCCGCTCAGGGTGCCGAACCGGGGTGGCTCAAACGCCAGGCACTGGCCTTGCTCAGCCAGCGCGTCCTCGAGCTCGGCCAGCGGCGTGCCAGCGCGTACCGAGACCACCAGTTCGCTGGGCTCGTAGCTGACGATACCGCGATGGCCGGAGGTGTCGAGCACTTCGCCTTGCAGTATTTCGCCATAAAAATCCTTGCTGCCGCCGCCCCGGATGCGCAGTGGCGTGCGCTGCGCAGCTGCGGTGTGAATTTGGTCAATAAGGTGTTGCAGGGTGGTTTGCATGGGGCTTCACTGATGACGCGAGGCCCCGATGGTAGAACAGAAGTTGTGTTTTCTTCCTTCAACGCGTGGGCGCTGGCGCCAGCAGGGCATCACGCCAGCGACGCAGCAGGCGGGCGGATTTCCATACCCACCAGAGTTTGCCCGTCCAGGACAGCACCCGTTTGGGTTTGAGTATCAACAGCAGCGCCAGCGCGCCGGCGGGCCACTGTGGATGCTGATAAAGCCAGTGGCAGCCGGTCCTGACTTGATCAATCCAGTCGGCCGGTCGCTGCAGGCGCTGCAAATCGCCCTGCAGGTGCATGCGCAGTTCAGCGCTGCGAATCAACAGATGCTGCTGGCGCAGTTGCAGTTCATTGGGGTTCATTTGGCGCTGTCGAAGTGAAGCTGGCGCGGTCACGTTCCAGTTCGGCCAGACTGGTGCTGAACAGGTTCACCCCGGCACCAAGCCGATGCTGCGCGACTTGCAGCAGGAAAACGCCGCATCCCAGAAACAGCAAAGCCAGCACGCCCACGGCAGCCAAGCGGTAGCCGTCCCAAAGCAGCAAGATGACAAAGCCACAGAACAGCACGGCCGCCAAGGTCAGGCTCATGAGGGCGACTGCCCCCCACAACAAGCCTGCGGCCAGACGCTGCTTTTCCAGCCCGAGCTCGGTGCCCAGCAGGGCCAGCCTTACCCGGAACAGTTCAATGACCTTGCCCAAAGACTGTTGCAGCTGGACAAACAGACCGGAGTTTTCGTCTGGCATGGGCACTAGCGACGGCTGATCAACAGCCCGACCACCAGCCCCAAGCCGGCAGCGATGCCCACGGATTTCCATGGATTTTCGTGGACATACGCGTCGGTGGCATGGCCTGCTGCCTTGGCTTTTTCTACGGTAGCCTGTTGCAGATGGAGCAATTCGGCCTTGGCCTTGCCCATGCGGTCGCGGACGCGCTCACGCAATTGCGCCGTGCCTTCACCAGCCTGGTTGGCGGTAAGTTTCAGCAACTCTTCTGCATCGGCAATGCCCTGGTGCAGATCGTCCATGAGTTTGTCTTTGCTTTGTTGCAGGGCGTCTGTCATGATGAATCTCCTGAGAGGTTAAAACTGGAATTTTCAGTTTAGTCCTGCATGAGCCAGGCGTCCATCGTCAAGCCAGTTTAGTTGCGGCAAAGTTGAGAAATGTCATGGGGATCCATCCTGGAAGAAATTGACTGGCATTCCTGCGACTTCAACCCGCATTTGCAGCACTGAGCCCGACAGCGGATAGGCTGCCAATTCGGCAGCACTGCGATGGTGGCGGGCGCTGGTCAGGTACAGGGTTTTCAAGTCTTCACCGCCAAAACAGGGCATGGTGGGACATTGCAGTGGGACAGAAAATTCGGCCAGCAGCTTGCCGTCAGGCGCCAACTGGCAGACCCGTTGGCCCTCGAACATGGCCACCCAGTAGTTGCCCTGGGCATCGACCGAGGCACCGTCCGGACGACCCCCGTAGCCGCCGTTGCTGGCATCCAGCGGATCGGGTGACCAGCCTTCGGGCTTGGGCTTGAAACTGGCAAAGATGCGCTGCTCGCTCAGGCGGTTGTTCTTGAGGTTGTGTTCCCAGGACCATACGGTGTGACTGGGCGTGTCGGCCCAGTAGAGGGTCGATTGGTCTGGGCTCCAGGCCAGCCCATTGGCGGTGGTGGCGCGCAGGTCGGTTGGGTTGATCATGCAGTGCACCTGGGGCGCACCGACGCGGCCACGGGCATCGATGCAAAACAGGGCAGCGTTGCGCCGGGTCCGGGTCTCGTCGATGGTGCCCACCCAGAAGCGTCCCAGTGCATCGCACTTGCCATCGTTGGCGCGCATCTGCGCGGGGTCATAGTCCAGCGTCGCCAAGTGTTGTAGCGGACCGCCCCAGATGGGTGCACGAAAGACACCATGGCGCAGCGCGATCACCAGGCCGCCACTGGCTATAGGTGCAATGCAGCCGGGCTCACTCGGCATGTCCCAGGCTTCCACCGTGTCCATGCCAGCGCTGGCGCGCAGGATTTGCCGCCCTGAGATATCCACCCAATACAGTCTGTCCTCACCGGGATGCCAAAACGGCGACTCGCCCAGCGCAGCGGTGTGGGGTACGGCGAGTTGCCAGGCTTGCAAGGGGTGGGCAGGGTTGAAAATCATGGGCTCTATTGTGCTTGTTCTGCTGTGTGACAGGCAAAAAAAACCCACCGCAGCCGAAGCTGGGTGGGTTAAGTTCTCAAGGAAAAACCTCTCTATTGACAGCGAGCATGTGATGCCCGCGGCCCTGTCTTTGTTTACCGGCTGTAAGCTGTCTCGCCGTGGGATGTGACGTCCAGACCTTCACGCTCGTGCTCTTCGGAGACCCGCAGACCAATCGTCAGGTCAACAATCTTGAAGGCAATGAACGACACCACGCCAGACCAGATCACGGTGGTCAGCACTGCCTTGGTTTGCACCCAGACTTGCGAGGCGATGGAGAAGTCGGCAGCGGTGACCATGGAAACCGTCACCCAATCGGCCACATAGCCAGGACCACCCAATGCCGGGCTGTTGAAAATGCCGGTCAGGATGGCACCCAGGATGCCGCAGACACCGTGCACACCAAACACGTCGAGCGAGCCGTCAGCACCGAGCATTTTCTTCAGGCCGTTGACACCCCACAGACCGGCAAAACCAGCCAGGAAACCGATGATCAGCGCACCACCGATACCCACGTTGCCGGCCGCCGGGGTGATCGCCACCAAACCTGCGACACAACCGGAAGCGGCACCCAGCATGGAAGCCTTGCCACGCATCAGCGCTTCGCCGATACACCAGGCCAGGACGGCAGCGGCCGTGGCGCCAAAGGTGTTGATGAAGGCCAGTGCGGCAAAGCCGTTGGCTTCGAGCGCGGAACCCGCGTTGAAACCAAACCAGCCCACCCACAACAGCGAGGCGCCAACCATGGTCAGGGTCAGGTTGTGAGGAGCCATGGACTCCTTGCCGTAGCCAATACGTTTGCCCACCATGTAGGCGCCGACCAAGCCGGCCACAGCGGCATTGATGTGCACCACGGTGCCGCCGGCAAAGTCGAGTGCGCCAGTCTGCCAGATGTAACCGGCCTTGGCATTCATGGCATCAACCACATCCTTCGCGCCGTAGGCATCTGGGCCCATCCAGAACCAGACCATGTGGGCAATCGGCGCGTAGCTGAAAGTGAACCACAGGGCCATGAACAACAGCACTGCGGCAAACTTCATACGCTCGGCAAATGCGCCGACGATCAGGGCGCCGGTGATGCCGGCAAAAGTAGCCTGGAAGGCGGCAAACACGATCTCGGGAATAACCACGCCCTTGCTGAAGGTGGCGCCATTGGCAAAAGTGCCCGCGGCGTTGTCCCAGACGCCGGCCATGAAGAGGCGATCAAAGCCACCAAAGAACGCGTTGCCCTCGGTGAATGCCAGGCTGTAGCCGTAGATGAACCACAGTACCACGATCATCGAGAATGTGACCATGACCTGCATCAGCACTGACAACATGTTTTTGGAACGGACCAGGCCACCGTAGAACAGCGCCAGGCCAGGCACAGTCATCAGAATCACCAGCAGGGTGGAGACCATCATCCAGGCGGTGTCGCCCTTGTTGGGTACCGGGGCTGGGGCTGCAGCGGCCGCAGACGCTGGGGCAGCGGCTGGTGCGGCAGCCGGGGCTTCAGTCGGCTTGGCTTCGGTCATGGCAGCCACGGAGGCTGCTCCTGAGACGGCGGGTGCCGCTGTGGTTTGTGCCATGGCGGCCCCGCCAATGAGCAGACTCAAACCCAGGGTAAGGGAGGCAAGTAGTTTTTTCATGTTCGTGATCTCGTTGGATTTTGATCAGTTAGAGCGCTTCCACCCCGGTCTCGCCGGTGCGGATGCGGATAACTTGTTCGACGGTCGTGACAAAAATCTTGCCATCGCCAATCTTGCCGGTGCGGGCCGCACCTTCGATGGTCTCGATCACGCTCTCGACCAGATCGTCGGCCACGGCGGCCTCCACCTTGACTTTGGGTAAAAAGTCGACCACATATTCGGCACCGCGATAGAGTTCGGTGTGGCCTTTTTGACGACCAAACCCTTTGACTTCGGTCACGGTGATGCCCTGCACGCCGATGCCGGAGAGTGCTTCGCGCACCTCATCGAGCTTGAAGGGTTTGATGATGGCGGTAACAAGTTTCATGCAGACTCCTTGGATAGGTAAACGTCATTGATGCCAGATGATTGAAGCTTCATAAGCTCTCCAACGGTTTAATAGACAGCGTTGTTAAGCAGGGTTCATGCCAGTTAAATTTTTAAGTGGGCCGGATACTGTGACCGTCCATTCAGCGATTCTTTGCGCTAAGATATCTGTATAAATAAACAGTTTGCACAATAATGGTGCATGTTCTGTGTGTCACGCGGCTCGAAGTGCACTTTTCCATGCGGAGGTCGGCCATGAGTTTGTCTTTGGTGCAAAGCCGGGCCCTGTTGGGGCTGGAGGCCGCTGCGGTCACCGTCGAGGTGCATCTTGCCAATGGTCTGCCCAGCTTCACGCTGGTGGGCCTGGCCGATGTGGAAGTCAAGGAGGCGCGTGAGCGGGTGCGCTCGGCCCTGCAAAACTCAGGCTTGGAATTTCCCAATAACAAACGAATCACGGTCAATCTGGCGCCAGCCGACCTGCCCAAAGACTCGGGTCGTTTTGATTGCCGATCGCACTGGGCATTCTCGCGGCCAGCGGCCAGATCGATGCCGCCCAACTGGCCGGTTATGAATTTGCCGGTGAACTGTCGCTGTCGGGTGAAATACGCGCGGTGCGTGGTGCACTGGCCATGAGCCTGGCCTTATACGCCAGCCAAGTGGTGACCAAGCTGGTGTTGCCACCGGGCAGCGCTGAAGAAGCGGCACTGGTGCCGGATGCGCAGGTCTATCGGGCGCAGCATTTGCTCGACGTGGTGCGGCATTTCCTGCCGCAAGCGGCCGATGCTCCGGCGCTTGAGGCCGCCAGTGGCTGGAGCCGGGTCGGTGCGGCGGACCGGATGCAGGAAGCACACTACCAGGACATGGCCGACGTCAAGGGCCAACTGGGAGCCAAGCGCGCGCTGGAGATTGCCGCCGCCGGGGGCCACAGCCTGCTACTCATGGGGCCTCCGGGTTCGGGCAAGTCGATGCTGGCACAGCGTTTTGCCGGGCTGTTGCCAGCCATGACCACCGACGAGGCGCTGCAGAGTGCTGCCATTGCCAGTCTGGGCGGGCGATTTGCGCTGGCGCAATGGGGGCAGCGGCCCACCTGTCACCCGCACCACACCGCCAGTGCGGTGGCGCTGGTGGGTGGCGGCTCACCGCCTCGGCCGGGAGAGATTTCGCTGGCCCACCACGGTGTCTTGTTTCTCGACGAATTTCCCGAGTTTTCGCGCGCGGCGCTGGAGGCCTTGCGTGAGCCGCTGGAGACTGGGCGCATCACAATCTCCAGGGCGGCGCGGCGGGCTGACTTTCCGGCGCAGTTCCAGTTGATAGCGGCCATGAACCCCTGCCCCTGCGGGTATCTGGGCTCGACGCAAAAAACCTGCCGTTGTACACCCGACCAGGTCACGCGTTACCAGGGCAAGCTCAGCGGCCCGCTGGTGGATCGCATCGATCTGCATGTGGAAGTGCCTGCGGTGGACAGCAGTGAACTGTTGCAGGCACCGGCCGGCGAGTCGAGCGCAGACATCCGCGCGCGTTGCAGTGCGGCTCGCGAACGCTCGGTGGCGCGCCAGGGCATGTCCAACCAGGCCTTGCAGGGGCAAGTGCTGGAGCGGTATCTGTTGCTTGACGACGCAGCGGCCAAATTCCTCAACGTGGCGGCCACTCGGCTGGGCTGGTCGGCACGCAGCACGCACCGGGCCCTCAAGGTGGCGCGCACCATTGCCGACCTGGCCGGCGCGCGCAGCACGCAGGTCACCCATGTGGCCGAAGCCATGCAATACCGACGCGCCTTGCGCACCCATTAAGAATGCGGCTCCATGCTTTTTTAAGTCCTGTTTGGGCTGCAGCCTGCAACGGCAATATCCCTGGAGCCGGAAGTTTCTACCTCTGAGCGGTACACAAACGGGGACAGGGTCACTTCTCAACGGAAATTCTCAAACCTCCGGGTCAACTCTCAGGCGGCGCCCGCGGCAGTCGGCAAGCTCATTGCGGCGTGACGTTGGCCGACTTGGCCAGTTCGCCCCAGCGATCCACCTCGGACTGCATGAAGAGCTCCAACTGGGCGCGGCTGCGTGATTCTTGCACGGTCAGGCCCTGCTCCAGGAAGATCTTCTTCGTCTCGGGATCTGCCAGCACCTTGTGCGCCTCATTGCGCAGCACGGCACCGATCTGCGGCGGCACGCCCTTAGGCAGGTAGAACGCCCACCAGCCCGCATAGTCCATGCCGGTGAAACCCTGCTCCGCTAGCGGCCGGACATTGGGCAGCAATTCGTGCGGCTTGGCCGAGGTGATGCCCAGGATCTTGATCTTGCCGGCCTGCGCCAGCGGCAGCAACGACGATACGCCGCTGATCATCAGAGAGACCCGGCCGGCCATCATGTCCGGAAGTATTGCAGCGGCGCCGCGGTAAGGGACCATTAACACCGGCGCGCCGCTCTTCTGCTTGATCAGTTCGACTGCGAGTTCATTGGTGAGACCGTTGGTGGCGATACTCACCTCCGTGCCGGTCTTCTTCGCGTTGTCTATCACCTCGCGCATTGTGTTGAACGGCAGGCTGGGTGCAGCGGCGATCACCAGCGGCAGCGTCCCCACCAGGGCCACCGGCTCGAAATCCTTGATCGGGTCGTAGCCCAGCCCCTTGACGGTGTAGGGCGCCAGCGCATGGGTGGCAGCCGACCCAATCAGCAGCGTGTAGCCGTCTGGCGCGGCTTTCGCCACCGCGTCAGCGCCGACAATGCCGCTGGCTCCCTGCTTGTTGTCGACGATGAACGGCTGCTTGAATGCCTTGGAAAAGGAATCCGCGAACCGCCGCGCGGGGATGTCGGAGCCGATGCCGGGCGGACCCGGCACCACTAGCCGCACCGCTTTGGTGGGGTAGGGATCGGCGCAATGACCGGTCACGGCCAAGCCACCCCAGAGGGCGAGCGCTGCCAGCTTGATACTCAATGGGAACTTCATGTTCTGCCTTTCGATGTTTGCC
>JACCDQ010680909.1_pt1 | contig 27209 bp, 38 predicted proteins | sample 7446031 | NCBI WGS metagenome assembly JACCDQ01 (sample SAMN15323442, study PRJNA562643) | freshwater metagenome | isolation source: river surface water | place: USA:Blue River Watershed | collected 2017-08-17 | reverse complement strand
GGAATGAGATGGGTCCACAATGGGTGGATAACTACATCTCGTGGCGCAAGTCCAACACTAACTGGAAGATATGGCGCACACCGCAGGGTGCTAAAGCCATCGAACTAGAACTCAATCCCATCATCGCTGACGTGCCTGTGAAGATGGTGATTGATAGAGTCTTTGAGGTTAACGGTGAACTTGTTATCGTTGACCTTAAGACATCATCAAGACGACCAACATCTGACTTACAACTTGGCTTTTACAAAGTCGGGATTGAGATGATGCTTGGTGTGAAAGTCAATCAAGGTAACTACTGGATGTCCAGAGAATCTGGGACAGGAGAGATGATTGACCTGAGTAGATATACCCTAGATATGCTTGAGTATCTTGTGTCGGGTTTCGACAAGGCTCGCAAGGCTGGTATATTTCTCCCTAACTTATCCAGTTGCAGTTACTGTGGACTCACAGAACACTGCACATTTACGAAAGAGAAACAATGAACAACGACGATTGGAAACTACAGGTTTCCTATAAGACAGGTGCTGGCGATATGATTAACATTCGCGCCAACACCGCTGATGAATTAAGCGTTCTGCTTGAGGGAATCTCTGATTACTCAACTCAGATTGCTGCAACAGGAAGGATGCTAGGTGCTGCGTACAACACAGCCCCTTTGGAGACACCTTCTTCAACTCCCGTCACAACGCCCAAAGTCTCCTCCGTTCCAGACCAGGCAAAGCAAGCATCCCCTACCTGTATTCACGGACCGCGAGTATTCCGAAGTGGCGTAAGTAAAAAGAACGGACAACCATACGCGTTCTGGTCTTGCCCTCAACCACAGGGTGCAGACCAGTGCAAACCCGTTAACTAACTACTTATCGGGGACAATGGAACCACTCGCTAATCGGGGAAGGTGGCGGGTGGTTTCACCTTAAGACAGGAGCAATATGAAAACTTTAGTAAGGTCAGTCGGAAGAACTGATATCGGCGGTGAACCGTTGCCCGCTGTGTTCAAAGCATTTGAATCTAACAAGATTATATTTCGTAGAGCAGAAGTCTCTATGATGGCAGGAACTCCAGGTGTAGGTAAGTCAACACTTGCTCTGGCATTAGCACTTAAGATGAAAGTTCCTACGCTCTACATCTCAGCAGATACCAACGCACATACTATGGCTATGCGCCTAGCGTCAATGATTAGCGGTAAGAATCAGAGTGATGTTGAGTATCTACTACAGAATGATTTAGGTTGGACTAAGGCAACGCTCAGTAGGAGCAGTCATATCGTCTGGTCTTTTGAGTCAAGCCCTAGTCTTGTTGATATTGACGAAGAGGTACAAGCCTTCGAAGAACTATGGGGTTGCCCGCCTGTGGCTATCTTTGTAGATAACTTAATGGACGTAGCCACTGATGGTGGCGAAGAGTTCGCATCTATGCGAGCGATTATGAAGGAGTTGAAGTATCTTGCTCGAGCGACTAATGCTGCGATTGTCGTACTACATCATACATCGGAGGCTGTGGAAGGCAAACCTTGCCAACCAAGGTCGGCACTCCAAGGAAAGGTGGCTCAACTCCCAGCGCTTATCTGCACTCTCGGAGTTGTCGGAACTGCTATGGCAGTTGCACCAGTCAAAAACAGGTATGGTAGAGCGGATGCTAACGCGAATCTTAACGCGTGGCTAGCCTTCAATCCTGAATATATGTACATCGAAGACATACCAGAGAACGCATAGGACTAATAATGGATGACGATTACTTAGAGATTCACGCAAAAGAGATGGCACAATCTGAATACTTAAGACATATAGCCAAGTGTATTAAGAAGATGGATGATGCTAAGGTTCCAGTCAAAGATGAGTACACTCAAGGTATAACTGATGGTCTTGATTGGGCTATCAGAATACTAGAGAAAGATAAGAGTGCTTACTAATGGCTAATCCCAACGGGCGCAAGGGCGCACAGTTCGAGACCGATGTAATGAAATGGCTTCGCTCTGTTGGCGCTATATGCGAACGACTCACTAAGGCTGGGGCTAAAGACGAAGGCGACCTTGTTGCTATCGTTGCTGGCAAGACTTACATATTAGAACTGAAGAACAGAAAGAAGTTAGACCTGCCTGAGTTCTGGGCTGAGGCTCAAGTTGAGGCAGATAACTACGCTAAGGCGAGAGGGTTGCCATATACTCCTGCGTCTTACGTCATAATTAAGCGACGCAATCACGGGGTGAATAAGGCTTGGGTACTACAGGACTTAGAACAATGGCTCGAAGAGAGGAAGTAAATGACTTACCTAGTATCGGAGAAGTGCTCCGTCACTATGGAGCGAATCTACGAGCAACACACGGGCAAGTTAATCTCCGTTGCCCTTTCCACTCAGACACTCACCAAAGTGGTAGTGCCAACCTCGACAAAAATATCTTCATCTGTTTCGCCTGCGGAGTGCAGGGAAATAGTTTACAAATAATATCAAGACAGGAGAACGTGAATATCAATGAAGCAAAGCGCATTGCAGAAGGAATTACTGGGCAAGGCAACGGAGCGGTACGCGGCAAACATCTCTCTGGCGCAAGACTACCTAGCAAGCAGAGGAATACCTCTGGAAGTAGCACGGCTGGCGCAATTAGGCGTAGTCGTAGAGCCTGAGGTAGGTCACGAGGCGTATCAAGGAAGGTTGAGTATCCCTTATGTTACTAAGTCTGGTGTTGTGGATTTACGGTTCCGTTCGCTCAATCCTGCAGTGGAGCCTAAGTATATGGGACTCACTGGGGCTGATACTAAAATGTATAACGTTCTCGATATTGAGCGGGCTGGCGATTTCATTGGTGTATGTGAAGGTGAGTTGGACACTCTTACTATGTCTCGTTGTGTTGGTATTCCTTGCGTTGGTGTACCAGGGGCGAACAGTTGGAAGAAACATTACACGAGACTCCTCGCCGATTTCGAGCGAGTATTTGTCTTCGCTGATGGCGACCAGCCAGGAAAAGAATTTGCCAATAGTCTTGCCAGGGAACTACCAGTTACTGTCGTCCAATTCCCCGACGGAGAAGACGCTAACTCATTTTATACGAGCAACGGGTCGGAAGCAATCAGGCAGAAGATTGAATGATGAATGACGACGACCTCTATTGCGATGGCTGTGGCGAGCACTTCGATACAGCATTTGAAATGGTAGACCATCACCTAGAAGACGGCGATGAGTTCGACCCGTACATAGTGTTGCCCAATGGGGTCAAGTTATTAGTGGGTAGCCTACTAAGATTCCTTTATGAACACGCCGAACAACCAGAGCAAATCAGACAAATAACACAATCTACATATGTTACACTTTATGCTGCTGAATCTGGTAGTGAGGTACTTGATGAACTCATCGAGGAAGTTGTGGTAGGTTCCGAGATGTTGAAGTTTGATTCAAGTCTTAAGAAGTTACTAGAAGAAAGCAAACCAAATGAACCTGACGAAGGCGGAGCGTGAAGAAGTATGGCAGATTATAAGTCACCTAACAGGGATGGGCTACAAAGTTACGTCCACAAACTTAAAGAACCAAAGTCTCATCGTGACAATAACAGTTCCGATACTTTCATCAAGAACGTAGAGGATACCTTCAATGAACTCGAAGCATTGCTCATTAACAAGCACCTTGATTACGGTCCAAAGAACATTAGCCAATCGCCAGGTGGTCCTATCAATGGACTTCGAGTTCGTATGCACGACAAGATTGCCCGTATTAACAACCTTGTTGATAAAGGAATCTACAATCCACAATACGAATCGCTCGAAGACTCCTTTAAGGATTTGGCAAACTACGCAATCATAGGTCTTCTAGTCTTAAGACAGCAATGGGACAGTGAGAAGTGAGAGAACAAGAACTCTTTGAATGGATGAAGGAGAAGTTCTACCCCGACCTCGTTCGTTCTGAATCTGAGTTCGATGGGTTCGACTGTCAGTCAGATGAGTACAAGTTGTTTATAGAACTTAAGTCACGAAAGACTCACTACGACGACTTGATTATCGAGAAGTATAAGTTTGATTTCCTTATCACTGAAGCAGGAAAGTTATCTTATACTCCTTGCTATGTGAACTACACCCCGCAAGGGGTCTATTTTTTTGACCTTGATTCTATACTTAAGGCTGAAATTGATTTAGGTTGGCACGACAAATGGTTGCCGACTACCACCGAGTTTGCTAACAACAACAATAGATTAAAGAAAGTAGGACTTCTTAACGTAAAGTTAGGGACAAAGTTATTATGAATTGGGAACGCATTGAACGCTGGCAGTATGTCGTAGATGCTGTCGCTGTTGAGTACTCTCGTAAGTTTGATATGGTTGAGATTGAAGACTTAAGACAGACTCTCTATCAGTGGTTCGCTGAGCACCCTAAGAAGTTAGATGAGTGGGAAGCCAAAGGTGAGAAGGACGCGAAGAACTTAATCTATCGTAGCCTGCGTAATCAGGCTTTAGATTACTGTCAGAAGTGGAAGGCTAAATCTGTGGGTTATGATGTCTCTGATGTTTACTATTACAACAATGAAATCGTTGAAGCCTTGCTTACTCCAGTCTTAAGAAGTGAATTTAATGTAGCCCATAAACTTAATCTCGGTAGGGTAGGTCGCCCCTCTGCGCCCTCTGAAGGTGGCAACTTGATGGCTATGATGGTCGAGATAGATTATGTCTATTGGAAGTTAGGTAAAGACGATAGAAGAATTTTATTTATGCGTCACGCTGAGGCTATGGACTTCAAAGAGATAGCAAATCTATTAGCACTCGGCTCTGAGGATGCTGCTCGTATGCGCCACAAGCGGGCAGTCAATAGACTTATCAGAAAACTTGGAGGCTTCAGACCATTTCCCGACTACGATTATCCCGATAAAGAAGATGAGATAGAAGACTAGCGGTTATCTGTTTTATAGAATCCAGTTCCCTTGAACTGTATTCCAGGAGCAGACCACACTCTCTTCATAGTTCGATAACACACAGGGCAATCGGGTCCAACTTCAAAATGAATCTGCGTCTCTTGATGTGCTAGGCACTCTTCACATCTGTATTCGTATGTAGGCATAGTCCTAATCTATCTCGGTAGGAGCGGTGGCGATAGCCCCGCATAATTTACATTCTTGTCTTAAGTCATACCAGCCTACAGTTCGAGTCTCCTCGTCCCATACAACTGTAATAATCCACATCTTACTGCCACATAGGCAGACTGTAATCGGTTCTCCGCGTAAGTCTAGCATCAGTAATGATTATGTCTTAAGTGATACTTCATTGCTTTACAGGGTGTTTCGTATCTATGTTGGATATATTTGTATGCGTGGAGGATTTGTATTGCGGGGTCTTTGCTAGTTTCCTTAAGCCTTTGACCAATACCAAATGCCGATGAGCCTTGCCTGTTCTTGGCAAGATGGTCGTAACGAGCCTCCTTAGTAAAGATATAATCAAGACATCTCCATTCCATACCACGCCACCCGTAACCTGCCCAAGCATACTGCTTGGCTAGTGCTTTATTGGCTTTCTTCTCTGCCATTGTTGCTTGTGTCCGCTCGCTTGCTTGCGGTTTTGACTTGAGTAATGGGGGAAGAAGGGGCGGGGCTGAGACTACAAGAACTACACCAGCCACCGCACCCACAAGAAGTCGTCGTTTCATTAGGACACTCTAGCAACTTTCGCCCTCACTTGCTTGACTAAATGCCATTCGTCTTTGAAAGAGTCTTGGCTTGGCTTGCCTAACATAGTGCGCCTTTCGTAGTTCATAAGCCCGCCCCATATAGAACCGCCGTGTAAGTTCTCGTCTTCGAGTCCTTGCTTAAGACATAACTCACGCACGGGACAGTCGTTACATATTGAGACAGCCTCTATCATTCTTAGGATTTGAAGTCTGCGTTCGTCGTTGTGTTTATAAGACTTATACCACCACAGTTCAGGGTCGGGGTGATTAGCGCACGATGCTTGCTCGTGCCACTCAGGAGGCAGGGCGTAGGTATCTTGTAGCACTATGACACCACCCGTAAATCGCGTCGTAGTTCTATGATTGACTGCGCCTTGCCATAGTCAATGTCTTCGGTGTGTAGCACCGAGAATTCTTGATGTTCATAGAGCCATTCGTCTTGTTCTTCTGTCTTAAGACTGTCCCAATTCTCAGGAAGTTCGCCCTTTGTAGTCACATCTATAATGCGAACTCCCTTTAATTCGTAGGTAACCCTATGCGTTCTCACTGTTGAACTCCTTCTCTGCTAGGTCTGCTAGGTAGGAATCCACAGCCTCCTCTGCTCGGTCTCGCTGATAGAGTTGAATCTCTGCGTCAATGATGATGTCGTTAATGTAGTCTTGGAAAGTTGCTCGGACATCTTCGTCGTCCCATATTTCTACGGCTTGCTCCCATAGTTCGGCTTTCATTTCCTTAAACTCTGAACCGATAGCGAACCCCATAATTTCTTGGTCGGGGGAATAGTTGCGGTTAAGGTATGCGATAAAGTTTCTTACTTTCATTTTCTTGCTCCTGTCTTGGTTAGTCGTTTCTTTAGGTCGCTCAGTACTATCGCCAGCCACCACGAGAGGACGGCAACAGCGAACAGAATGAAGACATACAAGGTAACTTGTAGTAGTGCGAAGATACCGCCTAAGTGTATGCCTGTCAAGATTTCTTTCAGTGTTTCCATTTTATTCCACCTCCTTTAATTCTCCAGCGATTGCCATAACACTTTCAAGGTGTGCTAGTGCTTGCGCTTTGCGTTTGTAATTTGTTCCGAGTAGTTGGTTTGCCACGCGTAGCGTGTTTACATTTTTAGAAATTTTCATTCCTGTCTTAAGTTCTAATTGCATAGATGAGTAGAGCATATGAAGTCTTAATAGGTCTATGGATTTCTCGCCACCGCAACCCGTGAAGTTGCCCTCTGTGTCGTAGTCGAATCCCTCGCGTCCTTCTGTGAGTGCGTCGAGCGTTCTAGTTGGTAGCATTTTATTTCTCCTGTCTTGGTTGGTCTTGCTTTAGTTATAAACTACTCTTGACTTGCTACGTTGTCCAGCATTTCTTTTGTGATGTCGCTCACTTGGTTTGTGGGCGCATTCGTCTAGCGGTATAAGACAATCACCGCACATTGGGTTATGTCTTAAGGCTTGAATATCATCCTCGCATTCGTAGGCGTGTTTGATTATGAGGTCGCCGTATCGTTGCCCGCATATTCCGCACGAGGGACTCATACTCGTCCCTCTGCTAGTAACCCATTTAGTAAATCCTCTATTTGTTCAAGGACTTTTCTGTCTTCATCTATAAATTTTGTATTTGTAAGATGATGGTGCAGGGTATAGTTTAAGGTAGTAGCCATATTCTCTACCTCTTGCGTTGTGTATCCTAACATTTCATTTCTCCTGTCTTAAGTAGTTAGTTTTTGAAGTTGTCGAGTGTTTGTCTTGCGATAATATCGAAGGGCAAGGAACCCTGACCTTGTAGCATTTGAGCGATGAAGAGTGAAGCAGTCTCGCCAATTCTATCGCGGACGAGTTCGGTCACTTGCTCGGCTAGGTTTTCCCACTCTTCGCGCAATACATCCGAGAGAGCCACGATATTATCCGCCTCCTGTGCGCTCTCTTTAAGTTGCTCGTATGAGTCGCGGTCATTCTCCGTCACGAGTAGCCAATCATTAGCGAATTGCTCAGCGATTACTAGGCGAACAACCTCGTCGGTTAGTTTTATGTCCGCTCTAATTTGTTCTGTCGTGTCGCTACCTTTTCCGATAGCGTTGTCCTTTACCATTGGGGAACCGTATTTGTTGTCCATTTCTTTTCTCCTGTCTTAAGTAGTAAGCCGAGACTCTCTCGCCTTACTCGTGCCCCGCTATGGTCTCGCTCCATTCGCCCTCTGTCAAGAGTGCGGGGCTGTGAGTTGCCTCACTTATTCTTCTTGGTCTTGATTACCTTCCTTGCTCGAACTGCTGCAACTGCTAGGACTCCGAGAAGTAAGCCCGTCCACGTCAAATAGAAATCAAATTGAGCGGTCTCAAATGCTATTCCTTCTGCGCCTAGTTCGATAAGTAAGTATCTATCCATTTTGTTTTCTCCTGTCTTAAGTAATAGAGGAACTTTTCCCCTATCGTGCCCCCGCTAGGTCTTGAACCTGCGCCCGCTGTCGGATGCGGGGGCTGTCGTTCTATGCGCTCGCTTTCTCTTGTGCTGCGAGGTATTTCTTCTTTAGGTTCTCTGCTAGTGCAGCCAACTTTAGGCAGTCTTTGCGATGAATTTTCGCTGCCCTTTCGCTCTGCTCCCGATAGTCGGGGTCATTCCATACCACCGCGTAAATCTTGTCAACCTCGGCGTTCGCTGTGGCGTGGATTTCTTTTTGCTTTTGTCTTAAGGCGTTAATCTGCTCTTCAATCTCGTCGGCTGATTGTCTCGCCTTGTTCTGTGTTTCTTCAATCTGAGGAAGCAGTTCTCTAATCTTTGCGGTCTTGATTTCTTCCGCCTTGTTGTGCTCTTGGTAGTATTCTTTCGAGCGACTCGTTCTTTCTAGTTCGCGGTAAGCGTTCCAGAATGCGCGGGCGCGTGGCTTGCTTAGGTTTTCTTGTGCCCAAGCCCAAGGGTGAATCTTTTCGGTTTCTTGCACTTGCGTTTCTCCTGTCTTAAGTCTGAAAAGTTTTGAGGCTCATCAGTCGGGGCACTTACCCCGAGACCGTCGCCCCCTTGCGGGGGCTAGGTTTCGCCTTCCTTACTCTTGCTCGGTGAACATCTCCTCGCAAGCCTGACATATCGGGGCGCACTTTTCAAGCACCGTCGCCGAGAGGCGAATCTTCTCGCCACATCCGCACATTGCTACTTTGAGGTTTTTATTACGTCCCTTTGCTTTTGCGCCCTCGTCGGCGGTAGCCGTAAGGCGAAGGGCTGCCTCGATGATGTCGTGAGCCTCTTGCCACCTTGCCACGCAGGAATCGGGCACTTTGGTATCCGTCCACCCCTTGCCCTTAACCTGCCCAATCTCTAGCCCTAGACTCTCGGCGGTGTTCTTAAATTTCTTGTTGTGATAGCCCTCGGCAGTTGTGCCCTGTATCCCGTTTTGAAGGTCTAGTGAGTGTGCTACCTCGTGCAAGAGTGTGCCGAGGGTGGCACGGGCTCCGCGTGAGAATGAAGGAGCCGAGAGGAAAATCTCGTGAAAGTTCTCGGTTCCTGCCTGCCAAGGCTTGAACTGCGTAAAGTGCCCGTGAACCTTGGAAGAACGTCCGATTGTAATCGTTGCGCGGGGGGCTCCCGTTTCCTCTCGGATAATCGCGTGAGCATCTTCTAGGGCTTTGGTGATAACCGAGAGACTCTCGGTCTTTTCTAGTGTTGAGGTGTTCATTTCCTTCTCCTGTTCGAGCGTGAGTTTCACGCTTACGGGATAATGGTCTCAAATTCTGCCCTAAGACTCAAGCCCAAAACGCGTGACTTACATCACACAATTACCCGTACAGATGTTCGATATATTTCCCCTACTCTTCCCCCTTATTAGTTGAACTTTCAACTATTCTAGAATCATTCTTCAATTATGCCCGCCCGCCCTACCCTGCGGGATGTCACGGGGAGATAGTCACCCCCCTCATATCCTTCAATTACCTGCTAGGAATTTCCATTATTACCTAGAAAAGTCGATTTATATATATGTCGACAATTCCTTTATGTCTTAAGAAAAAGAAAGACCCTGCCGTCGGAAGTGAGTCTGCTGCTAGGAGGAACCGCTTAGGGCGGTTTGACCCCGCATTACATTAAATCGGTCGTATATATGTTGATAGTGTCACCCAAAATATTTCTGTTATATTCGCCCTATAACCTATTGAACAGGACTTTTGTAGCCCAAAGGGCGCAAAAAGGACTGGATATAAAAATACTTACCGAAAACCTGTTCGGTTTTCCGATTTGAACAGGTTATCTTATATGTATAGATATTTATATATCTATACGGAGCGTCGCTCCGCCTCTTGCGGGCTACGCGACTATATATAATATATATAATTATATATAATATATATCAGGTGCCCGTATTCTGACCGTTTACTGAGGGGCGTTTATTCTAAGTTTTAACGGGGGTAACTGATGGGACGAAAATCGGGAAAAGTTGACATCCCAAAGGGCGAAGCCCAGGAGCGCGTCCTTCATCAACTGAGCCAAGGTAGCACCATCAAGGCGGCTATGGAGTCGGTCAACCGAAACGAGGTTACCTTCCGCCAATGGGTGATGGCTGACCCTGAATTCAAAGAACGCTCTGACAAAGCCCGCCTTTCAGGCAAGGGGGTCAAGGCTGACCTAGCCAACCTCAAGGATATTTCCTTCGAACAATTCTCGCAAGAGTTCCTTGACACTAAGATTTTTCCTCACCAAAGAACCTGGATAGATTTACTTGAGGGACGGGAGCCATCCTGGCTACACCCGTCTATGATATTCGAACCAGGGGCGCATAACCGAGTTCTGATTAACGTGCCCCCTGAACACGCCAAGAGCACGGTACTGACCATCAACTACGTCACCTACCGAATTGCCACCAACCCTAACATAAGAATCATCTTGGTCTCCAAGACCCAGGGTATGGCGCGTAAGTTCCTCTCAGCCATCAAGACCAGACTAAGCCATCCGTCCTGGATTAAACTCCAGACCGCTTTTGGTCCTAATGGTGGCTATAAGGCGGACTCGCCTACGTGGTCCGCCGATATGATTTATCTTGGCTCAGGTCGAGATTCTGGTGAGAAAGACCCTACGGTTCAAGCCTTAGGATTTGGTTCCCAGATTTACGGTGCACGTGCCGACCTGATTATCCTCGACGATGTCGTGATGAACTCCAATGCCCACGAGTGGGAGAAGCAAATTGAATGGCTTCAAAAAGAAGTTATCACGCGTTTGGGACGACACGGGAAACTCCTTATCGTAGGAACCCGTGTTGCCCCTGTAGATTTATACAAACAGATACGGGACGGCTCTAACTGGACTGGTGGTAAATCGCCTTTCACTTATTGTGCGATGCCAGCCGTTTTAGAGTTTGATGAAAAGCCTGCTAACTGGAAAACGTTGTGGGCAAAAACAGACCGCCCTGAAGGCGAGAATGATGAACCTGATGAACAAGGACTATACCCAAAGTGGGATGGAGGCGCTCTCTTCACACGAAGAAGCGAAGTTGCTCCCTCTGTATGGGCTATGGTCTATCAGCAAGAAGACGTCGTTGAAGACGCAATCTTTGCGCCAGCAGCAGTTGCAGGATGTGTCAACGGTATGCGAAAGCGCGGACCGCTTAAACCAGGTGCTCCAGGTCATCCACAACACCTCGAGGGGTATACCGTTATAGGGCTTGACCCAGCAATGACGGGCAATACAGCAGCAGTTATAGCAACCTATAACAAGGCTGACTCAATGATTTATATTCTTGATTGTATCAATATGACCGACCCAACTCCTATGAAAATCAGATACTTGATTGAGGACTGGGTGCAACGATACAAACCACAAGAACTACGTATTGAAATTAATGCTCACCAGAAAGCCTACGCCCTCGATGACGAATTGCGAAACTGGCTGTCAATGCACGGCTGCCAACTCAACTCTCACTTCACTGGTAAAAATAAGTGGGATACTAGTTTTGGTGTGGCTTCTATGGCAAGCCTTTTCGGCTCTCTTAGAGATGGAAGATTCCAAGATAACAATTTAATAGAACTACCTAGCAACGAAGGCTCTGAAGGTCTTAAGGCGCTAGTTCAGCAATTGATTACCTGGAAGCCCGACACAAGAAACGCAACCGACTGCGTGATGGCTTTATGGTTTGCCGTTATCCGTATCCGCGAGATGATGCAATCAGGAACTCAAACTCAACGTTGGGTTCAAAATCGCTGGGCAACTAGAGCACAAACTCAACGACGTACAACAATTAATTTAGACGAAGCCGTTGCAGAACAATGGCAAGAAATATACGGTTAGGAGCCAGTTATGGCAAAAATAAAGCGTCAAAGCGCTAGCGAAGTATCACGTAAGGCTGAGAAAGCAAGACTATACTCTGGTCAGAAACCATCAACTGCAGGAATGTTTGGTGGCTCACAGGCTGAGCAAAAACTACAAGAAACAGCAGTAAATCTTTCACGCGGTAAAGCAAAAGGACTTGAAAAAATTGGTCGTGCTTTAGGTTACCCAACTAAAGAAGAAGAAAAGGCTGCACTTCTTATGCAGAATTCCCGTGCTGCAGAATTATCTCGTTCTGAGGCTAGAGCAAAATCTGCTGAAAAACGCGGAGAAGCAAAGGCTGAACAAGCCAGAATCAAAAGAGGAATGACTGGTCGCTCTTCTGGTGGAATCACTGGTAAGGGTGGCAAAAATGTTAATCCAGTTTATAACACATACTAAGATTTAGTTAGGAAATTATGGCATTATCAATCGAGCAGATTGCAGCGCGTGTAGAGTCTTTACGCTACCGCTCTGTAGACAGGGACCAGCGCAACCTTGACGTCCTTGCTGTACGCAAAGGTCAGATTGCTTCTGTATACCCTGACTTCTTTCCAGATGGGGTAGATGCCAATGTCGTTGCAAATTTTGTGGATATTGTTGCGCGAGACCTCTCAGAGGTTATGGCTCCACTACCAGCGGTTAACTGTAACGCGGCGAATTCGGTTTCTGATAGGGCTCGTAAGTTTGCTGATACACGTACTCGCATTGCCTCTAATTATTTTGCTCACTCAGATTTATCTGTACAGATGTATCAAGGCGCAGACTGGTACATCACATATGGTTTCGTCCCGTTCGTAGTAGAACTCGACGAAGAAGCAAAACTGCCACGCATACGCCTAGAGAACCCAATAGGTGCTTACCCTGATTTTGACCGCTACGGACGGTGCGTTGCTTTTGCGAAACGATACACAATGACACTAGGCGAACTTGTCTCCTTGTTCCCTGAATTTGAGTTCGAACTGCTTGGCAAGTTACGCTACAAGCAAGATTTGACTCAACAGGTTGAGATGATTCGCTACTACGATAAAGACCAATCGGTTGTTTATCTTCCAACAAAGGGCAACTTAGTTCTTTCAACTGCTAAGAATCCACTTGGAAAGATGATGATTGTTGTCGCAAAGAAGCCATCTGTTGATGGCGATATGCGTGGTCAATTTGATGACATCATTGGTATTCAGTTGCTACGCAACCGCTTCGCTCTCCTTGCGATGGAGGCAGCAGAGAAATCTGTTCAGGCTCCTATCGTTCTGCCTACAGACGTACAAGAACTTATGCTTGGTGGAGATGCGATTATTCGCACCAACTCACCAGCGGGCGTTCGTCGTGTAGAACTTAATCTTCCTCAAGGCGCATTCACAGAGCAGACATTACTCAATCAAGAAATGCGTGTAGGTGCACGTTATCCTGAAGGACGTACAGGAAACATTGACGCCTCAGTTGTTACTGGTCAAGGCGTACAGGCTCTTATGGGTGCATTTGATACCCAGGTCAAGAGCGCTCAAGCAATCTTTGCTAGCGCACTACGCGATGTAATTCAGATTTGCTTTGAAGTAGATGAAAAGATTTTCCCAGAGACAAAGACAATTCGCGGTGTAGATGCTGGTTCACCTTATGAAATCACCTACAGCCCAGTCAAAGACATCAAGGGTGATTACTCTGCAGATGTCCGTTACGGAATGCTTGCTGGTCTTAACCCAGCGCAAGGTCTAATCTTTATGCTTCAGGCTCTCGGTGGCGGTCTTATCTCTAAAGATTTGGCTATGCGTGAACTTCCATTCACGGTTAACGTCACACAAGAACTCGAAAAAATTGAAGTTGAAAATATGCGCCAAGCGTTGCTTGGTTCATTGACTGCTTACACACAAGCAATTCCAGCAATGGCTACACAGGGTGGAGACGCATCTGATATTGTGCGTAAGATTGCTGCAGTTATCAAGGCTCGCCAGAAAGGTGTTGCCCTAGAGGATGCGATTGAAGAAGCATTCCCCGCTGCAGAACAAGTTCCTTCTGCTGGGGTTGCCCCTGAAATGGTTGAGCAACCGTCCCCTGCTCCCATAGGCGCTCCAGTAGAAGGCGCTCTTCCAGCAGGTGCAGCACCAGAACTACCACCAGCAGCAGGTGCACCAGACATTCTAAGTCTTCTATCAAGCATTACAGGTGCAGGAGAAGCGAACGCAAGCGTAAGAACTATTCGACGACGATAATTTAGGAGGGGACAATGACAACGATTATCGGAATTGAATATGGCGATAAGAGCGTGCTAGTTGCTGATAGTCGTGTTATTGACGATTCAGGTCGAGTATATGCCCACAAGGTAATGAGAAAGATTGCTAAACGAGGCGCTTTACTTATTGCTGGTGCTGGAGAAGTTGCTCCGTGTGACATAGCACAGAACATCTGGAACCCGCCACAGTTCACAGCGAAAGATAAGAAAGACGTCTATCGCTTTATGATTACCAAGGTTATGCCATCACTTCGCAAATGCCTTACAGATAATGGCTATAACTTTGATGAGGATAAGAAAGACGGTATGCGCTTTCAGTTCCTTATCTCAGTCGGTGGAGAAATCTTTGATGTTGATGAAGACCTATCGGTAATGAAGAATGAAGATAACGTATACGCTATTGGTAGCGGTGGTCCATTCGCATTAGGTGCTCTTTACGCAGGAGCAGAACCAATGCAGGCTATGGAGATTGCATCTAAGGTTAGCGCTTATTCAGCGCCTCCCTTTTATGAAGAAGTTCAATATAAGTGAGCAAGTTTAACGATGCCATAGACAAGGCAATGCGTATCCTTGCCGAAGAGTTAGAAGATTCAGAGAGCCAAATCTGCACAGGATGGGTTCTTGTAAGCGAGTGGTCAGATTATGAGGGCACTCGATACTTAATGACAGACGTTAGCGACAATATGAATCCTTGGTTAGCCAAAGGAATGCTATTGAGCGCTGAAGAATATTCATACACACCAGAGGAGAAATGATGGTTCGCGGAGGATTTCGCCCTGAGGCGCAGCAAAACAATCCATTCTCTGTTTCTGGTACTGGTGGCAATGGTCAGTCAGGAAAGTTTGTGGCTGAAAAAGCAGCCAAGGCTTCACAACTTCGTATGTCTGGACTTCCTCAAGGTCAGAATACTGCTATATCTCAACAAATTTCAGAAGGTGGTAACGTGGCTAGTACAGCAAATGCAGCAAACCCAGCATCTAAGTTGCCGAGTGGCGGTAGTATTGCAGACATCCTTGGCGCTATTGAGCCACTTGATTCTGAACCACAAGAGTTTCTTCCTATTACTGACGGCATTGATGGGTACTCTGGTCGCGGACGTGAAGCACTTCCTGGCAGTATTCGTAATCCGATTCAACAAAATCAAAATTTAGAGATTATTAGAAAATATCTACCAGATATTATCAATGCAACTAGACTTCCTGGTGTTCCAGATTCATATAGAAGATTTGCTAACTTCCTTAAGGAGCAAATACTTTAATGGCTTGGATGGAGAATAGTTTTTATGACCATCTTGATAAGTTTGCAAACTCATTGGGTTTTGAAAACTACGAGATAGCCATACCTTTAGCAATGGTACCTTGGCAAAGTCCAGGCGAACGTGATGCTTTTATTATGACAATCACTGGTGAAGAAGTTAAAGGTGGCGGTCCTTCAACGTTTACAGTCGGAGAGGTGAAGTAATGTCATTATGGTCAGACTTCACTGGTTTTCTTAAAGGTGTAGGTAAAGCAGCGCAGGCTATTGGCGGCGCAGTCGCTAGCCTTCCTAAGGGTGTAATTGGAACAGTAGTCCAATCTGGAGCACAAATTGGTGGTGCACAGGCTTCTAAGGCTGACCCAGTTGCCTCTGCCATTGCAGGTGTTGGCGCAGCAACTTCAGCACGTAAGTCTTTAGAAAAGACTGGCATAACAGATAACGATAAGGGGACAGTCAAGATAATTGACCCAGTTCTCAAGGTTGCTTCTAAGGCTGACGAATATGTATTCTCTCCACTAATTAAACGTCCTGTTGCTGCTGGATTCCTTCTTACTGACCCTAACAGCCCCTTATATCAGTCAGATGAATTTGGTAAAGGCTTTCAACCTTCAGACATAACAGAGGCTTATAACCGCACTGGGAATGTTTATGAAACAATCGAAGGAAAAGAATACCTTGTACGTCCAGGCGTATCCCTAGGTCAAGCATTTCCTAAGTCTTGGGTAGCAGGAGTAACCCCAATTGGTCAACTAGAGCGTTATGTTCTTACCGATATTGGTGGTATTGACCTAGAAGAAGTAGACCTATGGAATGACCAAGACGTACAAAAAAACTTTGTTGATAATCCAGTAGGCAGATTTATAACTGGAGCAAATGATTTTGTTATTGGTGAAACCGCAATCAATCTAGCATTTGGTGGTGCTGGTGCGCTAACGAAGGCTTTGACAAAAGCAGCAGGGTTAAGCACTAAATTCCGCGCTGCTGACTTTGATGCAACTGCCAAACTAAAATCTGATATAGATAACCATTTACGCTACAAAGCAACCAATGGAGCAGAGGGTGCGTTCTATAATGTTGGCGAAGATGTTGAAAGAATGGCTCAGTCAACCAACTTTATTGATGTATACAATATTGCAAAAAAGTATACGTATAATAAACAAGCCATTGATGAAATTGTTAAGACATCTGACCCAGCGCTTGTGCGCGATTATTTACTTATGGATAAAGCCGACTTCGGTGCATATCAAAGATTAGTTCAAAGTGGAAACGCTGACGCAGCCTGGAGCATCTCTGGTGCTGGTAAAGAAGTTATAAACGACTATATCACCAGTGGCAAGGTCAGAGAGTATACTCCTGAACAACGGGCGCGTTGGATGCAGGCTCACGATGATGCAATTAGAAAAGACCCACAACTCCAGCGTATATTTGATACATTCTTTGATGCAACGTATGACGACGCTGGCAAAATGGTTAGCGCTAATCCAAAGTTTTTATCTAATGACTATAAGCCTATGGAGCCTGTTATTGGTAGAGAGTTCTTAGGAACTATTCGCTCTAAGGCTGACCAGGCTAAAGCCAATATAATTCAGCGTGATTTCTCTAACGCTGGCGGTATTGCTAAGACAATTCTTTCTTCTAAGGTAGGCGGACCAGTAACTGTTCTTATGAGAGCAGTCGGAACCTATATGCCTAATGGTTTTGTAAGCCATTCTACGCTTCGTCCAATGCAGGGTGTTCAAGAGATTATATCTGTATTTGATGATGTTCCTCTTTTCCGCAGGGGCGAAAAGGTTATCACTACTCGGACTGGCGACAGAATGACTGTAAGTCAATATCGTAACTCTATTCTAAAAGAATATGTAGGTCTTAAGTCAGATGGGGCAAAAGACTCATTCGTAAAAAGACTTAATGAAGATTTAACCTATACCGTTGCTTATTCACGTGGCTTCTTTGATGACCAACTAATAGATAATTTTATTCAATCACTTAAAGGTGACATCTATAATGTTCACGGTCAGTTAACTAACTACGGTTATGCAATGACTCCTAATGGAGTTCGTGTTGGAACAGATGCTAAAACTCAACAAATGTTGGCTAACTCAACTCCAATGTTTCCATTTGGAAGACTTGACTCTATGATTCGTAGAGCACAGCGTGGTGGTGCTGTTGGCGGTGCAGTCAACCTGGCGGATGCCACACGTTCTGGTGTTCAACAGATATTTGAATTGGGCAATAAAGCATTCTCTTTTGCCCAACTGTACCGATTCTCTTATATTCCAAAGAACTCAATATTTGAACCTATGCTTGCAGGGTTCTTAGCAGAAGGAATGGACTTTGCGGCACAGGCTGCATCCAGTCTTGCTGGAAAGACAGTAAATTCATTTACTAATTTTCTTGGTAGAAACTATGTTAAGGTTAAATCGGCTCTTCCTGGTAATGCTATAGGTGAAGTAACTAGAGAACTTAAAGACCTTAATAAGCAGTATTCTCAGGCTATTGCCTACCGTGACCAGCGTTACGCGGAATATCATAAGTACTTTGTCAATAAAGATGGAGTATCTCCTGCAACAAAGGGCGAGTACGCAGATGAAATTCTGGAAGAACTTCGTGGCGCTGAAAAGATTATTGCTAAACTAGAGGACGACCTCAATGTTTATACAGTTGAAACATTTAGCAAAAATATTAAAGACCTACTAGAGGTTCCATCTATCTATACCCTTCGCACTAGAATTGAAACTCTAAAGAAGGCTGGAGCAGTTAAGTACGGTAGCGAAATTCGTACTGCTGAAATTGCTTTGGGTAAGGCTGTTGCTGAAATGAATAGCCTTGCTCCAGACCTTATTAAGATTGATAAAACTATCGAGACCGCATATAAGAATATCGGTAGTATTCTTGATGAGATTAAACCGCAACTTAAGAAGGAAGCAGAACTATTTTCTGTTGCTGAGAATAAATATACAAGAAAACCGAAGCCTGCTAAAACAAAAAGATTTGTAACCAAAGATGGTGAAGTTATAGAGTTTCCAGCATTTGGAGACCGCAACTTCTTCGGCGATGGATACTATTCAGAAATCTCCAATACAGCAGATAGAACTGTTGAAATCCTAGGTAATAAATTTGCTGTAGGTAGATTAAAGAATCTTGTACGTAATAATCCATCAAAGATTACTAAGCCAACCGACCCAGACTTCTTTGGTGAATTAGAGTTTGTCATTAACAATCGTTTGCGAGGAGATGTTCTCGCTGATAAAGTTCTCGCTGGCGCCGATAGAGCAACCTTACTAGCCTGGGGCAAGACCGCACAAGGTCGCTCTTATGCTATTGCTATGGGTAAAGAGCCAGATGATATTGTAGATATTATTGATGACAGCATTAGATACGTCAACTCTTTACTTCCTACTTTAGAGTCTAAGGCTTTAGCCCTCAAGGGTCCAGTCAATCAATTTGAACTACAGAAAATTCTTGCCGACAAGGTTGACCAATTGACCCCTATTCAGCCACTAGATGTTGAATATACTTCACCTGGCTTAGTTGCATCATTTAATCAAGGTATTGATGCTGTTCTTGCTCGCCCTTGGCGCACACTACTTAAGCCTGAAAACATCATCCGTCAGGTATATGGAGATGTTGCTCACGCAAAGATTGTTATAGAGAAGGCTAGGGCTATTGAGGCTTCTGGTCAAAATGTTACCCTTGATACATTATTGGCTCTTCGTAATTCATCAGCCGTTGAAATTGTTGATAATCTCAAAAAGGTTTTCTATACAATTCCTCGTCAACATAGAGCACTGTATCTTTCTCGTTTAGCGGTAGTGTTCCCTAATGCAGCATTCAGCGGTTTCTATCGTTATACAGGCTTTGCTGCCCGTCAACCACGACGCGTTGCTGGGTTCCTTAATGCTTACTACAGCCTATACAATACGTATGGCGTAGACCAGTATGGCAATCCAGTAGAGAATCCAGAGGATGTAGAGTATCTATTAGTCCCTGGTAGCAAAGAACTTGGATTCAATGATGGCAAGGGAATTATTCTTTCTACAAGAGCAACTAACTTCCTGGCAAACCTACCTGGTCCTAACTGGCTTATTCCAGTACCAATTGCTCAAGTTTATGCAGATAAACCTAATGCTGAAAAAACTATCAAGAAGATGGTTGATAAGTATTTAGGTGGTATCCCAGGATTTTCTTATGATGAACTTTTCCCATATGGAATCAATCCGACCAAAGACCAAATTAAATCATCATTTACTCCTTCTTGGTTGAGAGACTTCTATACAGCCTTCAGTGCCGATGAAGACAATATCCGCTGGAGAGAAGCCATAGAGAATGAGGCTCAACGCCTAAACATTATGGCTGATATGGGGCTACGACCATATCCTAAATATCAAGAAATTGTAGATGGTGCTAAAGATAATTACTATCGTAGGGCTTTCAATAAGTTCTTCTCAATCTTTGGAACATCTCAAGTCTTAGGACAATATGGAGTAGGTTTATTTGAAGACTACTTCCAGATGTTAATTGATATTAACACTACCAAGGCTGAGGCTATTAAAGACCCAGTAGAGCGCAACAAAGCACTTGCTCAGGTTGTCAATGAGGCTGAAAAACAATTCCAGGCTCAGGTAAAAGTATCTGACAAAGTAGCATTCCCAATGGAACGCCTCTTTGTAAATGTCCGTGATAGGGCTGCATACTTTCCAGCAAGCATTGATGCTTACGAGAGAATCTATGAGGATTACTCTGGTCTAGCAAAATATCTTGAGAATAAAATTTCTCCAGAAACAGTAGGATTGCTTACTGCTGATTTACCATATGAGTACAGTGGTCAGATTGCAAAGTTCTTAAACGACCCTAATTCAACTCTACCTGGCGGAACTAAACTTAACTCACAAATTAAAAGTAGAGCCGATGTTGAAAAAGAACTAGAACTATCTAGATTCTGGGGAGCCTATACGGCTAAGATTAAGGAACTCAATACGGCAGCAAGAGCCGCTGGTTATGCTTCTTATGCCAGCATTGAAGGTCTAAGAATAATTAAAGATGATTACGTCAATAATGTTCTAGGTAAGGCAAGCCCATTATGGCTTAATGAATATAAGATAAATGCAAATAATGGTGATAAAGCATATACCTGGGCTAAGGCAATTAAGGTTGTTACTCAAAATACAAAAGATGGTAAACCAAATAAGTTTATGAAAGAATTTGGTGACACACAATTTTGGGTTCATACCAAGGCTTTTAGTGACCTAAGAGACTTGTACGCTAATGCTTACAAAGATGCTCCTTCTGGAACTAAAACTGCCATACAGACATTATGGCGAAACAGACTAGAGGGCACCTTAGATTTATGGGACCCAACACTACAAAGAATGATTACACGTTACTTCTTAAATGATGACTTGGAGGCTACAGGTTAATGACTCGTTACCGTGAGGCAAATGCAGCAGCAAAACCGCCAGTAGAAGATTTAGGCGCCGACCAAGCAGCCATTCTAGCGGCTATTGCAGCCGCTGGCAAGAAAAAGAAAACCATTAACTATATCTGGATGCCAGACAAAGACGGCAATCTTGTTAAGAAAGATTCCGCATTCGTAAAGAAGTCATTTTCCAGTTTATCGGAATCAGTCCAATCATTACTGGCGCAGTATCTTATTTCTCAAAATCGTCAACCTACCGATGCTGCCCGTAGAACATTATTCAATAGCATTGTTTCTGCAGCGGAGACAGCATACAAAGAGGGTAAGAAACAAAGTCCTTTTGACATCTTACAGATTCAAATAGATAATGCTCCACCAGTAGGTGGACCTACTATTTCTTACACATCTTATGACAAGATTACATCCGATGCAGTACTGCGTAATGCAGCCAAGCAACTAGGATTTGCTGAAGGTTCATTTGCTCAGTTTGGCGAACAAGACCTTGCTGACTTCTATAATAAATTAGTAGAGGCAGCCAAGTCTGGCGCTAAAGTAAGGCAGACAATTGTAAATCCAGATGGAACAACGGAGATAGTTGAAACACCTGGTGGCTTTGATGCTAATGCCTTTGCTCAGAATTACCTATGGGCTAAAGTCAATATTGGAGACCCAAAGACTATCCCGACTAGCGTTCTAAAGAAAGTTGATGCTCTTCGTTCAGTTCTTAAGATGAATGGTCTTGATTATCTAGGTCAGAAAGAAATTGCTAACTATGCTCTTCAACTATCAAAGGGCGAGACAACTCTTGATGACCTCAAGAAGCAATTCAATGCAAAGGCTGCAGAACTTTACCCACTCTTTGCTGACCGCCTCAAGGCTAATCCTAACCTTACAGTAATGGATTTGGCTGAACCTTATATTGGAAGAATGGTCAAGTATTGGGAAATAGACCCAACAACAATTGACCTATCCAATCCAGACCTAGATAAGTTCCTGCGTCCAGATGGAACAGCAGGCAAAGTTGCTATGGGAAGCCTTGCTGACTTTGAGACGTATCTTAAGTTCCATCCAAATGCAGAAAAATCAAGTTGGGCAATTAATGGCGCACGAGACCTAGCAACAGGCTTGGCTAGTGCTATGGGATTCGGAGTATAAATGGCATTACAAGCATATGACCCAACAAGAGGTTATCTTGTTCCAGTTAGCCAAGCACGAGTAGTTGCATATGTTATTGATACTGAAACTGGAAAACGTTACTCTACTGTAGCCGAAGCACAATCAGCGGCATCACCTAAAGAAAAAACCATTACCTCAACAACCTATGAGGGTACTGGAAAAAATAGGGTAAAAATAGTAAAATATTCTGATGGTACAGAAGAAAGAACTTCTGAACCAGAAGTAACTCCTGAACCAACATCTAAAAGAGTTATCACTGGAACTGGCACAAAAGCAGACCCATTAAAAGTTAATGGAGAAATATTCTCTGGAACTTTGCCAGAAAATAATGTTTTCTATGAAAACGGAGTTGTCTATGTATATACACCTCCAACAACAGAAAGCAAGACTACAGGAGATTTAACCCCAACAGATAAACAATCTTTTGATGCAACACTTACTAAAATTGTTGAGTCTGGTGGTAAATCAGATATAGGTTACACTTTCGGAACACCTACTGGAGAGCCTATGCCAGGAAGTGTAGTTCCCTCCGCTCAAGGAATGAAGACGTTTAACTATATTCCAGTTTCATCTATGTCAGATGCACAAAAGCGCACATACGGAATAGTTTTATCTGACCCAAATATAGATGCTGTATTTTTTGATGAAGCAACTGGAACAATGTACTATCGCTTCAAAGACGGTGGTAGAGGTTCTGGAGATAAAGGCGCATTCTACAGAGACCCACTAGGAAACATTAGACCTTCTTCAGAGATTCCATATAACTACTCTACTGGTTTTTATCCAAGTGGCTCGGGCGGTTTAGTAACTGAACCATATGCTCCATTTAGTGTTTATGAAGGAGTTTCTGGAGTATCTCAACCAGGAACGCTAGCAACTGGCTCACAACCATTTGCGTTTACTGGTTCTCCTTCTTTTACAAATGTAAGTTCTAGTAATAATAAACCAGATGGCTCAAATGTTACTTCTGGTCCAACACTAGCCAAAGATGTATTTAAGCAGACACTTGCTCTTTACTTTGGGCAGTCAGAACTTACTAAAGGCTGGATGGATGAACTCTACAATGTGGTATCAAAATACTATAGAAGCGGTACAGACGTAGCCACATCTCTTAATATGGCTCTCCTTGATGCCCGTAACAATCCAAACCTTAAAACATTTACTGACCGATTCAAAGGCATCTACGCACTTCAAGACTTAAGACAGGCTGGAAAGCCAGTCAATGTACCTACTATTGCTGAGTATGTTGCAGCACAAACTGGTATGGCTGACATATTCAGAGAGTCGGGTCTAGGAGAATTAGGCACTGAACAATTTACTGGGGAACTTATTGGTAAAGGTAACTCTGTTACTAGCGTTGCCGAGAAAATGGCAAGAGCATTTCAGCGCATTGATATGGCTCCTAAAGAAATTAAAGATACCTTAAGCCGTTACTTTCCAACAGTTGATAGAACGATACTTGCTAAGACTCTACTTTTAGGACAAAAAGGTGTTGACCAACTTGTTGATGAACTCAATAAGTATGACGTTCTTGCTGCAGCAGAACAACAAGGAGTCGGAGCACTCGGTGCTACTCCTAAGATTGGCGGAGTAACCGAAGAGCGGGCTCAAGAATATGCTCGTCGTGGATACAGTTATAGCGAGATTCTTCCTAAATTTGCACAGGTTAGACAAGTAACTCCAGAGGTAACAAAACTATCTGGCATATCCAAAAAGGCTGACATTGGGCAACTTGGTGTGGAGCAAGCAATCATCAGTGGACTTTCACAACCTATGGAAACAATTCAACAACTTGGAGAAGAAGAAATTGGTCGCTTCTCTGGTAAAGCAGGTCGAGCAGAACTTGGACTTGCATCGCAGCGCAGAGCAAATCGCGCTTTCTAAATAGAATCCTGAGCGGACCGACCAGCCCCGCCAGCGTATAAGACTGGTAGTAAGAGCCAGCCCATTTCCCCGAATGGCAACTGTGGCTTACGAACTAACAACGAATAGAAGGGTGGAACGTTGCTATGAGCAACAACTACTGGGAAGACGAAGACGACGATATAGACACAAACGAAGCACTAGATGGCAATGACCTAGTTAAGAAACTACGTAAAGCCAAAAGGTCCGACGAGAAACGTATCAAGGAACTTTCAGAACAACTAGAGGGATTCCTCAAAGAAAAGAAAGAAAACACCGTCCGTCAAGTCCTAGAAAAGAAGGGCGTAAACGCAAAGGCTGCACGTCTAATTATGAAAGACTTAGATGACGTTAACGAAGAGACAGTAAATTCCTGGCTCGAAGATAACGCAGACTTATTCGGTATTAAGACAGCAGAAGCCCCCGAAGTAGATAAGAAAAATCTTGCTGCACTTCGCAATCAAGATGTTCTTACTCAGGGAGCGGTTACTCCCGACAGGGCAGAAGACTTTGAAATGCGTCTAAACAACGCAGGTTCAGCAGAAGAAATTCTAAGTCTTCTCCGTTCACAAGAATAATCCGTTCATAGTCAAGGAGACTAATACAAATGGCAAACGCCTATACAGATACGTCGAGCACCTCGCTCGGCGGTTCCGTTGGTGGCGCAGGTCTCGTACAGAAGGCGTATGACCGTCTTCTCGAGTTCGCTCTCCGTTCCGAACCCCTAATCCGTTCGGTTGCAGATAAGCGTCCTGCCCGTCAAGCATTCCCAGGCTCAACAGTAGTTCTACAGAAGTACGTTGACCTTGCACAAGCAACAACTGCTCTCACTGAAACAACAGACCCAGATGCAGTTGCACTCTCAACACCAACCTCCGTCACCATTACTCTTTCTGAGTACGGTAACGCAGTTCTCGTAACCCGCGCTCTCGAGTTGTTCTCACTCGCAGACGTTGACCCAGCGATTGCAAACATCATTGCTTACAACCTCGCTGACTCAATTGATGCAGTTGCAATGACAACTCTTCGCTCTGGTTCAAACAACATCTTCGCAGGAACCGCAACTTCCGTTGCTGGAATTACTGCTTCAGATACAATTGACTCAGCAGACATCCGTAAGTCCGTTGCTCGCCTTCGTTCAAACAAGGCAAAGGCACGTCGCGGAAGCCTTTACTGGACAGGTATCCACCCACAAGTTTCACACGACCTTCGTGCAGAAACAGGAAATATGGGCTGGAACTTTGTTCACGCTAACTCAAACCCAGCAGTAGATAACATCTGGGCTGGAGAAATCGGAGATTACGAAGGCGCATTCTTCGTAGAGTCACCACGTCTTTACAATGCTAAGTCAGGTGCAGACCAGACCGCACTCGCTACAACCGCTGTAACTGTTGCAGGTACATCAGCAGGCTTCACCTTCGGTGTTGCTTCTTCTGCTGTTATCGCAACTCGTGCTGAAGTTGGCGACAAGATTGCTGGAACTGGTATCGCTTCTGGTGCAAAGATTACTGCAATCAGCACCTCTGGCTCAACCACAACCTTCACTGTAGATACAGCAAACACTGGTGCAGTTACTGCAACCACAGTTGTAACTGTAACTCCAGTAACCCGTGTATTCAATACAATCGTTTGCGGTGCTCAAGCAATGGCAGAAGCCGTCGCTGAAGAACCACACGTCGTTATCGGTAACGTCACTGACAAGTTGATGCGCTTCCGCCCTATGGGCTGGTACGGCGTACTCGGCTTCGCAGTCTACCGCGACGAAGCATTGTATCGCATTACTTCAGGTTCCTCAATCGCTGCTCTCTAGTTGATTGACTCTGGGGGCAGACCCTTGAAAGTCTGCCCTTTGGGGTGAGTTCATTAGGAGGACTTATGGCTGAATGGCAATTTCTTCCACCAACAGTGGATGAAGGACTTACAGGTGTTCAGCGGTTGTTTCAGTTCTACAAACTGACACGAGGAATAACAATCGTAATGAATCCAAATACAGGGACATATCAACAGATACGTTACCCACTAGATGAGTCACTACCTGATTATCCTCAGGTATATCGCGGTGGATATAAGTACACAGTTGATGACGCTACAAAGGCTGCACTCATTGCAGGCAATGTAGGTGTAACAGAAAGCAACTTTACTCAACTATGAAACATTGGGAATACCATCCTGAGCCAGTAGAAACCTGCTTTGGATGTAAGGGACTAAGTATTCAGATGAATGCAGGAGATGCTGACAGTCGTAAGTTTATGACTAACAAGCGTCACAACAAAGAATTGGATGCCTACAGGGAAGCAAGAGACCAGGGCATTCAACCCGCTGGGACAACAATGGACAAAATCCAAGAAGCAGTTAAGGCTAGTGAAACACTAGGCAAACCTTACAACGCCGAGAAGATGCCTCCAGCAAAGCATATAAACAAAAAATCCGCAGCAGTAATGAAAGAACTAGGAGTATAGATATGCCAATGGTAGGCGGCAAGAAGTTCCCATACACAGCAAAGGGCAAGAAAGCAGCCAAGGCTTATGCAATGGGCGAGAAGATGGAATCAAAAGCAGAAAAGAAAATGGAAGCCAAAAAAGGTATGAAGAAGATGGCTGCCAAAAAGTCAATCAAGAAGATGGGCAAGAAGAAGTAATGTCCAAGAAGAAACCTACACCAACACCTACACCAACGCCGAAGGCTGGTAAGACAAGAATTGGAAATCTTGCTACACCTCAGCCTACGTTTGCTGCTCAAGGTAATCAAGGTGAGACCTTCGACAAGATTATGAAGCAGAAATATCCTTGGTGGAAATAATGAAAAAGTCAGCAGCAAAAAAGAAAGTCGCAAAAGTAATGCGCGAGTACAAGGCTGGAACTCTTCATTCAGGAAAAGACCCAAAGGGTCCTAAGAAGGCTCCAGTAGTTAAGTCTCGTAAGCAAGCAATTGCTATCGCCCTATCTTCAGCAGGTATGGCAAAGAAGAAAAAGAAATAATGTCGTCAGGGAAATTGAAGCCTCACAGAGGATTTAACTCAATCCAGATTAAAGATGGAATGGTTGTGAGGCTTCGTAAGGATGGCAGAATCAAAACAGTATTAGGAAAGTATGGGGAATATGGAAAGCAAGAGAGACCCAAGGCTTAAGCGAGCAGGCGTATCAGGCTTTAACAAGCCTAAGCGTACTCCTACCCATCCCAAAAAATCACATATTGTTGTGGCTAAAGTCGGGGACAAAGTAAAGACTATTCGCTTTGGTGAACAAGGCGCTAAGACCGCTGGTGCTCCTAAGGCTGGAGAGTCTGACAGAATGAAAAAGAAGCGTGCATCTTTCAAG
>JACCDQ011885619.1_pt1 | contig 27215 bp, 23 predicted proteins | sample 7446031 | NCBI WGS metagenome assembly JACCDQ01 (sample SAMN15323442, study PRJNA562643) | freshwater metagenome | isolation source: river surface water | place: USA:Blue River Watershed | collected 2017-08-17 | reverse complement strand
TCCACCGCGCCCGCTTGTTGCGCCATGCGGGCATGGGCAATTTCATCGGTTTTCATTTGCGACACGATGGCCCGTGATGCCTGGTCACCTGCAGGCAAACGGTCCATGTGGCTTTGCAGGTGCGCTTCGACCTGGCGCTCGGTCTCGACCACAAATCCCAGGCTCACGGGGTCTCCTCCCAATTTGCCAGCGGTGTAGCCAATCGCAAATGCCCCCGCATACCAAAGAGGGTTCAACAATGAGGGGCGGTCTTTCAGGTCACGCAGACGCTCCAGTGTCCAGGCCAGGTGGTCGGTTTCCTCGCGGCAGGCTTCGGCCAGTTGTGTGCGCAGCGCCGGGTTGCGACAAGCCAGTGCCTGCCCGGTGTAGAGGGCCTGCGCACAGACCTCACCCACATGGTTGACCCGCATGAGTGCGGCGGCTTCACGGCGCTCGGCATCGTTCATGGTCAGTTCGGTTTGACCCAGAGCGGGGTTGGCCCGGCTGGCACGGGGTTCAGCCCACAAGGTGCGCAAGGCACTGTCGGCGGCAAGAATCAGGGCATTGAGGCTCATGCACCAAGTTTACCGATCTCGTGACAAACCCTGATGCCCGATATGTGAAGCTCAGAAAAAGACAGGTAGCGGCTTCAAGCTGACAAATTTGCGCTTCATCCATTGCTTGCAACCCTTGATGGAAGTCATTGTTTTTATTAGAAAACTTGTCATGAAAATGCCATAAACCAAGGGTTCTCCCTTGAAGTTGTTGCATTCGTGCAACGGAAAAGCCTTTTATTTTCGTTTTCAGTTGGCGAAGGCTTTGGCCTCTGGTGCAATACACCCAACCTTCTTGATTGGAGGTTGGCTCAAGGGTTCGAAAGGTGTTTGGCCTTTCAGATTCCGGGCCCTTGTTTAAACCTTGGAGAAACTTGCAATGAAAAAATCCCTGATTGCTTTGGCTGCTTTGGCTGCCACCGGCGCTTTCGCTCAATCTTCCGTGACTTTGTCGGGCCAGTTGGACGTGGGTTACCAAAAAGCCATCGGTTCTGCAGCTGATGCCGCTCAGACAGAAACTCACGGCAGCCGTGTGCGTCTGTTGGGTACTGAAGATCTGGGCGGTGGTTTGAAGGCCAGCTTCAACCTGGAACACCGTCTGAACCTGAAAAACGGCGGTAACAGCGGCTTTGCAGCTTCTGCTCCTACCAACGGTCTGAACCAAGACACTTTCTGGAACGGTACTTCGACAGTCGGTCTGTCGGGTTCTTTCGGTACTGTGGACATGGGTCGTCAGTACACCGCTGGCTTCATTTCCGCTAACAACAAAGCCGACCCATTCGGTGGTGACGGCGCTGGTGCTCTGCGTGGCGTCGGCATGCGCACGACCAACAACAACGGCACACTGCGTGTTGCTCAGTCGATCGGTTACAAGAACAGCTTCGGTCCTGTCAGCCTGCACGTGACTTCTGGCGACGAAATCGGTACTGGCGCTACACAACGCGCTCTGGGCTATGCCATCGGTTTCACACAAGGCGCTATCTCTGCTGGTTTCGGCAAGGATTCCGGTGCCATGGGTGACGAAGTGACCAACGCCTACGCTGGTTACAACTTCGGTTTTGCCAACGTGACCCTGGGTTACGGCAAAACAGGCGGTTCTTTGGCCAAGACCACCGGCATGTTGGTTGGTGTGACAGTTCCTGTCGCTGGCGGTACCGTCAAGGCTGGTTACGCAACGGCTGAAAACGCAGCTGGTGTCAAGACCAACAACAAGTTCGGCGTTGGCTACAGCTACGACCTGAGCAAGCGCACTCGCATCGATCTGACTGCTGGCAACGACAGCAAGCTGACAGCCAACAAGTCTGGCTACGACGTGACTCTGACTCACTCTTTCTAATCCCACGCTGGCGCAAGCCAGTTGAGATTTAGAAAAATCAAACCCACCGCGGCAACGCGGTGGGTTTTTTTTACATGGGCCTTTCGGTTTTGTGTCTTGCGCTTGCATGGCCGAGCGCAAGCTGGTGCCGGACAAGCATCTCAAGTCATTGTGGCGGGATGCCTGCTTTGATGATCACTTCGCTCCAGCGCTTGATGTCCTGATCCAGCAATTGCGCCAGTTGCTGCGGGGTGCTGGCTTTGGCCTGGACGTTGAAACCCGTCAGTTTTTGCGCCATGTCGGCCTGGGTCAGGATCCTGGACACCTCGGTGCTGAGTCGATCCACAATGGCTTTGGGGGTTTTGCCCGGTGCGGCCAAGGCATTCCAGGACGACACATTGAAGCTGCTCAAACCTGGCAGCTCCCGAACGGTGGGTATTTGCGGCAAATCTTTGGGGCGACTTTCGCCCATCACGCCCAGCAAGCGCACAGCTTTCGCATTGATTTGGGGTTTCATGGGCCCCAGGATTTCGATGGCGACATCCACCTGTCCTCCGCGCAGTGCATTGATCACTGCAGGGGTGCCGTTGTAAGGCACCACTTGTGCGATCAGATTGGCTTGTGTTCGCAACAATTCTGCCGCCAGGTGTTGGGTGCTGCCGATGTTGATGGTTCCGATGTTCAATTTGCCTGGATGCGCTCGGCCATAGGCCATCAATTCGCCCAAGGTTTTGTGCGGGGATGATTCAGGCACCACCACGGCCATGTCAAAAAGCCCCAGCAGTGAGATAGGGGCGAAGTCTGTGCGGGGGTTGAAGGGCAAGGCCTTGAACAGTCCTGCGCTGACCGCTGTGCCGTTGGACATCAGCAAGAGGGTATGTCCATCGGGTTCGGCTTTGGCCACGATTTCACCCGCCACGATGCCGCCAGCCCCGGGGCGGTTGTCGATGAGTACGGGTTGCCCCAGGTTTTCTGACAGTTTTTGCGCCACGGCACGTGCGGTCAGATCCGCCACACCGCCGGCCCCAAAGGGAACGATGATCTTGATGGGTTTGTGGGGATACGAAGCTTGTGACAGCACAGGGGCTGTGGTGAGCACGCTCAGAGCCGCAATGCCCATCATGTGTCGACGTTGAATCATGGTGAAACCCTTAAAACTGATGAAATGAAGTTCCGGTGACAATTCAGTTGAATTGGCGTTCTTCGTTTATACGCGCATCAAGACCAAAGGTGATTCATGTGTGATCGGTTCTGTGCAAGTTTTCGGCTTCCTGTGGTTCTGGCATCGTTGGTGTTGTGTGGGTGTGCCGTGCGTTCTGACTTGAGGGGAATGCCACCCGATGACGTGCTGAGCAAGCCAGCACACCAGCGCTTGCATTTCAAGCCGCAAGACAAGGCGCAATGGGAGCCGGTGCTGTTGCCCGGCAAGTTGCGGACGGCGTTCAAGCTGGACAGACGCCATCAGCAGGCGGCTTTGCAGGCCGAAGCGCGCTCATCGGCGAGCATGTTGCGTCAACGCCTGAACATTCCTCCTGCGCGTTTGGGGCGCTTGCAGTTTCAGTGGCAAGTGGAGAGTTTGATTGAAGGTGCGGACATGTCTGTGCGGGAGACCGAAGACTCGCCCGTGCGGCTGATTCTGGCGTTTGAGGGTGATCGCAGCCGGTTTTCTGCCAAGAACGCGATGCTCAGCGAATTGACCCGAACGTTGACAGGTGAAGAGTTGCCTTATGCGACCTTGATGTATGTGTGGAGCAACCATCACCCTGTGGACTCGGTGATCATCAACCCGCGCACCGATCGCGTACGCAAATGGGTGCTGGAGTCCGGCCCCGCAGGCTTGAACCAATGGCGAACCTACAACCGCGACATTCGGGCGGATTTTGAAAAGGCGTTTGGTGAGCCGCCCGGTGCCCTGGTGGCGCTCGCCATCATGACGGACACCGACAACACGCGCAGCCATGTGAGGGCTTGGTACGGGGATATCCAGCTCGATTGAGTGGCTTGCACCCGTCTTGTGCGCGACACCCCGTTTGGGGGAATTCCCTGCTCCTCATGCAGGCCTGAATGTTGCATAGTGTTGGCTTCATGTTTTCTTCTGTGAGTGAGGTGATTTTGATGAAGCATTCATCCAAATGGGCTGTGCGCGGCAGTGTTCTGGCGATTTCTTTGGGTCTGGCGTGCCTGACCACAGCGACGGTGGCGTCTGCCAAACCTTTCAAATGGTCAAGCGCCAGCGACATTCCCACACTCGACATTCACTCGCAAAACAATGCCTTGGGCAACGGCGTGCATGCGGCTATTTTCGATTCGCTGGTGTACTACAACAGCAAGACTTTCAAGGTGGAGCCGCGATTGGCCACTGCCTGGAAAGAAATGTCGCCTACGCAATACCGCTTCAATCTGCGCAAAGGTGTCAAGTTCAGCGATGGCAGCGATCTGACCGCCGATGATGTGGTGTTCTCTTTGGAGCGTGCGCGCGCCAAGACCTCCAATTTCAATGTCTACACCCAGGGCTTCAGCAAGGTTGTGAAGGTCGATGCCAACACGGTGGACATCGTGCTGGCAGGCCCCAACCCTGTGCTGCTGAACCAATTGACCGAATTGCGCGTCATGAGCAAGTCATGGGCAGAAAAAAACAAATCGGTTGAGCCCAAAGACTCCAAAACCAAAGACGAAACGTTTGCCCATCGCAACGCCATGGGCAGTGGTCCTTACATGGTCAAGGAGTGGCAGCCCGATCAGAAACTGGTGCTGACCAAGAACCCGAGCTGGTGGGGTTGGTCCTCGGCTCAGACCAATGTGACCGAGATCATCTACACGCCCATCAAAAACGAGGCCACGCGAGCGGCTGCCTTGCTGTCGGGTGAGATCGACTTCGTGCTCGACCCCAGTCCGCAAGATCTGGGCCGCATGCGCAACAACGCCAGCTTGAAAGTGGTGGATGGCGTGGAAAACCGCACCATTTTCTTGGGTATGGACCAGCACCGAGATGAGCTGCCCGGCTCCAGCGTCAGGGGCAAGAACCCGCTCAAGGACGTGAAGGTGCGCAAGGCGCTGTACCAAGCGATTGACATCGACACCATCCACCGCGTCACCATGCGCGGTCTGTCGCAAAACACCGGTGCGCTGGTGTCGCCCCAGGTCAACGGCTGGACAGAAGCTGTGCACAAGCGCTTTCCTTATTCGCAAGATGACGCCAAAAAGTTGCTCACGGAAGCGGGCTACCCCAATGGCTTTGAGGTGGACTTTGCCTGCCCCAATAACCGCTACATCAACGACGAAGAAATTTGCCAGGCCATCACCGCCATGTGGGCCAAAGTGGGTGTGAAGGCCAAATTGCGCACGCTCCCTCTGGTGACGTATTTCCCGATGATCCAGCGTTTTGAAGCCAGTATTTACATGCTGGGCTGGGGCGTGCCGACCTTTGATGCCTTGTACAGCCTCCAGTCACTGACACGCAGTGTCGGCACTGGCGGTGACGGCAACTACAACGTGGGTCGTTACAGCAACCAGCGCATGGACTATGTGGTTGATCGTTCCAAGACTGAAACCGATTTGCCAGTTCGCAACCGCTTGCTGACCGAAGGCCTGCAACTGCAAAACGACACGGTGGCGCACATCCCGCTGCACAACCAAGTCATTCCATGGGCGATGAAGAAGAATGTGGAGGTGGTGCACCGCGCTGACAACCGGCTTGACTGGACACTGATCAAGGTCAACTGATGTTCGCATTCATCCTGCAACGCCTGATCCAGGCGGTGGTCGTGATGGTCTCGGTCGCCTTCATCGCCTTTTTGCTCTTTCAATATGTGGGTGATCCGGTGGTGTTCTTGCTGGGGCAGGATGCCACCAAAGAGCAGATCGACCAGTTGCGGGCAGACTTGGGGCTCAATCAGCCGTTTTTTGTACAGTTCTGGCATTTTTTGCTGAATGCGTTGCAAGGCGAGTTTGGTTTGAGCTTGCGTCAGGGGGCCAAGGTCTCGCGCTTGATTGCCGAGCGCTTTCCTGCCACGCTGGAGTTGGCGCTGGTGGCGGCCACATTGGCCTTGTCCTTGGGCATCCCGATGGGGGTGTATGCGGCGCTGCGTCGGGGCAGTTTCATGAGCCAGATGTTCATGACCTTGTCGCTGCTGGGGGTGTCGCTGCCTACCTTCCTGATCGGCATCTTGCTCATTTTGGTGTTTGCCGTGGGGCTGGGCTGGTTTCCCAGTTTTGGCCGGGGTGATGTGGTGCAGATCGGCTGGTGGAGCAGCGGTTTGTTGACGGCCAAAGGCTGGCACCACATCGTGCTGCCGGCGGTCACGCTGGCCATTTTTCAGCTCACGCTCATCATGCGGCTGGTGCGGGCTGAAATGCTGGAGGTGCTGCGCACCGACTACATCAAGTTTGCCCGTGCACGGGGACTGTCCAGTCGCGCCATCCACTTTGGCCATGCCCTCAAAAACACGCTGGTGCCGGTGATGACCATCACTGGCTTGCAGCTGGGCGGTCTGATCGCCTTTGCCATCATCACCGAGACCGTGTTCCAGTGGCCTGGCATGGGCTTGCTGTTCATTCAGGCGGTCACGTTTGCCGACATCCCGGTGATGGCTGCTTATCTGTGTCTGATTGCCCTGATCTTTGTGGTCATCAACCTGGTGGTGGACCTGCTTTATTTTGTGGTCGACCCGCGCTTGCGCGTGGGCAAGGTGGGAGGGCATTGAGCATGGGGACCGCCTTGCAATCGGTGTTGGGCCATGGCCCGGCGTTTGCGCGCATCGCACAGTTTCACCCGGAGCTGACCGCTTTTCGGCGTGATCTGCATGCCCACCCCGAGCTGGGGTTTGAAGAGCGGTACACCTCGGCCCGGGTGGTCGAGATGCTCAAGGTGTGTGGCGTGGATAGCATTCACACTGGTTTGGGGCAAACCGGTGTGGTGGCCCTGGTGCACGGCGCAGGCCGCTCGGCCAGCAACCCGGGGCGCATGATTGGCCTGCGTGCCGACATGGATGCACTGCCCCTGACTGAGTTCAATGACTGCGCCTGGAAATCGGGCACCCCTGGCCTGATGCACGGTTGTGGCCATGATGGGCACACGGCCATGCTGATCGGAGCCGCTCGCTACCTTGCCGAAACCCGCCGCTTTGATGGCACGGCCGTGTTGATCTTCCAGCCCGGCGAAGAAGGTTATGCGGGCGCGCGCGCCATGATGCAAGACGGTTTGTTTGAGCGCTTCCCGTGTGAGCAGGTCTATGCCCAGCACAATTCGCCAGAAACACCTTTGGGTGTGATCGGTATCACCCCCGGTCCCATGCAGGCGGCGGTCGATCGGATCGAGATCGTGGTTCGCGGCAAAGGTGGCCACGGTGCGCGTCCGCACCAGGCCATCGACCCGGTGCTGGTGGCGGGTCACATCATCACCGCGGCGCAAAGCGTGGTGTCGCGCAGTCTGTCGGCGTTTGACCAGGCGGTGGTCAGCATTTGCTCCATGCAGGGTGGACACCCCGGTGCCATGAGCGTGATCCCCGGTGAGGTCACGTTGGTCGGTACCGTGCGCACCTACAGTGAAAGCGTGCAAGACCAGATTGAAGACCGTTTGCGTGCGCTGTGCACCGGCATTGCCCAAGGCTTTGGGGCGTCTGCCGAACTGCATTACGAGCGCACCTACCCGGCCACCGTCAACACCGTGCCCGAGGCCGAATTCGCCTGCAACGTGGCGGCGGGTCTGGTGGGCGAAGACAAGGTGTGGCGCAACATGCTGCCCAGCATGGGGGGCGAAGATTTTTCATTCATGCTGCAAGCCGTGCCGGGCGCGTACATCCGCATCGGCCAGGGCCTGCCCCATGGCCCGGGGCCGCACCCATTGCACAACAGCCGTTATGACTTCAATGACGACATCTTGCCTCTGGGTGCCGCGTTGCACGCCAGCTTGATTGAGCAAGCATTGCCGCTGGCCGCGACATGATCGTTACCTCGTTTGATTGATTTTTCCAAAGGATTTCTTCCATGCGCATTCGTCCATTTCCCCGTTCGTTGACCGCCTTGGCGGTGGTGTCGGCACTGGCTCTGGGCACGGCCCAGGCCGCCACGGTGCGCATTGCCAACCAGGGCGATGCTTTGTCGATGGACCCGCATTCGCTCAATGAATCCTTGCAGCTGAGCACCACCAACAATGTTTATGAAGCGCTGGTGGGGGTGAGCAAGGACCTCAAGTTCGAGCCAGCACTGGCCACCAGTTGGAAGCAGACCTCACCCACAGTCTGGCGTTTTGAGTTGCGCAAAGGCGTGACCTTTCATGACGACACGCCATTCACCGCGGACGATGTGGTGTTTTCGCTCAACCGCGCTGCTGGTGAGGGCTCGGACATGCGCAGCAACACCAACGACATCAAGGAAGTGCGCAAGGTCGGCACACATGCCATCGAGATCGAGACCAAGTCGCCCTTTCCGATCCTGCCCAATGTGCTCTCAACCGTTTACATCATGAGCAAGAAGTGGTGCGAGGACAACCAGGCCACGCGCCCGGTGGACCGCCGCAAGGGCATCGAAAACGCCGCGTCTTTCCGCGCCAACGGCACAGGCCCCTACCGCTTGCGTGAGCGCCAGCCCAATGTGCGCACCACCTTCGTGCGCAATGGCAACTACTGGGGCAAGTTCGAGGGCAATGTGGACGAGGTGATCTTCAGCGTCATCGGCAACGATGCGACACGCGTGGCGGCCTTGCTTTCGGGTGAAGTCGACATCATGGAGCCGGTGCCGGTGCAGGATGTGCCGCGTGTCAACAGCAGCCCCAACACCCGGGCGCTGGTGGCTCCCGAATTGCGCACCATCTTTTTGGGCATGGACCAAAAGCGTGACGAGCTGCTGTATTCCAGTGTGAAGGGCAAGAACCCCTTCAAGGACAAGCGCGTGCGCCAGGCCTTCTATCAGGCCATCGACATTGAGGGCATCAAGAAAACAGTGATGCGTGGTGCCGCCAACCCCTCCGCTCTGATGTTCGGGCCAGGCATCAACGGCTATACCGACGACCTCAACAAGCGCCTGCCGTTTGACCCTGAGGCGTCCAAAAAACTCCTGGCCGATGCGGGCTATCCCACGGGCTTTTCGGTGGACATGAACTGCCCCAACGACCGGTATGTGAACGATGGCCAGATCTGCGAAGCGGTGGCCGCCAACCTGGCACGCGTGGGTGTCAAGATCAACCTCAAGGCCGAGACCAAGGGCACGTATTTCCCCAAAATCCTGCGCCGTGACACCAGCTTTTACCTGTTGGGCTGGACACCGAGCACCTATGACGCGCACAACGCCCTCAATGCCCTCACCCGCTGCGTGGACGACAAGGGGGCTGGCCAGTTCAACCTGGGCGCTTACTGCAATCCCAAGCTCGATGAGCTGACGCTCAAGATCCAGGGCGAGACCGACCAGAAAAAGCGTGACGTCATGATTCGCGAGGCTTCCCAAATTCACAGTGCCGACATCGGTCACCTGCCCCTGCATCAGCAGGCCCTGGCTTGGGGCACCAGCAAAAAGGTGACCTTGATCCAGCGCGGTGACAACTACATGCCCTTCAAGTCCATCACCGTGAAGTGAACCGGATGATTTCTGTACTGAAACGCTGGCTGGACAGCGATGTGGGCTACAGCTTTCGCCAATCGCCCACGGCGATGGTGGCGGCTGCCATCGCCTTTGTTTGTCTTTTTTGCTCGGTCTTTGCGGGCTGGGTTTCGCCCACCAACCCGTTTGATCTGGCGACGCTGGAGCTGGGCGATGCACGCCTGCCTCCAGTGTGGCTGGAGGGCGGGTCGAGCAAATACCTGTTGGGCACCGATGACCAGGGGCGAGACATTTTGTCGGCCCTGATTTATGGCTCACGCATCTCCCTGATCGTGGGCCTGGCTTCGGTCTTGTTGTCGGTGGCGTTTGGTGTCGCGATGGGTTTGCTGGCAGGTTTTCGTGGCGGTTGGGTCGATGCCCTGCTCATGCGCCTGTGTGATGTGATGCTGTCGTTTCCGGCCATTTTGGTGGCGCTGTTGATTGCCGGGGTCGGGCGCGCCATGTTTCCTGATGCGCACGAATCCCTGGCCTTTGGTGTGCTGATCATCTCGATCTCGCTCACCGGCTGGGTGCAGTACGCCCGTACAGTGCGCGGCACCACCCTGGTCGAGCGCAACAAGGAATACGTGCAGGCCGCCCGTGTGACGGGCGTGGCCCCGCTGCGCATCATGGTGCGCCATGTGTTGCCCAATGTGCTGGGGCCGGTGATGGTGCTGGCCACCATCCAGGTGGCCACGGCCATCATCACCGAAGCCACGCTGTCGTTTTTGGGGGTGGGTGCACCGCCCACTTCGCCCTCGCTGGGCACACTTATTCGGGTGGGCAACGACTATTTGTTCTCGGGTGAGTGGTGGATCACGATTTTTCCGGGGCTGATGCTGGTGCTGATTGCGCTGTCGGTCAACTTGCTGGGTGACTGGCTGCGCGATGCGCTCAATCCGAGATTGCGATGAGTCTTTTACAAGTCAAAAACCTGGTGGTGGAATTTCCCAACCGCCACGGCACCTTGCGTGCGCTGGACGACATTTCTTTTGACATCGCTCCCGGTGAAATTCTGGGGGTGGTGGGCGAGTCGGGGGCGGGTAAATCACTCACCGGTGCCTCCATCATCGGGCTGCTGGAGCCGCCGGGCCGGGTGGCCGGTGGGCAAATTGTGCTCGAAGGGCAGCGCATTGATCAGCTCAATGCCGATCAGATGCGGCACATCCGGGGTCGCAAGATCGGTGCGATTTTTCAGGACCCGCTGACTTCGCTCAATCCGCTCTACACCATCGGGCGACAGCTGACCGAGACCATCCTGGCGCACTTGCCGGTGACCCCTCAAGAAGCCCGGCGACGTGCGATTGACTTGCTCAAGGACACGGGCATCTCGGCGGCCGAAGAACGCATTGACCATTACCCGCACCAGTTCTCGGGTGGCATGCGCCAGCGGGTGGTGATCGCGCTGGCGTTGGCGGCCGAGCCGCAGCTCATCGTGGCCGACGAGCCCACCACCGCCCTGGATGTGTCGATCCAGGCGCAGATCATCAGCTTGCTCAAAAAGGTCTGCAAAGACCGGGGTGCGGCCGTCATGCTGATCACGCACGACATGGGCGTGATCGCCGAGACCTGCGACCGTGTTGCGGTCATGTACGCCGGTCGCATCGCCGAGATCGGACCTGTAGACCAGGTCATCAATCACCCATCCCATCCTTACACCGCTGGTTTGATGGCCTCGATTCCCGATATGGACAGCGATCGCGAACGGTTGAACCAGATCGATGGCGCCATGCCGCGCCTGAATGCCATTCCCAGCGGCTGCGCCTTCAATCCGCGTTGTCCTCAGGTGTTTGAGCGCTGTCGGCAAGAGCGCCCTGAACTGGCCAGTGCCGGGGGCACTCGCGCTGCCTGTTGGTTGCACCAAGGAGTTGCGTCATGAGTGCCCCCGATTCCCAAGCCAAGCCACTGGTTGTGGCGCACGACTTGGCCAAAACCTTTGACGTGTCAGCACCTTGGCTCAACCGCGTTCTTGAGCGCAAACCCCGCCAGTTGCTGCATGCGGTCGATGGCGTGAGTTTCGAAATTCCAAAAGGCCAGACTTTGGCCCTGGTGGGCGAATCGGGTTGTGGCAAAAGCACCGTGGCCCGTTTGCTGGTGGGTTTGTATGAGCCGACTCGGGGCGGCCTGACGTTTGACGGACAAGATGCCCATGCGGCATTCAAATCATCCGATGCCAAGGCCATACGCCAGCGCATCCAGATGATTTTTCAGGACCCGTACGCCAGCCTCAACCCGCGCTGGACGGTTGAGGCCATCATCGCCGAGCCCCTGACCGAGCACGGTCTCATCAGCGATGCCGCTGAACTCAAGGCGCGTGTGGCCAGTCTGTTGCAGTCGGTGGGCTTGTCGGCCCTGGACATGCCCAAGTACCCTCACCAGTTTTCGGGTGGGCAGCGTCAGCGGATCTCGATTGCGCGCGCACTGGCTACTGCCCCCGAGTTTTTGGTGTGCGATGAACCCACCTCGGCACTCGATGTCAGCGTGCAGGCCCAGGTGCTCAACATCATGAAAGACCTGCAACGTGAACGTGGTCTGACTTATTTGTTCATCAGCCACAACCTGGCCGTGGTGCGCCATGTGAGTGACCGCGTCGGCGTGATGTATCTGGGCCGGTTGGTCGAGTTGGCCGACAAGCACACGCTGTTTGCCAACCCGCGCCACCCATACACCCGCATGCTGCTGGACGCGATTCCCAAGATGCACGACACCGGCCGCGCCCGTACCCCCGTGCAAGGTGAAGTGCCCAACCCGCTGAACCCGCCTTCGGGTTGCAGCTTTCATCCCCGCTGCCCGCAGGCCACCGACCTCTGCAAATCCGAGCGACCCGCGTTACGCGACTTTCAAGGCATCAAGATCGCCTGTCATGCGGTGGTTTAAGGTGTGAGTGTGTGCGTCAGCATCAGCGCCCAGCTTGTCGCGTGACGACATCCTGGGCGATTTGCTGCAGTTGCAGGGCGGTGTGGGCATCAATTTGACCGTAGGCCGTGTAGGTGTTGCCCACTGGCGAGCGGCCATAGAGTTGCGCAAATACGGTGCAGGCGGCCAGGTAGGTGCCTGCCATCGAGGGGTGGCTACCGTCCTCGGCATCGTGCAGTTTCAGTTCAGGGTGCTGCCGATAGGCCTGTTCAAAGGCCAGACCGACCGGTATCACTTGGGCATTGATCTCGGCAGCCACTGACACGTACATCTCTTGGATTTTTTGCAGGTTGTCCGGGGCAAGGTTTTTGTGCGGTGTCACATAGGCCGGCGTCATGTAGAGCGCTGTCTTTCCTCCGCGTTGACGGATGATCTGATTGAATTCAATCACCGTTTGTCGAAAAGCTGTGCGGCCTTTTTCCGAAAAAGCATCCCCACTGTTACCGGCCAGGATGACCCACTCAAACGGGTCCTTCACGCCGATTTGACCCGGCCGGGTTAACCAGTCGATGTTGTGGTGGGCCAGTGTGGCCCCGCCGATGGTGGCTGATTTGTACTGCAGTTTGTGGGCCAGTGCTGGCTGGTCGGCGGCCACCAGGCGGCGCACATGGTTGTGTAGGCTGTTGTTGTAATAAAAATAGCTGTTGCCCACAAACAGTACCCGCTGCGGGGCGGATACACCGGTCGTGGTCACTTCGCTGTTGGCAGCCCCCCAGCCCCACAGCAGGCACAGGCTCAGGCTTTGTTTAAGAAACAGTCGGCGTTGAGAAGTTGATGGCATGACGGGCCTTAAGTGACAACGCCCGCTGCATGGTGGACAGCGGGCGTTGGGATGGGGCGTGGCTCAGGTCGGTTGACGCAGCCGTTTGTACAGCGGTGGAACGATCAGGAGCAAGGCCGCCAAGGCCATCAAGCTGCCAGACAAAGGCCGCGTGAAGAAGGTGGACCATTCGCCCTGGCTGATGGTGAGCGCCTGACGCATCGACTGCTCGGCCATCGGGGCCAGGATCAAGCCCACGATCAGCGGCGCTGCCGGAAAGTCAAACCGGCGCATCACATAGCCGATCAAGCCGAACGCAAACAGCAGGCCGACGTTGAAGACCGAGTTGCCTGCGCCATAAACGCCAGCTGTCGATATGACGATGATGCCCGCGTACAACCAGGGGGGTGGGATCTTGAGCAATTTGACCCACAACCCGACCAGGGGCAGGTTCAGGACCAGCAAGATCACGTTGCCGATGTAGAGGCTGGCAATCAAGGTCCAGACCAGACTGCCTTGTGAGGCGAACAACTGGGGCCCGGTTTGAATGCCGTAGCCTTCAAACGCCGACAGCATGATGGCCGCGGTGGCCGAGGTGGGGATGCCCAGGGTCAACAGAGGCATGAGTACGCCTGCGGCAGCGGCATTGTTGGCGGCTTCCGGGCCTGCTACGCCTTCGATCGCACCGTGGCCAAACTCCTCGGGATTTTTGCTGAGTTTCTTTTCGGTGTAATAAGACAACAAGGTGGGCAGTTCGGCCCCGCCTGCGGGCATGGCGCCGATGGGGAATCCATAAAACGCACCGCGAAGCCAGGGTTTCCAGGAGCGTGACCAGTCGCTTTTGTTCATCCACAGGCTGCCCGAAACCTTCATGACTTCACCGGTTTGGGTTTCGCGGCCCTGCCAGGCCAGGTAGAGGGCTTCCCCCACGGCAAAAATGCCCACAGCCGCCACGGTGACTTCAATGCCATCGAGCAAAGACGCTTGTCCGAAAGTGAAGCGGGGTTGCCCGGATTGCAGGTCGATGCCCACCAGTCCCAGCAAGGCGCCCAGCATCAGGGCGATCAGGCCGCGCAGCATGGAGTTGCCCAGCACCGCCGAAACGGCCACGACCGAAACCATCATCAGGCTGAAGTACTCGGCGGGGCCAAATGCCAGTGCCGCGTCCACCACCATGGGGGCGAAAAATGTCAGGGCCAGGGTGCCGATGGTGCCCGCCACAAAACTGCCAATGGCGGCGGTGGCCAGCGCCTGACCTGCGCGCCCGTTGCGTGCCATTTTGTTGCCTTCCAGCGCGGTCATCATGGACGACGCTTCGCCGGGTGTCTTGATCAGAATGGATGTGGTGGAGCCCCCGTAGGCAGCGCCATAGTAGATGCCTGCAAACATCACGAACATGCTGGTGGCCGGCACGTGGTAAGTCAGGGGCAAAAGCAAGGCGATGGTGAGCGCCGGGCCAATGCCGGGCAGCACGCCGACCAAGGTGCCGATGAAGCAGCCCACAAAGCCCCACATCAAGGTGACGGGTTGCAGCGCATTGGCAAAACCCCCCATCAGGGCGTCAAAAGAGGTCATGGTGTGAATCCAGCAAGGACGCTGAGCGATTGCTCAGCGTCGGTTCAGTACAAAAAATGAGTGTTCTGAGCGCTGAGCTCAGAACCACATGGGCAACGCAGGACCCAGACCCACGCCCAGAATGCGTGCAAACACAAGCCAGAAGGTGCTGGCAATAAGGGCGCAAATGACGAACGATTTGGCATTGACCGGCGCATCAAAAGAGCGGGCGACACCGACGCCGCACAACGTGCCGGGAATGACAAAACCCATGGGCACGATCAGTGCCATGAAGGCCAGGCCACCCGCCAGCAGGGACAGCAAGCGCCGGTTGGCACCGGGCAGAGGGCTTTGGTCTTCGGCCAGACTTTCGTCCGCCTGTTGACCGCGCCAGGCGCTGATGCCGTAGAGCAGGGCCAGGAAGGCCAAACCACCCACTACGACAGCGGGCACCAGTGTGGCGCCCACGGTCATTTGCATCAGCGACTCAGGAATCACGCTGACCTGCCAGGCGGCGAAGCCGCACAAAATGGCCAGCACGATGGCCACGCGCAAAGGCGTCATGCCAGACCCAACTCTTTCATCAGGACTTCCTTGTCGGCGATGTCCTTGGCCAGATCGCGTTCAAAAGGACGCTCGGTCATGAAGGCGTTGGTCCATTTGCGGGTTTCGAGCTCTTGCTTCCAGCCGGCAGACTGCGTCAGTGAGGTGATGAAGTCGATCAGGGTGTTGCGCTGGGCATTGGTGATGCCGGGGGCGGCAAAGACACCGCGCCAGTTGGACTCGGACACGTTGATGCCCAACTCGTTCAAGGTGGGGACGTTGACGCCTGGAATGCGGCTCTTGCCCGACACGGCCAAGGGGATCATCTTGCCGGCCTTGATTTGCTCTTCAAACTCGGAGTAGCCGGAAATGCCTGCCACCACCTGGTTGCCCAAAATGGCCGCATTGGCAGGACCGCCGCCAGCAAAAGCCACGTAAGCCGCTTCGCGTGGGTTTTTGCCCAATGCCTTGATCAGCATGCCCAGAATCAGGTGGTCGGTGCCACCGGCGCTGCCACCAGCGACCGAGACGGCCTTGGGATTGGCTTTGATGGCCGCTTCCAGCTCTTTCCATGTTTTGATCTTGCCCGCCGCAGGCACCACGATCACGCCGGCTTCTTCGGTCAAGCGGGCGATGGGGGTGACGTTTTTGATGGTGATGGGGCTTTTGTTGGTGATGCCTGCGCCGATCATGACCGAGCCACCGACCATCAGGCTGTTGGCTTGACCTTTGCGCTGGTTCACAAAACGGGGCAGACCCACCATGCCGCCGGCACCGCCGACGTTTTCAAAAGCCATGTTGCCCACCAGGCCTGCGGCCTTGGCTGCGCGTTCGATGGCGCGCGCAGTGCCATCCCAGCCACCACCGGGTGCGGCAGGCACAAACATGTTCAGGGTGTCAAACAAGGGTTTGCCTTGCGCCCAAGAGGGCAAAGCCATGGATGCACCTGCGGCAGCGCCGAAGGCCAGAAAGTCACGTTTTGAAATGGACATGCAGGTCTCCTGTGTGAAAATTAAAACCGTGGCGCAGGTCAATGGTCCATGCGCTCAACATCATTCTGACCCGCGCTGTGGCCCCAAGCTGTCAAACACCTGTCAAAGTTGCTCCGTGAATACCCTTAGCCCCCGCATCTTGCTGGTTGAAGACACCCCTGACATCGCCTTGTCTTTGGGGGCTGCACTGCGGCAAGGCGGCATGGCCGTGGACTTTGCCACCGATGGACTGCAAGCGGAGCGCTGTCTGCAGTCAGGACATCCTTTCGATGCGGTGTTGCTGGACTTGCAGTTGCCGGGACAAGACGGCTTGAGCGTGCTGCAGGCCTTGCGTGCGCGCGGCGATGCGGTGCCGGTGCTGATTTTGACGGCGCGCGCCAATGTGCCCGACCGTGTGCTGGGCCTGAACATGGGGGCGGACGATTATTTGCCCAAGCCCTTTGACCTGAGCGAACTCGAAGCCCGCTTGCAGGTGTTGCTGCGCCGTCATGGCCGCGCCAAAAGCACAGCACTGCGTTGGGGGACGCTGGAGATGCAGCCGGACAGCGGCGCGGTGCAACTCCATGGTCAGCTGTTGCCGCTGACCCAGCGCGAAGCGGCTGCATTGCGCGTTTTGTTGATGTCACCCCAGCGCCCTGTGAGCAAAGAGCAGCTGCACACTGAGGTGTTTGCCGATGAGGCCGCCGGGCTGGATGCGGTGGAGGTGCTGATTTACCGCCTGCGCAAAAAGCTCGAAGCCTCGGCCGCGTCGCAAGGGCGTTTGCCCGATGTGGCCATCACGACGTTTCGCGGCATGGGTTACATGCTGACGTCACCTGCGGGTTCTGCATGACCGTTTCGCCTGTACAGCCGGCCCGCAACGCGGCGTCTTTGCGCAGGCGTTTGCTCAGCTGGATCTTGCTGCCGCTGGCCGCTCTGATCGGGCTCAATGCGTGGGTGGCTTATGGCAATGCCGTGCAGGCAGCCAATGAGGCTTACGACCGGTCCTTGTACCTGGCTGCGCGAACACTGGCCGAAGAACTGACGTGGCGCGATGGTCGGGTGCAGCTGGATCTGATGAAGGCAGCGGGTTATCTTTTTGAAAACCACACGGGTTCGCGCCTGTTTTACAAAGTCAGCACGCCGCAGGGCCAGTGGCTGGCGGGTGTCGAGGCTTTGCCCGATGTGCCTGCGCGTGCGCAATCGGCGGTGAAGTACTTTGCCCTGGTTCAATTTGACGATGGCGTTTACCTGGATCAGCCGGTTCGCGTGGCCCAGCTCACGCATGTCATGGAGGATGCCGGCTTGCGTGACCCTTTGATCCGGATCACGGTGGCCGAAACCATGGAGGCGCGCCAGCAACTCATTCAGCACATTTTGTGGGACACCCTGGGCAGTCAGGGCCTGTTGCTGCTGGCGGCTGCCGGGCTGGTCATCTGGGGCGTGCAGCGCGGGATTCGTCCGCTGGAGGCGTTTCGTCAACAACTGGCGAACAAGGCCGACGATGATTTTTTGCCCATTCAGCCGCCGGCTTTGCCGCGCGAGTTGCGTCCCTTGATCGGCACGCTCAACAGTTACCTGGAGCGCCTGGGGCACCTGATTGACATCCGCAAGCGATTTCTGGACAACGCGGCGCACCAGCTGCGAACGCCTTTGACGGCGTTGAAGACGCAGTTGACACTGGCTCAGCGCAACATTGAGCCCGAACAGATGCAGGTTCTGCTCAAGGCCGCAAGCCAGACCACCGATGATGCGGTGCGCCTGACCGAACAGTTGCTGGCCATGACCCGCGTAGAGCACGCGCGCGAAATGCACAGCCCGCACGCTGTGGATCTGGTGGCGCTGGCCCGGCGCGTCACGCAAGAGCATCTGGTGCGCGCCCATCAACGGGGCGACGATCTGGGGCTGGAGTTGCAGGTGCCGCAAGCCGAAGTCCATGGCGTGGACCTGCTTTTGCACGAGGCCTTGAGCAATTTGATTGACAACGCGATTCACCATTCTGATGCCGGGGCTCGGATCACGGTGCGCGTGGGGGCGCTGTGGTTCGAGGTGGAAGACGATGGTCCGGGTATTCCCCATGAACATCAGGCCCATGTGTTTGAGCGTTTTTACCGTGCTGCCCCTTCTGGGGTGACGGGCAGTGGTTTGGGGCTGGCCATTGTCAAAGAAATTGCCAACCAGCATGGGGCGCAAGTCGCCGTGCGCAGCCCGGTGAGTGATGGCCGGGGCACAGCCATCCGCATGAGCTGGCCTGCCGTCTGAGCAGGTTTCGTGTCGGGGCTGAAGCCGCCGACCTACCCACTTTTTCCTGTGCGAGGCTGCCGCTGCAACCGAATGGCGGCTCAGGTGTAGCGCTTGTTGCGCAGGTTGTTTTTCATGTCGCGCAGCGTGGGTTGCAGTTCTTCACCGATGCGCAGCGCCACCGTGGTGGCCAGGATGTCGATGATCAGCAGATGCAACAGGCGCGAGACCATTGGGCTGTATTTGTCATAGCCCTCAGGATGATCGGCCGTCAGGTGGATGTGGCCTGCACTGGCCAGGGGTGAGCCACTGGCGGTGATGACGATGGTGGTGGCCCCACGCTTGCGGGCGATGTCGCACGCATCCATCAGGTCACGGGTGCGGCCCGAGTTGGAGATGATGACGACGCAATCACCCGGCTGGAGCATGGACGCGCTCATGACTTGCATGTGGCCGTCGCTGTAGGCGATGGCGTTCACGCCCAGTCGGAAGAACTTGTGTTGTGCATCCTGGGCCACGATGCCTGAGTTGCCCACGCCATAAAACTCGATGCGACGCCCCGTTTTCTGAGTTTCGGCCAGGGCTTGTGCGGCGTGTTCCAGCGCAAATGAGCTGGCGTCGTTGCGGTACTTCAAAAAGGCTGCCACCGTGTTGTCGATCACCTTGACCGCGATGTCGCTGGTTTTGTCGTCCACGTCCACGCTGCGGTGAATGAAGGGCACGCCCTCGCTCACGCTGCCTGCCAGCTTGAGCTTGAAGTCTGACAGGCCGTCATAGCCCATGCTGCGGCAAAAACGCACCACCGTGGGTTTGCTGACATGGGCGCGGTCAGCCAGTTCGGTCACAGGCAAGTTGGCAAAGGCCCGGGGATCGTTCAACACGAGCTTGCCCACGCGTTGCTCGGCCGGGGCCAGGGAGGGCAGGGATGCCTTGATGCGTTCGAGCATGGTGGGTGTCTCCGGTTCAGATTTCTTCAGACCAGCAAAAGCCGTCGCGCGCGATCATCGCGCTCGATGCACTGGGGCCCCAGGTGCCGGCGGCATAGGGGCGTGGGCCAATCGTGTCGTTGCTCCAGTGCTGCAGGATTGGTTCGACCCAGCGCCAGGCTTCTTCCTGTTCGTCGCTGCGCACGAACAGGTTCAGGCGCCCATCCAGCACGTCGAGCAGCAGGCGTTCGTAGGCACCCACGCGCTCGCTGCCAAAGCGTTTGTCAAAGTCCAGATCCAGGTGCACCGGGCTCAGGGTGGCGCCGCCGCTGCCTTGGCCGCGTTTGCTTTGCCCTTGGGCAAACAGGTGCAGCTCCAGACCGTCTTTGGGCTGGAGGTGAATCACCAGCTTGTTCACCTGGCCCACGGGGCTTTGGAAAATTTCGTGGGGTGTGGGGCGGAAATTGATTTCGATGTGTGCCTCGCGTGAGGCCATGCGCTTGCCGGTGCGGATGTAAAACGGCACGCCCGCCCAGCGCCAATTGGCGATTTCGGTGCGCAGCGCCACAAAAGTTTCGGTGCTGCTGCTGGGGTTCACACCGGTTTCTTCACGGTAGCCGGGCACGGCCTGTCCAAACACATTGCCTGCGCTGTACTGGCCGCGAATCACATGCTGGCTCAGCGTCTCGGGTGTCCAGCGCTTCAAAGCGCGCAGCACCTTGAGTTTTTCGTCGCGGATCGCGTCGGCATGCGCGTTGATGGGCGGCTCCATCGCGATCGCGCACAGTAGTTGCAGGGCGTGGTTTTGCACCATGTCGCGCAGCGCACCGGTGGTTTCATAAAAGCCGCCACGCTTTTCCACACCCAGCTCTTCGGACATGGTGATCTGGATGTTGGCGATGTGTTCACGCCGCCACAGGGGCTCGAACAAAGCGTTGCCAAACCGCATGGCAAACAGGTTTTGCACCGCCGGTTTGCCCAGGTAGTGGTCAATGCGGAAGATTTGCTGCTCTTTGAACACCTTGCCCACCGCTTCGTTGATCGAGCGGTTGGAGGCCAGGTCGTGGCCCAACGGTTTTTCGAGCACGATGCGGGTTTTGGGGGTGTTCAGGCCGTTGGCGGCCAGCTGTTCACACACGGTGGTGAACAGGCTGGGGGCGGTGGACAAATACATGACCACGTTGTCCGTCTCGCGTTCGGCCAGGCGGGCCGACAGTGCTGCATACGACTCGGGCTTGGACAGGTCCATGCGCACGTAGCACAGCAAACTGGCAAAACGGGCAAATTCTTCGCTGTTCGGGCGCTTGTCGCCTTCGACCTGTTCAAAGCGCGACTGGATTTGCTGGCGGTACTGCTCGTCGGTCAGGTCGTCACGGCCCACACCGATGATGCGCCCGCCTTCGGGCAGCGTGTCGTGGCGATACGCCTGAAACAGGGCGGGCATGAGTTTGCGCCAGACCAGATCGCCTGTGCCGCCGAAGAAAACAAGATCAAAAGCCATGATGTTCTTGAGTTACATGAAAAATTGATTTGTAATGTAACTTTGTTTCAAAGATAATTCAAGCAGTGATTCCAATTTTTCGCAATCCTGCCTGTTTTTGATGCCGAGCTTGCTCGGTCGCTCCCCACCTGAAGCCCCATGAACCAACTCGACGCCCTCAAACAATTCACCACCGTGGTCGCGGACACCGGTGACTTCAAGCAACTGGCCCAATTCCAGCCGCAAGACGCGACGACCAACCCATCGCTGATCCTGAAAGCGGTGCAAAAGCCCGAATACGCCCCCTTGCTGGCCGAAGCGGTGGCGGCCCACCGGGGCCAGCCGCTGGACGTGGTGATGGACCATCTGCTGGTGCGCTTTGGCTGTGAAATTTTGAAAACCATCCCAGGCCGCGTGTCGACCGAAGTGGACGCCCGCTTGAGCTTTGATACCGCCGCCACCGTGGCGCGGGCGCGCCGCATCATGGCACTTTACGAAGCGCAGGGCATTGCCCGCGAGCGCGTGCTGATCAAGATTGCCTCGACCTGGGAGGGCATTCAGGCCGCTGCCGAGCTGGAGCGCGAAGGCATCCGCTGCAACCTGACGCTGTTGTTTGCGTTTTGCCAGGCCGTGGCTTGTGGTCAGGCCAAGGTGCAACTCATCTCGCCCTTTGTGGGGCGCATTTACGACTGGTACAAAAAGACCGCAGGCGCAGCTTGGGACGAAGCCGCCAAAGCCGGTGCCAATGACCCCGGCGTGCAGTCGGTGCGCGCCATCTTCAACCATTACAAAAAGCACGGCATCGCCACCGAAGTCATGGGGGCGTCGTTCCGCAACATCGGCCAGATCACGGCGTTGGCTGGATGCGACCTGCTGACCATCAGCCCCGAGCTGCTGGCGCAGCTGGCCGCCACCGAAGCGCCATTGGCCAAAGCGCTGGATGCGGCCGCGGCCCAAAGCATGGATCTGCCTGCCGTTGCCTATGACGAAGCTTCGTTCCGTTTGGCGCTCAACGAAGACGCCATGGCCACCGAAAAACTGGCTGAAGGCATCCGCGCTTTCTGTGCCGATGCGGTGAAGCTCGAAGACCTGATGCAGAAAGCCTGAAACCTGCAAACGGAAACCCTTTGGCTTTCTGTGACGTTGATTCATTGATTGAAAGACTCTATGCGCTGTGATTTGACACCTGCCTGGAAAAACTTGCAAAACCATGCGCAAGGTTTTGCTGGCTTTGACTTGCGTACGGCGTTTGCCGCCGATGCGCACCGTGCTGATACCCTGAGCCAGACCGCCCCGCATGTGTTTGCCGATTTGTCGAAAAACCATGTGGACGCCGCGACCGAGGCGTTGCTGCAAGAGTTGGCGCGTCAGACTGGGCTGAGTGCGCACCGCGATGCCATGTTCCGGGGCGAGGCGATCAACCACACCGAAGACCGCGCCGTGATGCATTGGCTGTTGCGCCAGCCTGAAGGCTCTTTGGGTAGCGATCTGGCCGAGCCCCTGGCCCTGGTGCATGGCACGCTCAAACCCATGCTGGCCTATGCCGAAGCCGTCCGCGCCGATGCGCAGATCACCGACGTGGTCAACATCGGCATTGGTGGCTCGGATCTGGGGCCGCAGATGGCGGTGCTGGCCCTGCAAGACTTTGTGATCCCGGGCAAGCGTTTCCATTTCGTGTCCAACGTGGACGGGCACGAGCTGGCGTCGGTGCTCAAGGGCCTGAAGGCCGAGAACACTTTGTTCTTGATCGCCTCCAAAACCTTCACCACCATCGAGACCATGACCAACGCCCGCTCGGCGCTGGCCTGGTTCCAGGCGCAAGGCGGCACCGACGTGGCCCGCCACTTTGCGGCACTCACCACCAACGTGGCCGCTGCGGCCGAGTTCGGCATTACCACCACCTTTGGCTTTTGGGATTGGGTGGGTGGGCGTTATTCGATGTGGTCGGCCATCGGCTTGCCGGTGGCGATGGCCATCGGGGCTCAGGGTTTCAGGGATTTGCTGGCCGGGGCGCATGCGATGGACCAACACTTCCAGACCGCACCGTCAGAGCAAAACCTGCCCATCCGTCTGGGCCTGCTCGATGTCTGGTATCGCAACTTTTTGAACTACACCAGCCGCTCGATTGCGCCCTACCACAGCGCCTTGCGACGGGTGCCTGCGTATTTGCAGCAGCTGGAGATGGAAAGCAATGGCAAGCGCGTGGACCGCAACGGCCAGGCGCTGCCCTATGGCACCTCGCCCGTGCTGTGGGGCGAGCCGGGCACCAATGGGCAGCACGCTTATTTTCAGATGCTGCACCAGGGCACCGACGTGGTGCCGCTGGAATTCATCGCCGTCAAAAAGCCCACCCACAGCCTCAAAGACCACCATGAGTTGCTGCTGGCCAATGTGATCGCGCAGGCGCAGGCCCTGATGCTGGGCAAAGACGACGCAGGCGGGCACAAGCACTTCACCGGCAACCGGCCCAGCACTTTCTTATTGCTCGATGAACTCACGCCCGCCAGTCTGGGCGCATTGATTGCGCTACAGGAACACCGCGTGTTTGTCAGTGGCTCGGTCTGGGGCATCAACAGCTTTGACCAATGGGGGGTGGAGCTGGGCAAGGTGCTGGCCAAAGACATCCATGCCCGCATGCTGTCTGGCGATGCCTCGGGACTGGATGCCTCCACCGCCACGCTGCTGCAGCGCGTGCGGGCTTAATCTGTTCAGCGTCAATTCGGGGGGGGGGCTGAGGGGGCTTCAGCCCTGTTGGTGAAGGTGTGCCTTAAAGTTGGCTTTTCACAATTTGATACGTTTAAATTGCAGTTTTATTTAATTTAAAGGTGTTCATATTTTATGATTTGGCCATGCACTCGAACATGGACCTTTACAGCGAACTGGGCGTCACCCCGCAGGCGGAGCCCGAGGTCATCCGCGCCGCTTACCGTGCGTTGGCGCTTCGCTACCACCCTGATCGCCAGGCGGGTGCATTGGCCGCAGGCAAGATGGCCCGCATCAACCATGCGTACAGTGTCTTGAGCCAAGCCGAAAGTCGCCGTGCTTACGACGAGAGCTTGCGCGCACCCCGTGCACCTCGTGTCGCCCCCCAGATTCACGTGGGCTCTGCCCGTGCGCTGGCTCGCAGCGTCCAGCCTTTCCTGACCACTTACGATCAGCGCGGCCGACTGCACGCTTTTGTCTGAGCCAGTTTCTGCAAGGTCATCCGGGGTCGGGCTTGCTGAGTCCTGATGGCCTTGCCTTATGATTTGGCCATGCGCCGACTGTTCCTTTGCTTCTTGCTGTTTCTGATGCCTTTGCGGCTGTGGGCAGGCGTCTGGATGCCCATGGCGACAAGCGCTTCGCACTCGGGTGTTGCCCAGGTGGCGGTGACCGCACAGCCGCAAGTTGAAGCTCAGCATGACTGCCACGATGCCCAGGCGGTATTGACGCACAACAACCTGTCGCAGCAAGAAACGCCCGACCCTGCTGGGCAAAAATCGGATTGCCACGACGCCACTTGCCAGCTGTGCGGGGTGTGCCACCAAAGCGCCAGCCTGGCGGTGTGGCCTGTGATGGGGTCTGTTTTTCAGGCCCATCCTCAGCCTGTCGGCACAACTTTGGCACCGGTCGTCCGCACGGCGCCGCCCCTGATCAAGCCCCCCATTTTCTGAACCTCACGCCACAGGTGCGTCTGCTCGTTTTGCATGCGGGCCGATGCGGTGTTCGTTTGTTTCAGGAAATCGACATGAATCCCCTATTGAGAAGTTCGGGGCATCTCCGGGCCTTGGGCGCTGTGCTGTTGACCAGCAGCAGCCTGGCCGTCTGGGCGCAGGCCAGCAGCGCCGCATCACCCGCTGGGGCGCATGTGCACGGCAGCGCCCCCGATACGCCATCGACCGCTGTGCCATCGAGCACGTTGGGCGCGCCTTGGCGCAGCTGGCAGGATGCGAACCGTGACGTGGCGCAGTTCCCGCGTGGCCACATCGACGTGTTGCGTTGGGAGCAGAAAAATCGGCCGTCTTCGCAAGCTGCGCCACTGCGCGTCGATGCCGGGCAACTGACGCTGGAACGCGCCACGCGCCTGGCTTTGCAAGATGAAGCGAAGTGGCTACAGCCGGGCATGAGTGCCCTGGAGGCGGCCCAAGTGCGTCAGCAAGTGTCGGCTTTGCGCCTTGACGTGCAAAAGCTGTGGGTTGATGCGGTGGCGAGTCGCCAGTCGCTGGCGCACAGCCGCGACATTCTGGCGGTGGCTGAAGTCGCTGCCGAGCTGGGGCAGCGCATGGCCCAAGTGGGCAACTGGAGCCGTGCACGGCAAATTCAGGAAGAGTTGCCGCTGTGGGATGCGCGCATGCGGCTGGACAAAGCGCAGCTGCAAGCCGACCGCGCGCTCCAGGCTTTGTGGCAGCGTGCGGGGGCGGGCATGACCGTGCAGGCCCTGGCGCAGCAGTTGCCTGCGCATTTGCCCTCCGATTTGCCAGCTTTGCTTGGCACGCAAAGCGGGCAGGCCCCCTCGGGTGTGCCGGTCGATCTGGCGACGTTGCAGACCATGGCGCTGCAAGCGCACCTGCGCTGGTCTCTGGAAGACTTGCAAGCCCGGCGTCTGATGGCAGGCTTGGGCTTGAGCGACGCTGAACAGCAGGCAGCGCACAAAGCGCTCAGCGAGCAAGTTGAGCAGGACAGGCAAGGTGTGCCCGTGTGGGACCCCCGCACCATGCGCTGGGGCCATGCGGTTGAAAACGCCAGGCAAGCACGCCTGCAGGCGGACCGCCTGGCGCGGCAGGTGCGTGCCGATGTGGCCATGGCATGGCACGCGTTCGAGCTGGCACGCCAGACGTCACAGCACACCCAGGGCGAAGTGCTGCGCCTGCACACCGAGCAGTCGCAGCAAACCTTGCTGCGCTACAACGGCATGCTCAAAAGCACCTGGGACTTGCTGGCCAGCGCCCGCACGCGCATCGACAGCGTCGACGCGGCTTTGCAAGCGCAACGCCAAGTCTGGCTGGCCCACGCCGACCTGATGGCCGTGCTGGCGGGCTTGCCTTATGCAGACAGCACCCGCATGGCTGACACAGCCATCCCCGCCACCCAGCCCGCAGGACACTGACCATGCAACGCCGAGATTTTTTTCACAAAGCCGTGGCCGCTGCAGGCTCTATCGCAGGTGCGGCGGTTGCGACCACCGCCGTCAGCCGCAGCGCACTGGCGGCCTTGCCCGAACCCGTCATCCAGACCCGACCCGACACGGCACCGCCCTGGATGCCGCCGGGCGTGACCGGTGCCGGACGACCCTACAGACCGGTGGTCACGCTCAACGGCTGGACTTTGCCCTTTCGCATGAAGGACGGCGTCAAGGAGTTCCACCTGGTGGCCGAGCCGGTGGTGCGCGAAATGGCGCCGGGCTTTGTTGTCAACATGTGGGGCTACAACGGGCAAAGCCCCGGTCCGACCATCGAGGTGGTTGAGGGCGACAAGGTGCGGATTTTTGTGACCAACAAATTGCCCGAGCACACCACCGTGCATTGGCACGGCCAGCGCCTGCCCAATGGCATGGACGGCGTGGGTGGCCTGAACCAGAAGCAGATTCCCGTGGGCAAGACCTTTGTTTACGAGTTTGTGGCACGCAGGCCCGGTACCTTCATGTACCACCCGCACGCCGACGAAATGACGCAAATGGCCATGGGCATGATGGGCCTGTGGATCACCCATCCCAAAGGCGCGCATCCGCTGATTGCCGAGGTGGACCGCGATTACGCCTTTTTGCTCAATGCGTTCGACGTCACCCCGGGCGCCAAAACCCCCAATGTGAACACCATGCTCGACCAGAACATCTGGAGCTGGAACAGCCGGGTGTTCCCGGGCATCAGCCCGCTGGTGGCGCGGCTGAACGATCGGGTGCGCGTGCGCGTGGGCAACCTGACCATGACCAACCACCCGATTCATATCCATGGCATCGAGTTCGAGGTGACCGCCACTGACGGGGGCCCTGTGCCCCAAACCGCGCGCTGGCCCGAAGTGACGACCGACGTGGCCGTGGGCCAGATGCGGCAGCTGGAGTTCATTGCCAACGAGCCCGGCGACTGGGCCATGCATTGCCACAAGAGCCACCACACCATGGGGGCCATGGGACACGATGTGCCCACCATGATCGGGGTGGACCACCGCGGCCTGGTGCAAAAAATCCAGAAGCTCATTCCCGACTACATGGTCATGGGTGAACGCGGCATGGCCGACATGGGCGAGATGGAAATGGAACTGCCCGAGAACACCTTCCCCATGATGACGGGCACCGGCCCCTACGGCCCCATCGAGATGGGCGGCATGTTCACCACGCTCAAGGTGCGGGCTGAGCAAAAGCCTGGCGACTACAGCGACCCGGGCGATTACAAGCAGCCACCCGGCACACAGTCCTATGAATACACCGG
>JACCDQ010700690.1_pt1 | contig 27217 bp, 44 predicted proteins | sample 7446031 | NCBI WGS metagenome assembly JACCDQ01 (sample SAMN15323442, study PRJNA562643) | freshwater metagenome | isolation source: river surface water | place: USA:Blue River Watershed | collected 2017-08-17 | reverse complement strand
GGCATCTTGCGCTTACGACGGCGCTTCGGAGCGGCTACACCGACCTTCGCGCGACCACGGATCGAGAAACGACGCGCCTTGCGGCGACCTCCCGACGGGTTCACGTACAAAATGGGCATAGCTTCTCCGAGTCCTCGTTGGCCGCACGACCCGGAGAAGAGCGTGGCGGGCGATTCTGATATCCACCAGAACGGCGCCCGCAACTCCTGTCAAGGGTGTGTTTCGCGAAAACGCACCCTCGACGTGCCAGTGGCAGGAGACTCAGCCGGCGTAAATGGCCGCAATCACGACGCCGATACCGGTCGCGAGCGCGGTGATCACGGCCGTCATGCCTTTGGCCGTGCGATACCACGGTACGACCGACGCCGCCTTGCTCACGCGCTCGGCCAGTTTGTCTTCCTTGGCCTTGCGCTCGAGCGCTGCGGTGTTGTCGACGATGGCGAGACGGCCCTCGACGGCGGTGAGCCTGGTGGCGTTGTTCTCGATGCGCGTGTGGAACTCGCGGTCGCGTTGATCGTGGATCTCGAAGCGCTCGGCGGCCGTCTTCTGCTCGGCCTCGATCTTGTTGAGCTTCTCGATCCCCGAGTCGACCTTCTCCGCGAGTTGGGCGACGTTTGCCGCCAAGTGCGACGACGCTGCAATGTGGTGCATGCAGGTGTCGACCTTGGCCATCATGTCCTTGACGGCGGGTACCACCATCTCGGTCAGTACCGCCTCCGTTCGCACCGTGCTCTTCGTGTTGTCTCGCAATTCGACCTCGACGCGATCCATGCGGCGAGAGATGCCGCGGGCGTCCCACACTTCTCCGACACCATCGGTGAGGGTTCGTACCTGGGTCTCGATCGCATCCAGCCTGAGCGCGCTCTCGGTGCGCGGGATGACCGGCATCTGCTGCGGCGGCGGAGTTGGCTCCTCGTCCGCCTCCACGCGCGACACCATCAATCCACTGGCGGGCGTCGAGCGCTCGTCACGGGTCTTGGCACGGGGCGGTTTCAGGGGGCTCATGATACTGCTCCTCTTAGTGAACGATGCCGCGCGCCTCGACGCCCAGCGATCCGCCCCAGATGATCTGGAGCACCTTCTTCTTGGACTGGATCACTAGCAAAGCGCGGCCGTCCACGGTGCACCAAAGATCCGGCAGGGGATCGGTGCCTTCCGCTTCGTGCTCGTCGCCCTCACCGTCGCGCCACTTGAAGCCAAGACATTGGCCAAGGCAGACCAAGGCTTGCGCGTTGGCGATGAAGTCGGGGACCTCGGTGTCGAGGTCGCCTTGGAGGTCGTGGACGTGGACGCCCCAGTCGTGCTCGTGGATGTAGGCCAAGGGCTTGCCTGGCTTCTTGAGCGTCTCCGGGTCCGTCTTCAAGCTCTCGTAGAGCACGTGGATGATTCGGCCCATGCCGTGGACGCGGGTCGGGATCTTGAACGAGCTCGGGAACTCGCCCACCTTGGTTGGCTCCTGGCGCCAAAACTCCTTGTACTTCGCCACCGCCTTGTCGCGCTGCGGGTTCGCGGGCGACGGGTTCTTGCGTACACGGTCTGGGTTCTTCTTGAACAACTTGGCCTCCAGAAGCTCAGGCGGCGTGTGTGGCGTGATCGGCGGCCACCCGTACCTCGCCCACGATCTCCAGTCCTCCCAAGGACCTTGCAGCGTGACCCGGAGTTCCTCCCTCGACACATCGTCGCCGACGACGCTGTAGGCGGCCAGGTCTTTGACGATGTTCCACGCCATCACGAGCGCGTCGGCCTGCGCGCCATGCTCCGTGTCGTACAACATGCCTTGCACTGGCCACTTCTCCCCTGACTCGAACACGTCAACGCACGCGACCCAGTTGTAGTTCATCCCGCTGCTACGCACGTAGTACTTGATGGTGAAGGTGCCGACGTCGAGCGAACCCCAGCTGACGTCCCACGTGACGTCCTCGATCGTCTTGCCGTGCTCGAGCAGCAGGTCTTGTGCGACGTCGATGGCGCCTTGCTTCACCAGACCATCGAAACGTCTCGCGATCTGCACTGGCGAGAGATCCGGGCCGATCGGGTTGCGCCGCGCGGCGAGCGCAGGATCGGCCGGGACGTGCTCGCGGCCGGTCTGCGGACAGACGGGCGGTGAGACCTCCCACTGATCCACGCCAACGCCACCTTCAAACGCCACCCAACCGGGCCGGTGATTGTAGCCGCGCCCCGCCCAGTGGAGACGCCTGTGGCAGTTCTTGCACTCACCGCCGTCGCCTTGGCGAACGCCAGGGTTGTCCTTCCAGTCGCCTTGCCGCGCTTGGATCGCGTACATCAACTGCTCGAACTGCTCAGGGGTGTAGATGAAGAACTGGTCGACGACCGCCTTCACCTGCGACGCGGTGCCGTTCTTGACGGCGTTGAATAGTTCGTACTCGTTCATCACGAACAGTTCGAGTTCCTCGTCCGTGTAGTCGCGGCAGTCGACCTTGCCATTGACAAGGCCGCCCATGCCTCGCATCGTCCGCTTCCAGTCGTCGAACGGCGGGTTGATCTTGGGGATCTTCTGCTTGATCGTGTGGTCGCCGCGCTTGGCCAGCCACGCCTTGACGTCGGCCCAGTAGGCGTTCCGGCCGGACGTGGCGTACGGGAGCACCATGCCGCGATAGTCGACGTAGGCGACGCCGTCCTCGTCGTAGTCGTGCGCCCGGCCCTTGCGCGCGGCGAGGTTGCCGGATGTGACCTTGTTGAGCAGCCCTGTCGGCGGCTTCTCCAACTTCGCGAGCGCGTCCAGCGCGTCGTCCAGATCCGTGAACGTGTCGACCAACTGGTCACAGTCGTAGACCCGGAACGCGACCGCCGCCCGCTTGGCGTCCTCGATCATCTCCCTGACGTGCTCGATCGCGCACGACCGCCAGCCGGCCTTCCACGACTCGTACGCCTTGATTGGATCGAGTCCCTCGTCTTCGAGGTCGTCTTCGTTCTGCTCGAGCCACGACTCCTGCGCCCAACCGTCCTCGGCGTTGAGCACGGCGTCGACGACCGCCTCTGGGCCCTCGTTGCCGTGCTCTTCCAGCGCGTCCTCGAACTCCGCGCCCTCGAACACGTTGCCGCAGTCCTGCACCCCGGTGCGGTACCAGTCGTTGTACTCGTCGCGCGCCACGGCTTACTTCCCGAGTTTCAGTGGATCATATTTCTCTGGAACAAGACCAGTCTTGACTCCGATGAAGTACGACCCGCCGAGCAGCACCGACCACTTGAGGACGGTGAACAGCGTGCCGATCGTGTCGGGGATTTTCGCAATCCTCTTGGCGGCGTCGACCACGAGGTTGCCGATCGCCTTCAGCAGCTCGTAGAGCTTGCCGAACGCGGCGCTGATCGACTGCATCATGCCGACGAACCACGGACGAGCGCACGCGACCACCGCCACCGTCTTGCTGCTGTCGCGAACGGCGCGCATCACGTTGAGCACGGTCCGCTTGAAGCCGGTCGCCTCGATGGCATCGGCGCCCTGGGCGCGCGCTCGCTCGACGGCCGCCGAGTACGGAGCGATGGGGTCGACGCCGAGCCCGCCGACGCCGATCGACCGCGACAGTTCGTCGTGCGCGCGGTTGAGCGCGTCGACGTGGCGGGGGAGTTGGAGATCACGGAGCGCTTCCGCGATCGCCGCCTGCGTCGTCTCGGTCAGCCGCATGGTGAACGCGATGGCCTGGCCGAGCTGGTCCGGCTTGTAGAACCCGGTGGGGTTCCAGTTGTTCGACAGGTCGTCGATCTGCGCTTGGCGCTGCGCCACCAGCGCTTTGACGCCAGGATCGCTCGCGCACTCCTCGTCCTCGCTGAACAGGTCGAAGAACGCGTTCATGCCGTCGTCGACGAGGTCGCCGAGCGTGGCGGCGCGCATCACGCGCGCGTTGGTGGGGCGTCGGGACTGGTAGCTCATCGGAACATCCTCCATGCGATGTAGGCGAACACGCCGTAGAGCAGCCACTGCCGGACGGAGCCCTTCTCGCCGAAGCTAGCGACCTGGCCCTTGGCGACGTCGCCAGATCCGACCTTCGAGGCGCCGACCGGCACGCTCGCGGCGAACTCGTCGGGCGTCTGGCCGAGCCTCGAGCCCAGCATGGCGTGGTTCTCCGGCTGGGTCACGTGCGTGCCCTTGTACTGACCGGCCGCGTAGTAGTCGTACTTGCGCGTGCCGTAATTCCAGACGGAGAACGTCTCCATGGCTACTTCTTGCCGCCGTAGCCCTGGTACAGCGCGACCGCGCCCGTGATGAACGGAGCGAACGCGCCCGCGGCAGCCCACACCGCCGCCCAGCCCAGGTTGCGACCCGAGCGGAGAAAGCCGTGGTATCCGGCGAAGGCGGCGCCGGCGATGCCCTGCACGTTGTTGACGGTGTCCATCACGCCGTGGATGACCTCAGGCGCGCCCGGCAGTGCGTAGTTCGGCACGTACTCGTACGCGCCGAGCGACTTGCAGTCGGCGGAGCGCGCTTGCGCGGGCGGATACCCCTTGGCCCACGAGGGCGAGACGTTGCCGCGATTCTGGTATGCGAACTTCATGGGCAGGTCTTCTCCTTGGCGAAGCCCTGCGCGACGGCGAGGGCGGGAACGAGCAACGGGAACAGCCGCCCGGCGACGCCCCACGCGAGACCCCACGCGAGCGAGCCGCGGTTGCGGCGGAGGCCATGGTAGGCCGACACCACCATGCTGATCTTGGGCAGCGCTGGGCTGTCGAGCAGCGACTGGACGGCCGGCGGCGAGCTCGCGGCTGGAACCGCGTCTGCGCCGAGATTCATGACGATTGGATGGCTCATGGTTATCCCCTCATCCGCTTGACCGCGAGAAAGCCGACGCCGCCCAGGATGCCTAGGAACAGCACCGTCTGGACGGTGGTGAGACCGAGCCGCCCGCCGATCGACGCGAGCGCGCTGTTCGATGGCTTGCTGGTGCCCGGCAACTGGGCGTTGCCAGTGACCGGGTTGACGACGATGGGGCCGCTGCCGCTGCCGACGATCGGCGGCTTGGGAGCGGGCGCGCTGCCCGCCGCAGCCGGCAGACCCAGTTCGTTCGCCGTCCTGGTCAGCGTGTCGTTGATGTTGGTGAGTTGCTGCATGATCGCCGTCGCGCCCGACGACGTCATCGCGGTGATGCCGGTGCCGACGATCGACGACAGGCCGAGCGCGGCGCCGCGCATCGCGCTCGAGATCGAGTCGAAGAAGTTGCCGCCATCGGCGACCCACTTGAGCGTGTCGGAGACCGCGCGCTGGGTCAGGATGCCCATGCCGCCATCGACCGGGATCGGCGCAAAGCCGACCTTGCTGGCGAACCGGTTCGTGGTCGCTTGCAGTTGTGCGAGACTTGCGGATGCCATGGCTCAGGCTCCCTTCTTCATGTGTCGCCAGAGCAGGTAGCCGCCCACCGCGTAGGTGAGCAGCCCGCCCGGCACCTTGGGCAGCGAGTCGAACACGCCGTCGAGGCCGCCCTTGCCGACGGTGATGGTGATGCCCTGGGGCTGGAGCCGCTTGCCGCGCGCCTTGGCGGCCAGCACCATCCGGCCGATCTCCGCCCACGGCAGATCCGGCCAGTCCGCGCCGCACACCGCCGTGAAGTACGGGCCCCACTGGGCGTCGATCGATCCTGTCACTGGCAAGGCGCAGCCCATCTCCCGCATCGCCTGCTGGAGATGCTTGGTCAGCAGGATGATCTGGGCCATCTGCGGATCGGTCTGCGCCGGCGCCATGAACAGGTAGGAGATCACCATCGTGGCGTTGTAGTCGCCCATGCCCAGCTTGAGCAGGATCGATCGAGCGCTGTTGCCTTGGTCGTTGTCGAGCATGGGACCTCGTTATCGGAACAGGAGGAAGATGGCGGTGGCGATGCCGGCGCCGAGCAGAAGCTTCTTGGTGTCGCCGGCCACCACCGGCACGGCGACCGGCACCACCGCCGGGACCGGATCGCTCGCCGCGATGATCAGGGTCGACGGCGGCGCGTCGTACCAGATCGGCGATGGATACCACGCGGGACCGCCGCCGCGCCACGAACCGCGCCAACGACGACCGCCGCCACCTCGATGACCGCGCATTACTCGCCTCCGCGGTTCTTGAGCAGCATGAAGGCACCGAGGCCGACCACGCCCAGGACGATCAGCATCTGGGTCTGGCGCGCCTTGGCGGCCTGCTGCTGCGCCAGAAGCGCCGCCGTGCCCGCCGCCGCGTTGGCCTGCGCCGCACCCGTGATGCCGCCGGAGATCGCCTTGGCGATCCCGCCGAAGATGTCGGCCGCCGTTGACGAGCCCGGCAACTTCTTCATCTCGGCTTCCATGAACGGCGTCGGATCTTGGTTGGTCTTGATGATGTTGCCGCAGGTCGCCCACTGCTGGGGACCGAGCTTGGGCCACCGGGATTTGCAGTAGTCGACGGCTCCCGAATCGGAGACGCCGGCCCAACCGCCGAGTCCCGAGAGTCGGGCGCTTCGGGCGCTGACCCGGCGCTTGTTGTTGCAGCACCACTCGTGTCCGCTGTCGCAGACGCAGTCGGTGCGACCGAACTTGTTCATGACGATCATGGATGGCTCCTTGGCCGAGAGAGGACGGCGACGACGACGGCGATGCCGCCGACCGCCACCAGGACCGGAATGAGCGGCGACGACTTCTTGTAGGTGGGCGTCGAGGGCGAGAACAGGTTCTTGAGGCCCTGCGCGAACTGCGCGGGGTCGAACGTGCCCTCGCCGCCGCTCGCCCACGGGTCGACGGGCGCGCCCGCGTAGAACGCCTTGCACACCGGGTCCGACGGGTTGGTCTTGCAGCGGGTGGCGTCCTCGAGCGTGTCGCCCAGCACCAGTCGGATCGACTTTGGCTTGCGCATCACCCACCCCGCTTCTTGTAGATGTAGTACGCGCCGCCCAGCACCGCGCCCGCGATGAGCAGGTTGCGGAGCGAGAACAACCCCGACGGCGTGGGCGCCTTGCCACTGACAGCCGCCGCCGCCCGCGCGGCGAGCGTCTGCTCCTGCGACAAGCGGGCCTCGCGAGCTGGCGTGGTCATCGACTCCGCCTCCATCTCGATCTCGTCGGCATCGCCGAAACTCGTCTTCCAGCTCATGGGGTCGCCTTCTTCTTGGTCAGCAGGTGGATGGCGAGCAGTGCGCCGCCGCCGATCGCGAGGGTGGTGATGAGGGACGGCCCGGTGTCGACGGGCGGGGCCACTGGCGGAGCGCCCGGGCCGCAGACACCCGCCGCGATCGCGACGCCGATGCCGGCGGCGCCACCCGAGGCAGCAGCCGCCCCCGCCGCCGCGCCCGGGGTCTGGAGGAAGTCACACGCGGCCGAGCCGATCGCGCTCGCGACCTCCTTGGCGGCGTCGATGATCTTCGCCGGGATGCTGGCGATCCAGCCCAGCGCGCGCGAGTACCACGGCTTCTCGGGCAGCCACTTGACGTACAACTGGACGCCCGTGGGCTTGAGCTTGTCGCCCGACATGCCCAGGAACACGCCCCACTTGTTGCCCGACACCGGGTGCGTGAACGTGGCGATCGGCATCGCGCGGCCGTCGTCGCTGTCGCTCCAGTTGCCGAGGGTCATCATCGGCGAGATCGCGCGCAGCGTGACTCGCTGGCCCGGGAAGATGTGGAGCGCTTCCTTCCAGATCTTGTTGTCGGGCGACGTCGCGATCTGCATGTTGATGGCCTTGGCCGCCGCCATGCTTGAGCCCGAGACCGCCTTGTTGATCAGGTCCTGGGTGAGCGCGGAGATCTCCGCGTCCGACAGCTTGAGCGCCCGACTGATGTAGCCGTGCCACTCGCGCGGCAGCGCGGCCATGGCGGCGACGCCGTCCGCCAACACGAACGGCTTGTCGCCCACCGGGAACGTGAACGGGCCGACCTGGATGCGCTGGCCCGACTGCGGCTTGGGGACGCCCGTGCTGGTGGCGGTCACCGTCGTCATGAGGGTGGCGCCCAGCGCCTCGTAGAGCCCCATGCCAAGCAGCGAGTTCCGCGGCGGCTTCTTCTGGTGCTTGCCGATCTGCGCGAGCTCGGACAGGAAGCCCGTCTGCATCGCGTTGGCGAGGCCGATCTCGAAGGCGGCCGACGCGGGTGCGCCCTTGGCCTTGGCCTTGTCGGCTTCCGCCTGCGTCCGGTTGTAGAGCGACGGATCGATGCGGTCGGCGATCATCTTGAACGTCGCGTCGCGCTGGCCAGGGGCGACCTTGGCGAGCTTGCGCATGATGATCGACGACGTGCGTCGGCCGTACTTGGTGAGCGCGGCAGAGCCCTTGGCCACTGCTGCTGGCGACACGTCGCCGAGCGCGCGGCGGATCGCCTTGGGCGGCACCGGCTGCGGCTTGGGCAGCGACGAGCCCAGGATGTTGTACTCCGCGACGTCACCCATGCCCGGGCGCTTCTGGACGACGACCTTGCTGTCCGGCAGCGGATGCCGGTTCAGGTAGTTCGGCAGGTCCGGGCCGTAGTAGCCGCGCGGCAGCCACGCGGTGGTGAACGTGCCGCGGCCAGTGCCCTCGGCCACCACGTACTTGGGGATCGCGTACCCCGCCGTGCCGTCCGTCGAGTTGTCGTAGGTCCCCCGCGGCGCCCACTTGGTGGTGAACGCGTGACGCTGGAGACCTTCGCTCATCACCGACTCGGGGATGGCGTAGCCCGGGTTCCACGGCGGCGGCAGGTTATAGAAGTTCTTCGGCATGGTTCCTTTCACGCGATCGGCCACGTCTTGGCGGCACGGACTCGGGACAACATCTCGTGGGTCTTCTCGGCACTCACGGGGTCCAGCACCACCCACTGACCAGTGCGCGGCTCGCGCGCGCGGCAGAACACGTGCGAGTACTGGCGCTCGCCGTTGTAGAACTGGTTCTTGAACGCCACCGTGACGAACTCCGGGTCGCCTCCGACCGAGAGGATCAGCGCGGCGATCAGCGCGGCCAGGTCATCGCAGTCGAGCGACGGCGTCAGCCCCGCCAGGAGGTCGTTGGCGATGATGTACGGCGCCTTGACGAGCTCGACGGTGCGCGGGTCCCGCATATAGCGGCATCGGGCCAGCACGAAGTAGTAGATGGCCAGGTACTCGCTGCCGTAGTCCTTGCTGGCGACGCCTTGGCAGATCGTCTCGGCCAACTTGCGAATGGCAAGATGCTCCTGCGATTCGCGCGCAGCATCCCGCATGACGCCCACCGTTTGGGGAGCGCCTCGATAGTCGAGCTTCAGGACTTTGTCTGCGGAATCCAGCACCAGCGCGGACGCTTCTTCCACCCGGAGAGGTGGTGGCATCCACAAGCAGCGGCGACCCAGACAGTCTACGCTGACCGGTCGGCTGCTTACAAGGCCAAGTCCTACGCGACGTCGCGGGTTTGCAGCCCCTCGATGTGATACGTGATGTCGAATGGCGGCAGGTCGCTGGGCGGGTCGCGCCGCCGCTCCACCCGTACGTCGAAGTTCTGGCGTACCGGGATTATGAGCGGACGTCGGCCCGCCGACAGCAGATCCACGCCTCTGAACATGTCCCGCATGTACAACGCGGGCAGCATAGGTCTGACGCCGATCGTGAACTGGAACAGCAGGTTGTCGGCCGCCCAGTGCAGCGCCTCGAGCGAGGAGATCGTCACGTACACCGAGCAAACGACAAACGTCTGGTCGCCCGCCAACTGCCCTGCCACTTGCAGGTTGGTCAGGAAGATGTCGCCGATGTTCCGGTTGCCGAACAATCGGTAGGACTGCGGCTCGGAGCCCACGTCTCGCAGCGTGTCGTAGAACGTCCACCAGAGCCGCTCGCGAATGCCATGCAGGCGAGGGCCACGCGGCGCGTCGGGGCGCAGTTGCGTCAGCGCGTCGTGGGGGCCGCCGCGATACGGCGGCGTCGCCTCTGGCGTCCCCAAGATGTCGTCCAGCAACTTCGTGCGTTCGACGGTGGTGTCCGGATCTTCTTTCGACCGCCACGCGCGCTCGAACATCGGCACGGCTTCGACGCGCGACTTCCACACCGCCTTGTCGCCAGGACTGGTGTCCTGCCACGCGACTTGACCGGAGACGACGGCGATGACGCGGTCGATCGCGACAGACATCGCGTCGCGATCGAACACGCGCCCTTCCCAGTCGGCGGGGTTCGCCCGCTGCTCGGCCTTGAGCCAGTCCATAGCCAGATGCACATACACGGGGTGCATGGTCAGCCCTCCCCGACCAGGTGCTTGCCGACCTTGCGCGCCCAGTTCTTGCCGGCCTGGGTGAGCAGCGGGTGCTCGTCGGGCAGGCAGCCCACCCGACGCAGGAAGTCCTCCGGTCCCATCTGCCGGATCGCTTCGACGATCTCCGCCGGGATGAACATCCTGATGCCGGTCACGAACGTGCCCGGATCGATGTTGTTACCGAACGCCTTGGACATGTAGTCGGTGGCGACGGCGACCGTCTCGGGTGGGATGTACGGGATCGGCGCCTCGGTCGCGACGGGCGTCTCCGCAGGCGCTGCCTGTGCGGCGCCCGCCGGATCGGCCTGGCCTTCGACCGGAGGCGCTGCGTCCTGTTGCTGTGGCGGCGCGGGCGGCAACTCGTCCTTGCGCTTCACCGGAATCGCACTCCTGCCGTCGGTCGCGTAGACCTGCCCGTTCCGCTTGTCGCGGATGAGCTTCGGTCCGCGGCGCCTGGGCGGAGCCGGGATCTGCTGCTGGTACTGCGGCTGTGCCACTGGCACGGCCTGCTGCTGAGCGCCCGCCATCAGGCGTTGGGCGAAGCCAGCGATGACGTCGCTCTGCGCGGCGCCCTCCAGCACCTTGACGACCGTCGACTTCTCCTCCTTCTCGTCGTCACCGCCGCCGACCACGTCCTCCAGCACTTCCTTCATGTCGCGGATGCCGGCGATCTGGTCGCGGAACGACGGCTCCTTCTTGTTGCGCAGTTCCTTGACGTCGACGCGAAGCTCGTTGACCTCGCGTTCGAGTCGCCGGTTCTCACTCTCCAGCACCGACTTCTGCATCGCGAACGACTGCTCGAGCGCGGCGACCTTGAGGTCGTTGGCGCTCTTGGTCGTGCTGAGCTCGCGCTCGTGCGCGCGATAGAGGTGCTCCTTGTCGCGCTCGAACTGGTCGCGGAGACGCTGCTCGTTGGCAATCGCCTGATCCTTGATCATGCGGATCTCGGACTCGAACTGGGTGCGAACCTGCTGGAGCCGCGCCGAGTCTTGGTCGACGAACTTGTCGAGCATGCGGTGCGTGAAGTCGTTCTGCGCCGGGTCGCCCTTGCGGAGTTCCCGCATCTCGGCGTCGCGCCGAGCTGCGTCGGCCTGCATCTGCTGCATCATCATTTCGTACGGGGCCACCGCAGCTCGCACGGCGGCTGAGATGTCCGGCGGGGCCGGCGGCGGGCGTCGCGAGTCGGCCAGCACGTGGTCGAACACCCTGGCGACCACCGGATCGAGCCCCTGCTGTTGCTGCTGAGGCTGCGGCGCGACGGGCGCCACCAGCCGGTTGACGTCGTTGAGCTTCGGATCGCCAGCGATCTCGATGGTCTTGGCAGCGAAGTACTCGTAGCGACCCATTTTGTTCTGCTTGGTCACCTGGAGTTGGTACGTGCCGCCGCCGTGGTTGCGCTGGATCTCCTCCTCGTCGATGACGCGGTCGTAGCGCTTGAGCAGGCCGTCGACCTTCTTCTCCATGCCAGTGGCAGGATCGACGAACGCCCGCGGCTCCTTGCGGAGCACGCTGACGCGAATCGGCGCGTCGGCCGCCATCGACGACAGCCACGACAGGATGTTCTTGTCGTCCTCCTCGCGAACTTGCCGCAGCGCGCGAGACGGGCCTGCGGCGCCCATACGCTCGAACCGCTTCTCCTTGGTGTCGTCCTCGGCGGTAGCGCTGCGCTCCTCGTAGGTGTCGCCAGGAACGACCGTATCGACGCCCGCATCGGTGTCGACGTGCTCGGTCTGTTCCGGGGGCGCCTTGGCCTCGCCGCGCGCCCTAGCGCGAAGCTTGGTCATGCCGTTGCGGACCTTGGCCGAGCCGGTGATCGGCGCGGGCTGCTCGTCCTCGTGGACTTCGGTTTCACTTGTCGTCGTCATCGTCGTCGTCTCCCTCGGCATCCACGGTGTCGGGGTCAACGTCGTCGTCGTCATCCGGCGGGATGGTGATCTCCTCGAGCAGTTCACTCGCATCGCGTGCGGCTGCTCGCGAGTTGGCGATGAAGCCGCGCAGTTCGACCTCGCTGGGGCCGAGCTTCTTTTCGAGCTCGTCGGCGAGCCGCTGGTTGGCGAGGATGACGGCCGCGAACACGCCAGCCGTCTCGGCTTGGATCATGTCGCCCGTCTGGTCTTGGAGTTCGTCGAGCGCTTCGGCCTGCTCGGCGATTTCTTCGATCACCGCTTCCTGGTACGGCCAGAGCGTGTTGACCAGGTGCTTGATCAGTGGGTTCTCGGGATCACTCGCGAGAAGTCGTTGGGCCTCGGCGCGATTGCTCGCCAGGTCTTGCTGCAAGTCTTCCAGTGCCATCGGCAGTCCTCATAGACATCCACGGTTGGCAGCGACATGCAGGGGTGCCTCGCTCGTACGTCGTTTCACGATGCGCTCAAGGCGCCAATCCGGCGGTTTGGCCGCCCGTCGCACGAACGAGGCGAAAGGGTGGGCAGCTACTTCTCTCTCAGCCCGGGCAGCCGTGTTCGAGATTTTCGCCCGTCGGACCTTTGTAGGGTTCTGCCAACGCACGTCCCACCATCGCGGGACAGAGCGCCGACTTCTTCCGAAGCGTTGCCCATGATCACTCGTCGTCCTTGGCGTCCTTGGCAGGTCTCCAAGACGTGTAGTACTTCTTCCACTTGTCGAGGTTCCTTCCAAGCCACGCGGCCCGTCGGGACTCCATCGCGTCGTGCGCGCCCGGCACGCCCGGGTCCCACAGCGAGCACGTCTTCACCGGGGCCTCGTTGATGTCGAACTCGATCCCGGGCGACGGGTAACAGGTACGCGAGGTCTGGATGAACACCGCAGCGTCAGAACCGTCCAGCGGGTCCTGCGCGTCGAGCTTGGTCTGGAGCTCGTGGTAGTGGGCGCAGGGCCCCAACTGGCAGAGGTTCACGTGCTCGCGCTCTGGCTGCGGCGTTGGCACGCCAGCTCCGACCGTCGGGAGTGAGGGCCCCCGCTTGGTGTCCGTCATGGGCACTTACGCTAAACACTCCCGGCTCGGATTGCACCCCTGAACAGGCGGTATTTCGGCGGAGATCTACACGGTGTTTGGACGCTGTTTTTCGGACTTTAGACTGGGTCACCCAGCACCCGGGTACCGGGATACCCACCCTGAGTGTCCGTTAACCCATGTCAGGACCGGTGGATTTTGGTCGCGGGAGTGGTGAAGATTGACCGGTCGACCGCCTGTTTTCTTGCCAGTGAACAGGTCGAAGCGATGGCACTCCACTGGCAAGATTGACGGTCACCTTGGATGTTGGATGTCTTACTGCTGGCGGTGATCGCCGCGATGTCGGTCGCTGCCTCCGTGTGGGTCGCGCGCTGGTTCCGCCGCTACGAACAGCGCTCGCAGTCCCGCTACACGGCCAAACTGGCTGACCTCGAACGGCGCCGCGCCGAGAGCCGACTGGAACTCGCCAACATCCGCAAGGCGATGGCCGAGTTCAACCTCCGGCGCGCGCAACAACTACGTGACGACGCCGCCCTAGCCCGGTGGTGGGCCGACACCATCTCCGAACACCTACCCACTAACGACGAGGATCCCGACATGCGACGAGCCAAGAAGCCGCCCACTCCAGAGCAACGCCAGATGGCCAGTGTGTTGGTCGACGTCCTCATGGACGGAGCCAGCAGCGAGACCGCTGGCGACGGCCCGCGCGCATCTGAGTTCGCCGACGACATGGCCGAACTGGTGGCGGTGGCGATCGGCGAGTACCTGCGGGTGTTCCCGGCTGCGCGCAACCCCACCGACAAGATCGTCGTGTTCGATGCGACGTGGGCCACACAGCAGGAGCGCGCGACCAACCCCAACTACCGTGGCGAGTATGACGCGCTGTGCTTCTTCTGCCGCGAGTCGCTGAACACGATGCCGGTCGGCAAGTCGTTCAGCAGCGCCCAGATGAAAAGGGCCGACCACCACGCGCGGCTGTGCGCCATGCGGCTCGTCGCTGGCCAGATCGAAGGTGTCGGCCCCAACGGGGAGCGCCCGGTCGACCTGTTCAAGCAGAAGGAGACCAAGCAGGCTGCCATCGCCAAGCGCAAGGCCACCGTCAAGGCGAAGCAGACGGCCCAGCAGGCCGCGCGCGCGGAGTTCGACCAGCGCGTCGATGGCCTCGTCGCCAAGACCACTGACGCGTACGCACGGGATCGCTACATCGACTGGTCGATGTGCGTCGCAGCGCTGCTCTCGCGCGGTTACACCGACGATCAGGTCGTGATCTTGCTGGAGTCGAAGATCACTCGCTGGGCCGCCGACGAAGCCGCGAACCCGGAGCGCGCCACCGCCGACGACCTGCTCCGTTTCATCGACACCTACGGACACGAGGAGTTGTTCTGATGCCGAAGCACACGCCGATGACGCTCGTCGACGTCGTCACCCCGCTCAAGCGGTGGGAGGCGAGGTACCCCGGGTGCTCGTGGGAGCCGCCGTGGTGGCCGTCCAGCAAGCCCGTCGTCTACCGCGAGGTCGAACGGATGTCTCCGGTCACCCTGCGGGGCCCCAACGTTCCGCTGCTCATCGCGACCCGCGGCAAGGATACCCTTGCCTACTGGTCGGTCGTTCTCTGCTCGTGGGTCGTGGTGCTGCCATGACCGGAAAGGACCCCATGCGTGCCTGCCTGTGTCTCTTGCTCGTCGCCTGTGCCGCCGACCCCGCGATCGTGGACGGGGAGGGACTCTACGACCTGACCGTCCGCTGGACCCCGGGCGGTTGCGGCATCACCGAGGTCACGCCCGCCAACTACCGCGTGCGCGATGCGGGCGGGCTCTACGTCGTCACCGACGAGGATGACCCCGACGCGTCGATCTCGGGCACCGTGGTGTGCGGTGAAGCCCAGTGCGATCTCGACTTCGTGCAGATCAGCACGGGGGCGGACGTCACTGTGGAGATCCACCACATCTGGCGCCTCGGCGCCGACCGAACGGTGCTCGGCAACGGCCTTGCAACCTTGACGACGACGACCGGTGAGTGCACTCAGGCGTTCACCGTGTCCGGATCCGCCGAATAGTCCCCACCCAGATCTTGCCAGTGGCACGTGGTCGTGATTACCTGACCACGGTGCTTACGCGACCGGTCAGCAACCGGACGCCATCTCCCAACAAAGGAATCGTCATGTCCGAAGAAGCTACGACCGCTATCGCTCGCCTGATCTCGATCTCCGACCTCGCGCTCGAACACCCGCTGTGGAAGAACCCGCGCACGCTGACCGGGCTCGGCCACAAGGAACTCATCGAGTTCGGCGAGGACATCGTCGAGCGCGGCCAGATCATCCCCGGTCTTGTCCAGAAGGTGAAGGCCGACAACGAGGTCGGCTACATCAACCTCGTGCTCGACGGTCAGCGCCGCGTGCTGTCCGTCCAGCAGTACTGCAAGTCCAAGAAGAAGTCGTTCAAGGACGTCACGCTCAAGTTCGTCGACCTCTACCCGGAGATCATCGAACTGACCGAGGAGTCGGCGGACCGGATGCTGCGCGACATCTTGGCCGCAGCGGTCAAGCGCGCTGGGCTCGGCTCGTACGAGCAGGTCGAAGCGGCGCTACAACTCCAGACGCGCAACGAGTCGACCAACAAGCAGATCGGCGACGCCATCGGCCGCAGCGAGTCGTGGGTCAGCCGCATGGTGCGCGCCCGTCGGCTTGCCAGCGACAAGCTGGTGAAGGCGTGGGCGAACAAAAAGGTCACCGACGAGCAGTTCAAGGAACTGGCGGACATCAACCCGCACGACAAGCAGAACGAGGCGCTCGACGAACTCATGGGCGTGCGCGAGCAGGGTGGCCGCGAGAACAAGGCCGCCGCCCGCAACGCGCTCAAGGAGAAGGCGGCGAAGGCCAAGGCCGAGAAGAAGGCTGCGGCGCCCGCCAAGAAGTCGAAGAAGTCCAAGAAGGCGTCCACGACCAAGGCCGAGAAGTCGCCCGCCGACGTGCTCACGAAGGCCAAGCCCGGCATCGCGGAGATCGTCGCCCTCCGCGAAGTCAAGAAGCCCACCGATCCGTACGTCAAGGGTCTGATGGACTTCGCGCTCTACTCGTCGGGCAAGATCAGCGCGGAGGACTTCGCCAGCCCGTGGCGCACCTACGTCAAGCAGTGCGCCAAGGCCGACGCGTAGGCCATGCGGCCACCCTGGATGCCCCCATGAGGATCAATACCCGCAAGACCCTCGATGACCTGATCGCCAAGGCCGTCGCGTGGCACGCCGAGAACCGGCGGCTCGTGTTCGCGCACTTGGCGGTCAAGACGAGGCCCGAGTACGACGCTGCCATCGCGGCCAAGCAGAAGCACGACCAAGCTGGCGAAGTTCTCGCCCGCAAGATGCTGTGGGCGCTGGAAGACGAGGCGAAATGAGCGAGGACGATGACTTCATGCGCTCGCTTCGCGACACGGGCGCGGTCATCGAGCGCGGTATCAAGCAGGCGATCGCCTGGGGCCGGGTCGTCACCGTGTGGCTGATCCTGCTCACCATCGGCTTCGTCTGGCTGGCGGTCCGATGATGACGTCTCGCGGTTCGGCGCTCGCTCGCGGTCGCGCCCTGCTCGACGCGGCACGGAAGGGGTGGACGTGACCGACGCACTCAAGATCGCGCGACACGTCCTGTGGGCCGATCGCGAACAGGCGCACTTCGACGAACACGGCGAGAGCTACGATCCGGCGAATCCCAAGCCCGCGTTCGCCGAGCCGGAGCCAGAGCGCCCGGACGACAAGTACCGCGACGAGAACGCAGCCTTCACTTGTCTCGCAACCGCCGTCATCGCCCAGGCTGACGAGCTGGCGAAGCTCAAGGAGACGATCGCTGCCTCGAAGGAAGTGCATGAAGCGATCACGATTGCCGAGATCGCCACTGAGAACGAGCGCATTCGCGAGACAGTGACTCAACTCGTCGGCAAGCTGGAGCAGGGCGCGAAGATCAGCGCCGGCTTCTGTTCGTGGTGTCAGGAGCGTTGGCTGCATCCTGACGACGCCACCGTTGACGACGTTCGCGAGCTGTCGCGCGTCCATGCGTACCGCTGCAAGCAGAGCCCGCTGAAGCTGGAGAACGACGCGCTCCGCGACGAGCTGGCGAAGGTGAAGGTGGCGCTGGCGGAGGCGTGTGACTGCATCGCAGGAACGACGCAGTGCGAGTCGCAGTACGCCGACTTTCACGACGATCCCGACTGGAAGCTGCAAGAGCGGCTGCGGAGGCTGACATGATCGTCTACCGACCCGCCTGCACCTTGCTCGGCCGCGTCCGCCAGCTCGTCCGGCATCGACTGCTGCGCGACAACAGCGAGACGTGCGATCGCTGCGGACGCTGCTACGAAGACAAGTCGTGGTGGTGCGACGACCCCGATCAGTGGGAGCGCGTCTACCAGCGGGCGACGGGTAGCAGCAGAGGCGGATGCGGGCTCGCGCGCGGTGCCGCGAGTGTCGTCGGATCATCGTCTTGGAATCGGGCGGGACCACATGGGTGTGCGACGCGTGCTCCCTCACGCCAGAAGACTGCCGCGCCATTATCCGCGACCGCCTGTTCGACGCCAAGTTCGACAAGTGGTGGAACCGCCACGGGATCGGCGACTACCTCGTCTCGTACTCGCGCTACGTACAAGCGGCGGGCTTCACGCCAGCAGTAAGCGTCGTTGACATCTCGGAGGAGACTGATGGAGACTCGTCGACATGATCGCAGGGCGCCTGATCTCGGCCCTGGTTGTGGTTGCGCTCGGTCTGCTGGTTGTCGATGCTGCCTTCGCGGACGTCGGTTCCGGATCGGCGGTGACAGTGGCAACCGGGTCCGGATCGGGCTCCGGCAGCGGTGCCCCAGCGCTACCCTCCGAACTCGAGGCGGTGAAGCTCGTCGGCGAGGCGTACCACCAGAAGGACTGGTTCATGCTCGCCGGAGCTGCGCTGGCGTTGGTCATCTACAGCGTCCGCTGGGTCTTGGCTCGCAAGTGGCCGCGCTGGGAGGAGTCGCACTACGGCGTGCTGATCAGCGCGCTCATCGCGGGCGTCGGCGCGTTGGCCGTCTCGTGGTCCACCGGTACCGACGTGGTCTCCAGCCACACGGTGATCGGCGCGCTCAAGCTGTTCGCGTTCGCGACGATGGCGTACGTGGTCCCCAAGAAGGCCATCGCCGGCATCAAGAACACCGGCACCGCGTCGAGCTCGGACGTCCCGGCCTGACCGTGCGGGCGCTCAGGCGCAACTCGTCGCGCGACGACGAGGTCTCCGTCCTGATGGATGCAGTCGAAGAAGGGAACGGCCCCAAGATCGTCCCCTTGTTCGAGGCGCTCTACGGCGGCTCGCCGACGCCGGACCGCCTATACCGCGCGGCGGTCGACGCCCTTCGCATTCATCGCCAAGACCAGGCCGAGAAACTCTTCGAGGAGGGTCGAGCGATGGATCGCTGGGCGGAGTTGCCACTGGAACTCCAGGTGTTCGTCCCATTCAGCCCGGACGTCGTCCGCGAAGAACTCGTTCACGTCACGGGGCTGCCAAGGCGGCGGGTCAAGCTGTTGCACGCCAGCCCGTCGGAGATGACGTTCCTCGACGGCAACGTGGCGGGCATCGGCATCGGTGACGACGACCGGCGGTGGACGGTGTTTCGCAACCGCGACGCCGCTGTCGAGGTCGCAACGCGCCGCAACTTTCGCAACACCATGCAGGATGTGATGATGTACCGCGACCAGTACACGCCTGCACAGTTCGCCCAACAGAAGGCGCTCGTCGCGCGGACCTCCAAGGAGTACGCCGAAGAGCACCTCGGTGAAGCTCTCGGCATTTCGCCGCGCCGCAACGGCGAGCGCACCGTCAGCGGTTTCTATTTCTTCGATCAGGGGAATCCGTGGGCGGTCTAAGGCCCCTGCGCCGGAATCCCGAGACCGCGGGCGAGTTGTTCGCGATCGCGGCTGACACCCTGATGCGGTCGAAGATGGCCAAGGGTGACAAGGCCGAGCGCGAGCGCTTGAAGAAGTTCGCTCGCGAGGTCTACGAGGACGCCATCAAGCGGTTCCCCCACGCGCACCCACCACTCGTGCTTCACGACTGGCGCTATCCGGCCGTGGTGACGATCGACGAGCTTGCCAGACTCCTCGCGCTGCCGACCTACGACGAAGTGCACGAGCGCGCCGACGACTTCATCTGGGAGACCGCCCACCAGTCGTGGGACGAGGATGAGGATGGCGACACCGACTCCGACGCGTTCATGGAACGCATGCAGGAGGTCGAGAGCGACGAGGTGTTCAAGCCATGGCACTCCGGTGTGGAGGCCGCCGCGACGCGCGCATTTCAAGAACACGGCATGGCGCTCGAGGCGATGAAACCCGCCAAGGGCGCGCCGAAGGACGCAAGGCCGTGGCAGTACAAGATCTCCCCGCTCTCCGACGATGGTAGGAGCAAGACCACGTCGTGGGCGCGCCCGGCCGAGATGATGGTGGATACCATCAACGGCGTCGGCCCCTTCTACTTCTCCAGCGTGAAGGACTTCGTCGACAGCGGGCCGTGGACCACCAAATCCGCCGTGCTCTCGCACCTGCATTGGATGCGTCGATACCCCGAGGTCTACGGCGCCCGCCCCTATCGATCCACCTACGACGAGGCTTGGCCATGAAGCCGCGCGTCCTCTACCGCCGGAACCCGGACGAGGTCGTCGAGACCGCGGAACTGGTCGCGATCGCCAAGGACATGGTGAAGGAAGGCAAGCTCGACGCGGCCAAGGACGTCTTGGTCGACGAGGGCAAGATGGGCGACGCGCAGGTGGGCGCGGTCTTCTTCCAAGCCGTCGCGGAAGAACTGGCCACTGGCAAGCGACGCGGCGAGACCCGCAAGCTGTTCAACAAGGTTCGGAAGCGATACCGAGATCTCGAACTGCCGCGCTCGCTGTGGTCGTTGGTGACGTTCAACGAGGCGAACGTCGAGCGCGACATGATGATTGCGCTTGGATGCGACGCCGATGACCTGGCCGTCTTGAAGTCCCGCCACCAAGACGGCATGTACGAGGTCTCCTTCGGCCGCCAAGAGTACTACGTCGTCAAGAACGAGGAGGCGGCTGAGCAACTCGCGATCTCCTACGTCGAAGATGATCTCAAGGACGAGCCCGAGAGCTTCCACCAAGACTTCATCGCGCGGTTCCGCGACGCAGAGAAGTTGCAGCAACTCGTCATCGACATCGCGATGGAAGACGACTATGTGTTCGAGCTCGACGACGGGGACTTCTGGAAGGTCGCCATGCAGCACGCACGCGGCTACGGTGGTCACCTGGGTGACTTGGTCATCCCAGAGGAGGACGAGGACGGCGAGATGCCAGCGCCGACGCGCGAGTACCGCGAGGCGCTGCGCCAAGTGATGGCCAGCGAGGCCGGCGAGCGCGCCGAGGACTACCTGGAGGACGCGTTAGGCGCGGAGGAAGCCCACCGGTACATCGCCCAGCACGTGCCCATCGACATCGAAGCCGCCGCCAAGGCTGCGGTCGCGGAGGACGGCGCCGGCCACTTCCTGGCGACCTACGACGGCAACACGTGGGAGACGATCTCGGGCTTTACGTACTGGAGGGTCAACTGATGGAAGTCGCAATCATCGGCGGGCTCGGCGTTGCCGGGATCGTCACCTGTGTCGTCGCTGGCTACCTGTTCCACAACCGGCTCGCCACCGAGGCCGAAGACGCGCGCGACAAGGAAGCAGCGGCTGAGGAGTCGCTCAAGCACGAGACCGCCAAGACGGCGCTTCTGGAAAAGAACGCGGCTGCCCTCGAGTCGCAGATCTCCTCCCTCAAAACCAGCAACACCCAGTTGACCGCGCAGCTCGCAGCCGCCGAGAAAGTAGCCGATGACCTCGCAGCAACCGTCAAGAACTACGCACCTAGCGCTCTACCTGATGCTCTGCGCGCCACTCTCGACAGGCTGCGGGCACACGTCAAAGTGCCCGACGTGTCTACCGCCCCTGCCGCCGGAGATCCGGGTGGTGGAAAAGCAGGTGCCGTGCATGAAGCGACCAAAGAAGGAACTGCCGGACGTCCGTAACTGGGTGTTCGTCGATGCGGCCGGCGCCCCGGTCGCGCCAGGCACCACGCCGATCATGTCGCACGTGCCGATCGCCGAGGTCGGCCGCATCTTCGACCTGATCGTCTACGTCCAGGCGCAACTCGATTCCTGCGAAGCGGTGGAGTCCACTGGCAAGTGAGACGGTGCCCGCTGCTCAGCATGTGGCTCAACCTCCGCCTGCTGCATCCCGACCTGTTTCACTACTTCAATCCACGGTACAAGCGTCTAGATGCCAGCGAAGCGAGCCCGCAAAGCCATGCCGCCACCGCCACCCCCCGCGGGAATCGGCGAGCAACTGGGCGGTCTGTTCGACCAGATGATGAGCGGCCGAGCGCCGTCGCAGTCGCAACTCGAGCAGGTCGCCGCGAACCTGGTGGGGAAGGTGATCGGCCGGACGGTGACCGTCGAAGAGGTCCAGGAGATCCGGACCCGGGCGCAGCGCGGCGACTACGAGCCGCTCCGCGAGGCCGCCCAGCGGGTGCGTGACCACGTCCGGGAGCGGCGAGCCCACCCGCGTGCTACCCCGCAGGAGCACGACCCCGAAATGGCCGCTAGGATCGCTTTCGCGAAGGATTGCGGCCGAGCTCGGGCGATCATGGGCTTCACCAAAGACGACCCACTGACCCAGCAGATCGTCAAGACCCGGTACCGCGAGCTTGCCCGGCAGCGCCACCCGGATGTCCCAGGGGGATCGGACAAACAGATGGAGCGCTTGAACTGGGCCAACGAAGTGCTGGTAAAGTCGCTGCAATGAGCAAAAGACAACTGAGCCAAACCGAGATCGAGTCCATCGCACGCGCGGCGCACGAAGTGAACCGCTCCTACTCGCAACTGATCGGCGACGATTCCCACAAGTCGTGGGACGAAGCGCCCGACTGGCAGAAGTCGTCGTGCCGCAAGGGCGTGATCGACGTCGCGACCAACGAGTTCACGCCCGAGCAGGCGCATGCCGCGTGGATGGCCAACAAGATCAGCGAGGGCTGGACGTACGGCGAGACCAAGAACGAGGCCCAGAAGACGCACCCGGCGATCGTCTCATACGCCGCGCTGCCCGAGGAGCAGCGCTACAAGGACGTCCTCTACACCAACACGGTGAAGTCGCTGATCGACGGCCTGTGGCGACGCCCGCAATGACGCCAGTCTTCAGGCTGAGCGAGAGCGACATCCGCGCGGCGATCTGCGCTCGCGTGCGTGAACTTCATCCTGAACTCTGCAAGGGCCGGATCATGCAACTGGTGTTCGTCAAGCCGACGGGCCAAAACGTGATCGCCGCCGAAGTGACCCTGGAAGAACAGCCCCAGCACATCCCCGAGAGATGAGCGCGGTCGAAACCCTCCCCAGTCTGCACGGGATGCCCACCAGCACCGCCGAGCGGACCCTCGCGCGCGACGGCTTCCGATTCACGGCAAAGACGGGCGGAGGTTACCGCCGATACGATCACCCGGATGGGTCAGTGGTGTGGTTCCGGCCGGATGGCGAGGTCATCCGGCTCGGGCCCCGCATACCGAGCGCCAGTGGCAAGAAGTTCGCGCCCCGCTACGACCAACACGGCAAGCGGACGGAACTTCACTCCACTGGAGAGCGCGTCGTGATGGGCCGCTAGCTCATGTGGTTAAGAGCACCCGCCTTATAAGCGGAAGGTGATGGTTCGAGTCCATCGCGGCCTACGGATGAGTGACCTCGAATCGTCGAAGTGGCCGCTGCGTTGGCGGGTGGTCGAAGGCTTACTGGCGCTGTGGTTCTGGCGGCACCGCTACGTGGTCTCGCCGGACAACGAGAGCGTGCTTGAGCCCGGCTGGATCCAGTTGAAGTGCACGCACTGCCACGGCATGACGATCATCAAGTATCGCCGCGGCGAGTACACGCACCTAATCGCCTCGGCGTGCCGCGCTGCGCACGTTCGCATGTGGCTGGTGCACAAGGCTCGCCCGCCACTGCCGGTTGCCACCTTGGAGCGCGGATGAAGTGCCTCAAGCCGTTCTGCTCGGTCGCCGTCGAGATCCGCGCCGCGGAGATCGCCGCAGCGATGATCGTGTACTACTGCATTTTGCGCGACACCGGAGCCGATGCGCTCATCAACACCCCTCCGGCGGTCCACTGGGAGACCGACGAGATGGCGGGCTGGGTCCGATACGGCGACAGCCGCGACGGCTTGTTCCCGAAGAGTCCCGGCTGGCAGGCCGGGTGGCTTGCGGCGCGGATCTGGGCAGAAGAGACCGGGATCGACGACCCCCGCGAAAACGAGTAGTATCGAGGCGTGACCACCTGCGAGTCGTGCTACGAGGGCGCCATGTTTGGCGCAATCATCACGACCCTGATCGCCTTGTTCGTATCGCCTGGTGACGCGGACGCCCTGCGGTCCACCGCCCCGGGCTACCTGACCTTGGACGCAGCTCGCGAGCACCTCGCGGCGGCCACGGTCGCAGCGGTTGCCAGTGGCATGGACGTCAACCTGCTGCTCTCGATCGCCCACCACGAGTCGCGCTACGACCACACCGAGCAGACGTCCGAGGCCAAGGGGCGGGTGTCCTGTGGGGTGATGACCCCGACCCCGCAAGCTCGCTGCGAGCACGGGATGTCCGTCTTGAGCGGGTACCTCGATGGCGCGGTGCACCTCCGGGGCTGGTTCTTGTCGACCAGGACCAAGCGGGACGCGCTCCTGGGCTACGGGGGCGGATTTGCGGCCATCACCTACTGCCGGACGCGTCACGATGGCGCCTGTGCGGTGCCGGAGGTGTTCGACGCCCGCCGGGCGATGATTCGACGAGCGCGCTCGCGTGCGACCCGTCCTTCGTCGTAGACTCTTGGCTGCCGTGCTTGTTGGATGTCCGCCTCACCAGGGGAACCATGTCCAACAAGCGCTTCAATCAACCGTACGGCGTCACTATCGGCCAGCCACTGGCGAGGCCGAACCGCAACGTCGCGACGCCTGACGTCGCACCCGCGCAGGTCATTGCCACCGCCCCTGCGGGTGGCGGCGAGCGCAACGCGGAGATCTACACGCTGTTCACGAAGGTCGGCCAGCAGCAGCCCAACGGCACGCCGATCCTCTACAACAACGAGCGCCAGTGGGCGCGGATCACGGTGACGCTCGAGACCGCAGGCCCTGTGGCGGTCGGCACCCGAGCGGACCTCTTCCCGGTGCTCTCCGGCCGTGGCGTCCTGCTCGCTACCGGGGTCCCGACGGTCTTCAACATGGGCAAGGGGCAGAACCGGCTCTACTACGCGGCGACCGCAGTCAGTCGCTTGAAGGTCGAGATCGAAGCGTTCCCGTGGCTCGAGGAGATCAACGCCAACGTCGTAGCGATCCGCGACTTGCTCGCGGGGAGGAAGTGAACCGTGGCCTTTCCCTACAAGAACCCGAACGTCGACCTGTACGTCAACGCGGGCTTCAGCTTCGCGCGGATCAAGCAGTCTCTCGCGAGCGCCGGCGACATCTTCGAGATCTCCCAAGGCGCGCATGGCTTCTGCATCGGCCCGGATAGCGACGTCGCCAACGTGACCGTCGCCTACTTCGATCCGCTCAGCACGCCAGCGTACTCGTCGCAGGCGGTGCCGGTGCAGACCAACCTGTCGATGCTGACGATCACGCCGGAGCGTCCGTGGTCGGGGTACATCCCGATCGTGAACAAGGAAGGCAGTTACGTCCCGTCGAACGTGCCGGGTCGCATGCTGATGTGGCCGACCGCGCTGTTCGACGCGACGACGAGGCCATCGAACTTCGACCCAGTGGCTGACGGGCTCGTGTTCGAGCATCCCGTCATCGACATCATCCAGTACTTCAGCCCGCCGCCCGCGACGCTGCCCGGGCGAGCCGACAAGACGTACTACTACGACAACCTGCCGTTCGGCTCGTCTGGGATCTGCTACGTGATGGTCCCGTTCTACGGACGCCGAGCTGGTTACGTGTGGGCCGCGCACGACCTCTCCATCCCGGGTTGCGAGTTCACCATCATCGCTCGCGGCCTCAACTACCGGATCGCCGAGAACACCCCGGCGCAGATCGACGCCGTGATCGAGCAAGCTCCCGTGCTCACCCACACGGGCGGTCCGCAGACCCTCGTCACTCGACCCAACTTCTACGACGTGGAGACCGCGTACGTGGCAGGCAGCAACCAGTACAGCCTCTGGGACTACCTGATCGTCCAAGTCGAAAAGGACGATCCGATGCTCACTGCCAACTGCGCCATCCGCATCACCGTGTCCGATCGCAATCCGTAACCCACGAGGCACCCATGGCCACCGCAAACGACCTTCTCGAAGCAGCGCAGCAGACGTACCAGTGGCTCACGCCGCTCGCTGCGTCTGGCGGCCTTCGCGCTGCCCTCCTCCCATTCTGCGTCGAGGTGCTGACGGCGTTCCCGCAGGCGCTCGCCGCCGGCCATCCAGTGGCGAACTGGGCAGCGGTGATCTACGCGTTCGCGACCGACATGGCGGCGACCGCGAACGACTGGTCGCTGCTCCGCATCGCGGCCGACTACGTCTACCGGATCTGCTTCATGGGGCTCGAGCTCGAGCCACTGCTGCCGACCGAAGCCCAGGCTCTGCTCGACGCGTACAACAACAACTTCTAGTTCGACGGCGACCGTTGACTGCTACGCAGGGAGAGCCTGCGGGGTGTCTCCCTCGAAGCCGCCAGTTCCCGCGTCGTACTGGCGGCTACCCCACGAGGTCGAGTCGCGCTGAAACACAGCAGTCGCCGTCACTTTCATGACCAGAGCCAGCATCACCCGACGTCACCTGCTCATCTACCGGCAGTGGCGGACGTCGTGCGACGAGTACGAACGTCAGCACCAAGTGCTAGCGTGGGCAGCGAGGCGCAAGGGCAACACGTATGCTGTATGGCCGTCGTGACGACAACGAATCGGACATCATCAAGGCGCTGCGCCAGGTTGGCGCTTCCGTCTACCAGTTGAGCGGCGCCGGCATCCCCGACTTGCTCGTAGGGTGGTGCCAGCGGATGTTCTTGCTGGAGGTGAAGAGCGCCACTGGCAAGTTGACGCCCAAGCAGATCGAGTTCCGTCACGCGTGGAAGGGGCCGCAGCCCGCAACCGTGCGGACGGTGGCCGAAGCATTGCGCACGGTTGGCGTGTTCGGTACCCACGGCTAGCGTGTCGGTCGCGCGGCGACACTAGACCTGTTAATCCGGATCGCGTAGAAGGAGATCTGGAGGATGATGTTCATGGGTGTTTCCAGTCCAGGTACGCGCGGCGGCTACGAGGACGTCGACCAGCTCGACGACATATCCGAGAACGGCCACGTTCGCGCGGTGATCAGCCAGCGCCGCGGTCACCAGAAGTTCACGTTCGCGCTGTTCAAGGTGTTCCAGCGCGATGGCCAGGAGGAGCGGACGAGCTTCTTCGAGGTCGACCGCCACCTCGACGGCATCCAGCGCCTGCTGCCGCAGGTGAAGACGCGGATCGCCACGCTCGAGTCCAAGGGGATGTCGCCGGGCCGGAGGATCTAGTGGGCATCGGTCTCGACATCGCATCCGTCGACGGCAACCGGCTCGACGTGCCGGTGCTCAAGTCCCAGGCCGGCATCACCTTCGCCATCATCCGCGCCGCCTACGGCACGTACGTCGACAAGACGTTCGCGCTCTACCGCCAGCAGTTCCGCCAGGCCGGGATCCCCTACGGGGCGTACACGTTCCCGCAGTACCCCCGGCCGGGCAACAACGCGCCGCCGGCTGCCGTCCAAGCGAAGGCCGCCGCCGCGACCGTCGGCGAGCTTGCGGACACCGAGTTCCCGATCGCGGTCGATGTCGAGTTCAGCACCGACGGTCCACGAGAGACCGGGATGACGCTCGAAGCGTTGGTCGCGTGGATCGACGAGTTCGTCTCCACGCTCAAGGACATCTACGGCTGCCTGCCGATGATCTACTCGAGCGCGCGCATCTTCTACGAGTGCCTCAAGCAAGTGAAGACGCCGCAGTGGGCGGACTGCCCGCTGTGGGTCAAGGGCGTCGGCGGCACCAAGTACCTGTCGCCGTACATCGCCAACGTGCGGACGCCGGCGATCCTGAAGCCGAACCTGTCGCTGCCGCCCAAGACGCCGCCGTCGTGGGATGGCCAGTGGTTCGTTCAGCAGTACCAAGG
>JACCDQ012231451.1_pt1 | contig 27230 bp, 31 predicted proteins | sample 7446031 | NCBI WGS metagenome assembly JACCDQ01 (sample SAMN15323442, study PRJNA562643) | freshwater metagenome | isolation source: river surface water | place: USA:Blue River Watershed | collected 2017-08-17 | reverse complement strand
GATCAAAAGAGGTGCAAAGGCAAGAAGAACCAAAAGTAAAAAGCGAATTGCCGAATATTCAACACTCAAAAATGAAATCTCTCAAATAAAATCCGAAGCAAAAAAACTTTTAGACTTTGAAGTCAATAATTCAAAAAGACAAACCAAAGTATTAGTCGATTTTCAAAATGTCACATTTAGTTACCCGAACTCTCCTATCCTTTTTAATAATATAAGTTTTGAAATAAATAAGAAAAATAAAATCGGAATTCTCGGTAAAAATGGCGTTGGGAAAACCACTTTAATTAAATTAATTTTAAATGAACTTCAAACATCTATCGGCAATATTAAAACTGCCGAAAATTTAAAAGTTCAGTACTTCTCTCAAAAAAGAGATGAAATGGAATCTGAACTTTCGCCTTACAAAATACTTGGTGACGGAACAGATTATGTCAGCCTCGAAGGTGGACAAAAAAAGCACGTCGTAAGTTATTTTGAGAGTTTTTTATTTCATCGCGACGATATCCATCGCCTCTTAAAAACATTTTCAGGTGGTGAAAAAAGTCGATTGCAACTTGCTCTTAATCTCACCAAGCCAGGCGACATATTAATCTTTGATGAACCTACCAACGATCTTGACCTTGAAACCATACAAATCTTAGAACATAAACTTTCTGAATTTGAAGGTGCTGTCATTATCATTTCTCACGATCGAACTTTTTTATCCAACGTGACCAATAAAATTTTGCTGGTTGAGAATAATCAAATTTCTTCATTTGAAGTTGGCTTTGATCAAGTTGAACCATATCTAGAAGCCCTAGAGCTAGAGAAAATGGCCGAAGAAGATTTTAAAGATTCAAATTCTTCGCCTTTAAAAAACAAACCGATTGAGAAGCCTGTTAAAAATGAAAATAAATATAATCTTGATACCATCTATGCCGAAATTGAGAAAAATGAGGATAAACTTAAAATAATTGAAGATCGAATTGCCAATTTTGACTTTGCCAAACTTAAAGACAAAGATAATGGTGAGCTAAAAATCCTCAATGATGCTCAAAAATTTCTCCAAGACAAAATCACCGTTTTATATCAACAGCTTGAAATAATTGAAAACAAATAGTTGATCAAAACGTTTCGGAAGAAAATACTCCTTAAAAATTTTTCTCTTTTTACGATAAGATTTTCTAGAGGTGGTTCAAATGAGAAAATCAATTTTAAATTCAGTCTATATTTTCACTTTAATTATTTTTTCAATAACCATTCACAAAGCCTTTGCTCAAAGAAGTCCATCAGTAGAACCGATTGCGGAAATAGATTACGAATCTTCTAAAGTGGATGATGGAAAACCTCAACAAGGTTTTGATTTTTCTTCAGCTAATAATCATCCCGTTAAGAAGAGAACCCCAGCAGGAATTACAGCTAATGCTAATAGCAATAGCCCTTGGAGCTATGCTGGTCCAATAATTTTTTTACTAGCTCTTCCCTATGCAATTTGGTTTATCATTACCAGAAAAATAATGGATAAAGAAACTGAATCTACGGTTGATTATTATCCAAAAACTTTTCAATTTAAACCTTATAAGACTGAATACCAGAAGAACGATTCAGACGACGACATCGATTACCCAAAAGCATCTTAAAAGTCTTGCCTGAAAGTTAACCAATGACCATCGCCATTATAAGTGTAGACAGTACTTTGTTGTCTAAATTTTATGATCAATTCGTTTGATTTATCGCCATTTAAATCTAATACATTCACAGAATAATTTCTGATATGAAAATGACCTAAGCGTGACTTATATTCTTCAAAAAAACTAGGGCCGGTTATTACTGAAAACTTCATTTTGTTTTCTTTTAATTTATCTACCGACATGGCATAAATTCTAGCTGTGGATTGGTAATTTATATATTTAGTTTTACCTTCATAATAATGCAAAACTAAAATATTAGCGTCGCTATTAATCGTTTTCTTTTCAACTTTAAAGAGGGCTGAATCAAAACCTTTGGTTTCAAATTTATAGCTGAATAATTTCTCTTTATACTGATCTAAAATAACTAGCCAATCTTCAGAATCTTTTTTTACATAAACAACGTATTCGCTTTTACCATCATCATTCAAATCCAGGGCATACATTGGAGTGTGCAAAATATAGGAATACTTCTTTTCCCTGTCTTCTAGCCTAGCTTCCGAATTGGCCTCTCCATTGAAGAGGGATCGAAAAAATCTTTCATCTTGGGCCTGTGCGGCAAGCGAGAAGCCAATGGCAAAAATAAAAATAACAGCGCATTTATACATAGTTAAATTGTAATGCTAGTAGATAAAAAAATGTTTAAACAGACATTTTTTTCCTATGATTCTTTCAATTTCGACCTGTTATAGATATGATTATCTACAAAATTGATCAACTAAACGGAAGACAAAATGGAATTTTCTATCGCTTTTTTAAAAAATTCAGAACAATTTATTTTCAAAACTTTTAATAGTGAAAATAAGAACAATTCTAAAATACTTAGTTTTGATGATTTAAAATTTGAAAAAGTAGATGGCCTAATCTTTAATCAAGATTTAAAAAATGAAGATTTTGAAACCATTATTGAATCCGAATTAAAATTTTACCCGATTCGTTCTAATACCGATTTAAGTATCGACGCTAGTCAGTTTGAAAGTTTAAGTTTCGATCAAGCTAAACCTCTATTTGATAAAATAAGAGAAAATTGGATTCTTCAAAATAATTTAAATTTAATAGAAGAAATTTTTAAAACACAAAAACATTTGTTAAATTTAATTCCGAATGACCGAGCTAGTTTTTTTGAAGAACTTTGGTTTATTTTAAAAGCTAATTTAGGTGCTCAAAATATTAAACTTTATTACAATGACCTAATCAAAGCTAAAAACGAAAACGAAAAAAATAAGTTGGTAAAAGTTAAAATCATAGGCTCACGTTTTCCTGAGCCTACGAGTATTGATGAAGCTGATGAGATCGTTTTGAAAAATTACGAAAAAGATTTTGGTCAAATTTTTGATGTTACCGATTACAACAAAGAAAAAGGTCAACTGGTTATTTGCGCTACTATTAAAAAAAGCCCCGTTCTCATAATGGCTAATGTATTTCAATTTACTCGAATACAAAAAGCCATACTTACAAGTTTATTTGAAGGCTTGAATCAATAAAGACTTCACTGGCTTGATCACCTTGAATTAAAATCTTTCCTGAATAGGCCCAGATCGGTTTAAAGCTAACTTCTTCTTTAGGTGTAATGACACATTCATTATTTAAAGGAATACCTTCAATCGTCTTTGTTAGATTTTCACCTGATTCAAAATTTATTTTAGCATTTTCAAGATTTAAGTTTTCTGAATATTCTAATTCATATGCCGACGTTGGTAGGTCAATTTCATATTCACAATGACAGGCCCTGGTGAATTCACCATCTGAGCATTTTCCCTTTTGCACTTTGGTTCTTTTCACCTTTACAATCTTGGGTAGATAAATTTCTTTTTTCACGCTTAAAAAACTGACCTTTTGAAATTTAGTTAGATTAAAGAATTTAATATCTTTAAAATTTTTAAATTCAATAGTCTTTTTTTGAAAATTTTGTTCATTATATCGAATTTCATCTTCTTCAAAATCAATCACGATCGTAAGTCCTCCAATCCTAAGATCTTCTTGAAATAAGGCTCGATTAGAAAAAGTATTAGATAAAACAACTTCGTTTATATAGTTTTTGTCAGCGTATCGAGGTAAGGCGTAGACATCATAATTTTCTTTGCTTGACTTAATTAAAATGGGAAAAAGTTTTAGATAATTTTGATTGATTCCTGCTGTTAGCTTTAAAATATCTTCCTGATTTACTTTTTTAAAATCTTTTACGTATAAATGATGTAAAAGCAAACTTCGAATTTCTTGATTGGTTTGATTTAATTTAACTTTTGATGATTGTATCAATTCACCAGAATTGATTTTTTGATCTTCGTGTTTTTCATTTCGCCCACAAGATAAAAGTAGAAAGACAGTAAGACTGATTAATAAATTTTTCATGATAACCTCCAGTCTTAAAAAACTAAGCAAAGACTGAGGATTTTTAAATCAAATATTCATTAAAAAAGAGGATTGTTTCAATTTTGAATCAGCGACTTCCAAAACCTCTAAGCTTTTCACCGCCAAGGACATGAAAATGAGTGTGAAAAACAGTTTGGCCAGCGTCTGATCCAAGATTTGTGACTACTCTAAAACCATTTTTAGCTAAATCATTAGTTTCTGAAAACTTTTTGATGGCCGAATAGATTTGTCCAATTGATGAAGGGTCCTCGCTCATTTCATTTACATTATTAGTATGATTTTTATGCACAAATAAAAAATGAGACTTCGCTTGAGGATATATATCTTTCATTCCTAAAACAAAATCGTCTTCATAAACTTTAATGGCGTGAATTTCACCTTTTAATATTTTACAAAACAAACAATTATCAGACATAAATTATTCCTTTTCTCTTTTTACATTGGCCCCGAGCTTGATAAGTTTTTCTTCTAATTTTTCATATCCTCGGTCAAGATGATAAATTCTTTGCACATCAGTTTTTCCTTCAGCACAAAGTGCCGCTATAATTAAAGCGGCCGAAGCTCTTAAATCAGTACACATTACAGGTGCTGCTTTTAATTTTTTTCCACCTTCAATAATCGCAGAAGTACCCTTTAAAGTTATATCTGCTCCTAGTCTTAGAAGTTCTGGAACATGCATAAATCTATTTTCAAAAATATTTTCTGTTATAACCGACACTCCATTAACTTGTGTACATAGAGCGATCAGTTGAGCTTGAGCATCTGTTGGAAATCCAGGAAATGGTGCCGTATCAACATGACATCCTTTTTTTAAATCAGACTTCAGCACTTTGATGGAAGTTTTGCTGGTCTCAATTTGTGCCCCCATCTTTTTTAAAACTTCAATAACAAAATCTAAATGATCTGGATTGATTTCTTCAATAGTGATTTCCGATTTAGTCGCAATCGCCGCCATTAAATAGGTCGCCGCTTCTATTCGATCGCCGATAGCTTCATAAGTCGTCTCTTTTAATTCTTTCACACCATTAACCACGATACGGCTGGTTCCAATTCCTGAAACTTTAGCTCCCATCGAATTTAAAAAATTGGCTAAATCATCTATCTCCGGTTCTAAGGCTGCATTTTCAATGATTGTTTCACCTGGAGTGAATACTGCCGCCATCATTAAATTTTCAGTTGCTCCAACTGAAGGAAAAGAAAGCGTGAGATGAACTGCGTTTAAAACAGGTGCTATGGCCTCAACGTAACCAGCATTTAATTCAATCTTAGCCCCCATTTTTTCAAGATTAGCTAAATGGATATCAATCGGTCTCGTTCCAATCGCACATCCACCAGGAAGAGAAACTTTAGCTTTTTTAAGTCTCGCTAAAAGTGGGCCTAACACAAAAATTGAAGCACGCATTGTTTTAACTAAATCATATGTAGCTTCATGTGAATTTAAGTTTTTTGCATTAAATGTCGTTATGTCTCCATTGACAGAAACTTCAACTCCGAGATTTTTTAAAAGCTTAATCATCGTTTTAATATCTTGCAGGTCTGGGATATTTCTTAAATGAATAGGTTTATCAGAAAGTAAAACTGCTGCTAAAATTGGCAAATAAGCATTCTTAGCTCTAGAAATTTTTACCGAACCTTTTAATTCGCACGGTCCATTAACTACTAATTTATCCATATGACATCCCTTTATTATTCATTTATTTTTCTAATTTTATAAACCTATCTCTTTGTGTAAAATCTTGCATAATTATAATCTGGCTGAAATTCAACTTAAGTGCAATTGCTTTTAAAGTTTCAAGATGATTTTCATGACCTTCGATTATTGCAAAGCCAGTATCATTTAATTTTTTATAAATAGATTTGAAAAAATCCTCAAACCATATCTCATAAACATCATCATCTAAAAAAAGTGCTAGGGCTGGTTCATATTCTTTTACCTGTAAATGAACTGCATCGAAATCCGCTTTCTTTTTTATATAAGGAGGATTTGAAACTATGACATCAAAAGTTTTATCGACACCAACCAAACGATCGCATTTTATAAATTCCACTTGATGATTTTTAGACATTGAATATTGAAGATTATAATAATTTTCTTTAGCTACTTCTAAAGCTTTTTCAGAAATATCGGTAGCCACTCCCAAAATTGGATTTTGCACTTCCATTAAAAGCGATAAGATAATTGCGCCCGATCCAGTACCAACGTCAGCCACTGACAATGTTTTATGCCCAAATCTTTTTTTAATTTCTTCTGCCGTCTTCTCCACCAGAATTTCCGTTTCTGATCTTGGTATTAAAACGTCACTCGTAACTAAGAAATTGGTTTTATAAAAGTAGGCATGGCCAGAAATATATTCTAGAGGAACTCCATCTTTTAACTTATTAAAAAAAATGGTGATCGGATGATTGCGATGAGGAAGATATGGGAAATTAAATAATTCTTCGCAATCAATGCCATTTAAAAAGGCTATTTGTTTTAATTCTACTTTTAATCTTTGAAATGTGAGTCCGGGATAATAATGAAGGAGAAAACTTTTATTAGTTTCAAAGAAGTTTTTTAAAAATCCTTCTAAACTTAAAAGATTCACACCTATTCTTCCTGCCCCTTCATAAGCTCTGCTTGATGGTGGGCAATAAGGGCATCGACAATTGGAGCAATATCACCACTCATGACACCATCAAGGTTGTGAATCGTTAAACCAATTCGATGATCTGTAACTCGGTTTTGAGGATAATTATAAGTTCTAATTTTTTCTGCACGATCACCATCACCAACTTGTGCTTTTCTATCTGCATCGATTTGTGAACGTTGTTCGCTTAACATTTTATCGTAAATACGTGCACGAAGAATCTTCATGGCCTTATCTTTATTCTTTAACTGTGATCTTTCATCCTGACAGGCAACTGCAATACCTGTTGGAATGTGAGTCATTCGAACAGCTGAGTCAGTTGTATTTACCGACTGCCCACCAGAACCTGATGATCGGTAAACGTCCACTCTTACTTCGTTCATATTTAATTGAAAATCAACTTCATCAATTTCAGGCATCACGGCAACTGTTATAGTTGAAGTATGCACTCTACCCATCGTTTCAGTTTTTGGTACACGTTGGACTCTGTGAACTCCAGACTCCCACTTCATTTTAGAATAAACTTTATCGCCGGTAACATTTACAAATATTTCTTTAATACCTTGATCACCTTCTGAAATAGATTCAATGGTGTGTTTAAAACCGACTTCTTTAAAGTAACCTAAATACATTCTAAGCATATCACCAACAAAAATAGAAGCTTCATCGCCTCCGGCAGCTGCGCGCATTTCGATGATTACGTTTTTGTCATCAAGAGGATCTTTAGGCAGAAGTAAAATCTTTAAATTCTCTTCCATTGGTTGAACTTTAGCTTCTAATTCTGCTAATTCCATTTTTGCCATTTCACGAAGATCTTCATCTTTCTCATTTCGTAAAATTTCTTTAGAACCCTCTAGGTCTTCTTTTATTTTTTTATATTCTCGATAGGCAATAACCACTTCTTCAATACTAGATCTTTCCGTTGAAATTTCTTTAAATTCTTTTTGACGATCATAGATTGACGGATCAGCAAGCTTCTCTGTTAATTGTTCATAGCGATTAATAACCGCTTCTAATTTATCAAACATCGACATATATAACCTATTCTATAAAATCTTTAAGGCGTAAATTACTCGTTTCAATATCTTTCAAGCCGGAAAAATCAATTTCTTCAACTTGAATTTTTTTCGATTCTGCATCTTTTAAATTATATTTTTCTTCTAAGAATAAAACCGCTTTAATGCTCGCTAAAGCGACTTCTAATTGAGCATCATCTGGTTCTTGGGTAGTTAATCTTTGAAGTAACATTCCTGGATAGCTTATCACTCGCCCCCAAGTCGTCGTTGAGCATTTTCCCGCAACCTTTATAAGTTCATAGGAAATACCAGCAATGGGAAAAGACAAAATCACTTTAAATAGCATGGCCATTAAATGCTTAATCACCACAGGTTGGTTAACTCCAATCGGGATAATGGCAAAAATAATGGCAAATAAAATAATTGATACAAACATTAAAAAGAAAATAAATGTTGTCCCACATCTAGGATGGAAAGTTGGATATTTTTTGGCGTTTTCCACGGTTAGCTCTTCGCCGTTTTCAAAAGTTGAAATCGATTTATGTTCAGCTCCGTGATATTGAAAAACGCGTTTAATATCTGGAAGGAAACTAATTGCATAAACATACAATAAGAAAATAAAAGCTTTAATCGTTCCATCAATAGCATGAAATTGAAAGCTTTGAAGATCCCATTTCGCTCCAGTAAACTTTTCTATCAGTGCCGTTAAAGCATGAGGAAGAAAAACAAATAATCCAATTCCGAAGACAAAAGAAAAAGCGATAGACAAAAATGTAGATAAACTTACCTTTTCCTTATCCTTTTTTTCTTTTTCATATTCTTCAACGGTCTTACCTTTTTTTAAGGCTTCTTTTTTTTGCTCTTCATCCATTGCAATGTTTGCAGAATAATTTAAAGAAACAATTCCATTGGCCATGGTTTCAATTAATACCAATATACCGCGCAAAAATGGCTTCTTTAAAAAATTTAATTTTTTAGAAAAGCCGTACCACTGATCACGACGAAGTCTAATCGTTCCATCCGGTTTTCGAACAGCAACGACAAAAGCATTGGGTGATCTCATCATGACGCCTTCAATGACCGCTTGGCCACCGATAGATGTATATTGTTTTTGTAGCATCAAAATTAATTTTTTCATTACGAATTCATTGAATCCAAAAATTGAGTATTGGTTTTAGTTTTTGTTACTCGACTTAAAATAAATTCCATTGCATCAATTGGAGCCATTGGTTGTAAAACTTTTCGAAGTAGATAAGATCTTTGTAAATCAGAAGGAGTCATTAATAAATCTTCTTTTCTAGTTGAAGACTTATTGATGTCTAGAGCTGGGAAAATTCTCTTTTCAAGTAATTTTCTATCCAATTGAATTTCAGAGTTACCAGTTCCTTTAAATTCTTCAAAAATTACTTCATCCATTCTCGAACCTGTATCGATAAGTGAAGTTGCAATAATGGTAAGTGATCCACCATTTTCAATATTACGAGCAGATCCAAAAAATCTTTTCGGTTTATGTAGTGCATTTGAATCCACCCCACCTGATAAAATTTTTCCTGATGGTGGAACAACAGTGTTATAAGCACGAGCTAGACGAGTAATAGAATCTAGAAGAATAATAACGTCTTTACCTGCTTCAGTTAAACGCTTAGCTTTTTCAATAACCATTTCCGCAACTTGTACGTGACGAGTCGCTGGTTCATCAAATGTACTCGAAACAACTTCCGCGTTAACGTTACGTTTCATGTCGGTCACTTCCTCAGGACGCTCGTCAATTAAAAGTACAATTAACACGGCTTCTGGATGGTTGTGAGTAATGGCATTAGCTATATCTTGAAGTAAAACTGTTTTACCTGCTTTTGGAGGTGCAACGATTAAACATCTTTGCCCAAATCCTTGCGGAACAAACAAGTCGATTAAACGAGTTGAATAATTAGTTGGATGATATTCAAGATTGATTTTTTTCTCTGGATAAAGCGGAGTTAAGTTATCAAATAATTGCGTTTTTTTATGTGCTTCTGGTCCTTGGGCATTTATTTCATTAACTTTTACTAAAGCAAAATATCTCTCTCCTTCTTTTGGAGGTCTGATTTCGCCTTCAATTGAATCCCCTTTCCTTAAACCAAATTTTCTAATTTGTGACGGAGAAACATAAATATCATCGGCACCCGGTAGATAGTTATAAAGCGGCGATCTTAAAAAACCAAAGCCATCTGGAAGAATTTCTAAAACACCATTACCAAAAATCGCTTTATCATCTTTCGCTGTTGCTTTTAAAATAGCGAAAATTAATTCGTGCTTTTTTAAGTTCGATGGGTTTTCAATTTGTAGCTCTTCAGCCATCGTGGTTAATTCTTCGATTTCCTTTAGTCTGAGATCATTAAGATGCATTTTGATGTAACTCCTGTTGATGAGATCAAATATTTTAAAAATAAAAAAACGAAATATTTAAATTGAACTGAACCTCTTTGAAATTTACGGAATCAATTATTTGAAATATTCGAATCGAATATACTGACAATAATACCAATTCTCTTTTGAAAGTCAAGGCGATTTACCTTTTTACTTGTATCAAATTAGCTTCTTTGTTATAAGCCAAATATGCTAGATTTTTCTCAATATAAAAACTTCAAAACCTTTCAAAATAAGCAAATAATGGCCATTGATTTTGGGAGCCAAGTAGTTGGAACTGCGTTATACATGCCGGGCAAAGACCCCTTCCCCTATCCAGCTCATAAAATAATTTTAGCTAATCAATTCAAGCTAGAATTTTTCTTAGAAGAAGTGAAAAAACTAATTGATGAAGAAGCCGTCGATTTAATTGTTTTTGGCATTCCCTATTTTGTAGATGGAAAAGAAAGTGAACAGACTAAAAGCTTAAAAAAACTAGCCCTTAGTTTAGAGCAATTTTTAAGTCCGATGAAAGTCTATTTACAAGATGAAACTTTGACAACCAATGCCGCTAAGGAAAGAATGCTATCTTCTGTTGAGTATAATTTTAAAGTAGACCCGAAACGTCTAGATTGTTTAAGTGCCTGCATCATCCTTGAAGATTTTATTCGAGCTTCTTAAAACTGACCAAAACTCTCCATCACTTTTTTAATTTTCTCTTCTCATAAATCCAAAAATTTATTAAAATTTCTTTATGAAAAAAAATCTAATTATACTTTTTGTCATTGCTCCTTTATTTGGTTTATTTTTAGTTGGTGTACGAATTTATTTTGCTCTCAACTCCAATTATTATTCAGGGCCAGATACTTATTTTGAAATTCATCCAGGTGAAGGGTTTGCTAAAATTAATTCACGTTTAGCTGATCAAAAAATCATTTCCTCGGCTCGACTTTTTCATCGCTACAATCAGTATTTTAAAAGCATGGAAAAATATAAAGCTGGTCGCTATATGATTAAGAGTCAATCTAATATGATTCAAGTTTATCAAGCGCTTTTAAATTCAAAGAGCCTTGATCACTACGTTACTATTCCGGAAGGCAAAAACATTTTTGAAATTGCTAAAATTTTAGAAGAAAAAGGTTTAGTTCAAGCCAGTCAGTTCATTGAGGTTGTTCGCGATCCTAAATTCTTAAGCGAACAAGGTATTTCAGCGCAAACAGCTGAAGGCTATCTTTATCCTGAAACTTATAATTTCTTACCGGGTTCTGATTCCAAAGCCATTGCTAAAATTATGATTTCAGAATTTCATAAAAAAATTAAACCAATTGATTTTTCAACTACCAAATTATCACCGAGAGAAGTTTTGATCCTAGCTTCAATTGTTGAAAAAGAAACAGGCGATAAAAATGAGCGCAATATGATCGCCGGCGTTTTTATGAATCGTTTAAATATTAAAATGCGATTGCAATCTGATCCTACGACCATTTATGGAATTTATGAAAACTACAAAGGGAATATCACCAAAAAAGATTTGCTCACTCCTTCAGACTATAATACTTATACACTAAGTGGATTGCCAAAAGGGCCGATAAGTAATCCCGGAATAGAATCCATCAAAGCGGTTTTAAATCCAACTAAGCATAAATTTTTATATTTCGTTTCACAAAATGAAGGGACACACTCTTTCTCTGAAAATTATGGTGATCACCAAAAGGCTGTCGATACTTTTCAAAAGAATGCTAAAAATCGTGAAGGAAAAAGTTGGCGAGATCTAAATAAGAAAAACTAGTTCCCTAGTTCGCTTAAAGTTCTACGAGCATAATCGCGAACTAGCATGTCTTTGTCGCTAGAAAGCTGTTTCAAAGTTTCTTTGGCAGTAGATTTATTTTTTGCAACTTCATGGCGTACTGTGATCGAAGGATGTCGAGTTAATATATCAAGTATTCTTGGAGTCGTATTCACTGATTTAGCTAACTCTAAAGCCACACCAGGCTTATTGTCTTTTAAAAATTGAAACATATCAGCTTCATTTCTACATTCTCTCACTTTCAATAGATATTCTTCTGCGTGCATTGCTACTCCGAAAACTTAACCATTTTTCCTTATGTTAATCACCCCTAACGTTTTTGTAAACTTTTTTGACACTCTTATTGACTGAAATATGAACATTAAGCACTTAAAATTCCTTTTCCTCTGGCACTTTTTTCCCTTGTGTCAAAAATTGTTTTTGGTGTAAAATTATTTTTAGCTTGTCCAGCATTATGGTTTGGAAGGACTAATCGAAATTCAAGGAGGAATGTGTGGAGAAAGCAAAAATGGAAAAGTTTAAGGCACTACTCCTAGAGTATAAAATGCGCATCATGAATGGTGGCATCTTAAGATCTGGAGAAGATTTACATGTTTCTTCTGATGATTTACCAGATGAAGCTGATTTAGCCTCTTCAGTCATCAATCAACAAGTATCTTTCAATATGCGCCAAAGAGAACTTTCAAAGCTAAAGGCTATTGATGAAGCTCTTTATAGAATCGAACAAGGTTCTTATGGATGCTGTGAAGAATGCGATGAAGCTATAGGTGAAAAGCGTTTAGAAAACCAACCGTGGACTACGCTTTGTATCACTCACGCCGAAGAGCAAGAAAGGGAGAATCAAAAATTTATTAGAGCAGTATAGGCCACATATGTGGCCTTTTTTTTTAGCATAAATTGCTAGATCTAAATCGATGTCGGTAAGGTCGCTTTTTCACCTGATTATTAGAATCCGAATTTTCAAGTCTTGATTCAATTTCTTTTGCTGGCTTTTTGTCTGAATCATGACTTAGGCTTGATATCCCAGTCCCTAGTCCCAAAATCACCAAAGCTACTGTTAGAATACTTCTTGTTTTCATAACTCCATTCCCTTTAGTTATTATAAGTAACAATTTTTCCGTTACCCTCTTCCATACAAAGCAATTTTAAAGCCAAAAAAAATCAAGCTATTAGGTGCTTTTTGACTCTTTTTTTTGTTTGTCAAAAATTAGGGCAACTTTTTGGCACCAACTAAAAATGTGTCTAAATTTTTTACAGATCTTCATTTTGTATTCACTAAAAATCATTCAAGTCTAACTAAGTTATTAATTTATATGCTACTTAAGTTGGCAAGGTCCTTGCTCTTTAGAGTGAAGATTATGAACTCTTGGTTATCCAAGTTAAAAAAGGGTTATCTGTTATGAAGAAGTCTTTGTTTGTTAAGCTAATGACATCAACATTGATTTGCAGTTTATCTTTTTCTGCATATTCACAAAGTTTTAATGTCATTAAACCTTCAATTCAAAACATCAAACCTTCTTTAGTTGAAGAGAAATCTTACTTCGACTTAAAAGAGTTAACTTCAAACTATGCAAGTTGGGGTATTAATCCTAATAATCAAGCTAGTATTAATTTAAGTGAAGCTTGGAAAAAATTTAAGAAGAAAAAAGAAATAGTTGTTGCTGTGGTTGATACTGGTATCGATCGCGAACATCCACATCTAGAAAATAACTTATATGTTTCAAATGGAAAAATTGATGCCAATAACTTTGGGGTAGATTTTTCAAAAGATAGAAAATCAAAAGGTGCTCCAGTTGATCAACATGGTCACGGAACTCACGTATCAGGAATTATTAAAAGTATTTTTCCTGAAGTAAAAATTCTTGCTTTAAAATACTACAACCCGAATGCATCGGGATTAGATAACTTAAATTCAACCGTAGAAGCATTGAAATATGCTGTCGATCACAATGTTGATATCATCAACTATTCAGGTGGCGGACCTGAGGCTGCGATTGAAGAATTAAGAGTATTAAAAGAAGCTGAAAGAAAAGGGATTTTAGTTATAGCTGCTGCCGGAAATGAAGAGTCAAATATTGATGATAAAGCTAAAGCTTATTATCCAGCAAGCTACGGACTAAAAAATATTATTACGGTTACAGCACATGATGAAGACTTAAAGATTTTACCATCTTCAAACTATGGTAGATCAAGTGTCGATATCTTCGCTCCTGGTTACCGTATAAAATCAGCTCTACAAAATGGGAGAGCAGGTTATTTAACTGGTACTAGTCAAGCAACTGCTTTTGTTACAGGTGTTGCCGCATTAATTAAGTCTGAATTTCCAAGTTACTCTACAGAAAAAATAAAAGAAATCATTAAAGCTTCTGCGAAAAAAGAGATAACGATGGAAGGTAAATGCGCCACTGGTGGAAGATTAGATGCAGGTGCCGCGATTAAATTAGCAATCAAATTTGATGATTCAAATGTTAACCGAACTCTAGCTCAAGTAAAAACTAATAAAGCTGGAAAAATCATCTATCGATTAGCGAAATAATAGTTTCAGTTTCAAGGCTCCATAAACTAAACTAGAAAGCACCAAGGAAGCGGCAATGAGATCTTCGGCCGTGAATTTCCAAATTAATTTTTGCTTAAAAACTTTATGATAAATACTCTGGTGAATATCAAAGTTTGAAGCAATGGTGTAGCTTAGTAATTCTTGATTTATTAAATTTTCAGGATGCTTACAAAGATATTCAACGATCTCTTCTTTAGGAAAATGATAATAAACTAATTCTTTGATGACATTTTTTGCTTCGAAATAAAAATGAGGTCGATCTTCTAATGTCATAGCCTTCGGTTCTTCAAAGCCATCAATAAGGTTTTTAAAGCGCTTAAATAGCTTTTTTTGATAGCTACGCGACTCTTCAGAGTAGATATTTTCAAAATCAGGATAAAGACGGTAAAAAAGATAAAAGGTTTTGATATAGTCTTCTTTTAAAGTAAAAAAGCTTTTTTCCGAATACGGTTTTCCTATTAGGTCAAAACTTAAATTTCTACCGCAACTCTCACACCAATTTTGATTTAAAAATACTGATTGGCAAAAAGGACATTTCTTTACCGGTTGATAAGCTGTCTGCTCTATCTTTAAATCGATTTTTTTTATATATTCTTTTTCCATACAAAAAGCATAACTAATTCAATGATTCATTGGCAATCAATTAAAAAAACAATAGAATACCAATATGTTGAAAAAGTATCTTCCTTTAATCTTTGCCTTTATCGGTGGTTTGTTTTATGCCACTGGCTTTCCAATGTTTTCAAATTTTTCTTTTATTTTTGGTCCGATTTTAGGATTTTATTTAATCAATTATTCGCTTAACTATGCTCACAGTAAAAAATTAAAAATTTTGTATTCATGGGCTTATGGTTTAGGTTTTTATATCCTTGGTTTTTACTGGATTCCCTTTCTCATGCAAGAATTTGGTGGATTTCCTTTTCCGGTAAATCACATCATGGGGGCGATGTTTACTTTAATTATTCTTCCGCAAATTTTGATTTATGCTTTTTTCAAAAAGTACTTTAAAACGCCCATTGGCTTAGCTATTTTTTATAGCCTTTTAGAATATTACACTCCTCAACAATTTCCGGCGCACATCGGCCACACTTTTATTTCATTGGCACCCCAATTTAATTTAAATTTAGCTCCACTTTTTGGTAGCCCCATTTTTTCATTTATCGTCGCATTGATTGCGATTTTAGCTTTAAAAGGAAAGAAGAGTTTTTCGCAAAATATTTTTGAATGGACACTGGTTAGCGTATTATTGATTTTTAATTTCCTTCCATTTAGTTTTAATTTCTCCGCTAATCAAATAACCAATTTAAACATTCGCATGGTTCAGCCGAATATTGGAAATTTTTTAAAAATAGGCTCTGAAAAAGGTGATCTAAGTTCCATTAAAGATGTCTATCAAAGATATTTTGAATTAAGCACGAGACCTTCAACTAATCCGATTGATTTAATTATTTGGCCAGAGACTGCATTTCCTAGTTTGCTTTCAAGTGATTTAATGAAAAAGACTCAAGAGATTCCTATCCTTTTTAAAGAAATTATCAATAAAACCAATGCCGAATTATTTATTGGCGGATACGACTATAAACCTTTGAGTCAATCAAACGATGGCTTTAAAAATGAATATAATGCTGCTTTTTATTTTTCTAAAGAAAGCAAGTTTGTTGATGTCTATCGCAAAATGAAATTAATCCCCTTTGGCGAAGGCTTGCCTTTCGGACCTTTTAATCAGTTTTTAAGCCAATACATAAAAAATGTTTCTTTTTTTGCAGACGGAGAATCGCCTACTCATTTTATTATGCCAAATAAAAGTACATTTACTTCGGCGATTTGCTATGAAATTTTATTTCCTCGTCTCATGCGAAATATAATGAATCATCAAACTCAAAAACCATCTTTTATAATAAATTTAACAAACGATTCTTGGTATGGTGATACATCGGAACCTTATCAGCATTTGTTTTTATCTAAATGGCGTGCGGTTGAATTTCAAATTCCCATCATAAGATCGACGAATACCGGAATTACGACTGTCATTTATCCTGATGGTTCAGAATCAATCAACTTAGGTATTAATCAGCAAGACTCAATAGATCTTCCAGTTAAAATAAATCAAAGCTACGCAACTATTTATCAACGATTTGGAATAAATGTTTTTTTGATTTTTATCATTGCCCTTATTTTGGCAAAGAAAACCCTTCTTTCAAAAGGTCATGTAAACGAATAAATCCTTTAAACTTACCTTCTTCTACTACCGGCAATACATAAACAGAACGATTTTTTGATTCCATTTTTAAAAGAGCTTCATAAGCCAGCTCTTCAGGAAAAGTAGAAATAGGTGTCTTATTAACTATCTCTAAAACTAAAGTTTCAAGACCTGATGCCTTTGAAGTAAAAGTTCTTCTAATATCACCTTCAACCAACACTCCAACAAATTTTTCGTTATCGACTACGGCACAAGCCCCAGTCGGAAATTTGGTCATGAGTAAGATGACATCTTTTAATTTTGAATTCATATCAACAAGGGCACACTCCGAAAGTGGAATCATCAAATCTTTTACTTTCATTCTTAAAGATTTTCCAAGTATTCCTCCTGGATGATTGATGGCAAAACCTTCTTTTGATAAGCCAACCATATTTTCATACAAGACCGCCATGGCATCGCCCATCGCTAGTGCTAATGTCGTACTAGTCGTCGGTGCTTGATTGTTGATACAGGCTTCTTTTTCAACTGAACAATCTAAAACCACTCCGCAACTTTTCGCAATTGAGCTTTTCACACTGCCCAATAGCCCGACTAATTTTTCTGACTTAACAGGCAAATAGGGAAGTAATTTTAAAATTTCTTCCGTCGTTCCAGACTTACTTATCAGAACAATGCAATCGTTCTCTTTCACTCTTCCTAGATCTCCATGGAGAGCTTCTACGGGATGGAGAAAAAATGAGTTTAAACCTAAAGAAGTGAAGGTCGCTGAAAGTTTTTGAGCAATGATTCCAGACTTTCCTACTCCACAAAATACCAAGGCCCCATTAAAAGCAATTAAATCTGTGAATATTTTCTCTAATTTCTCTATTTCTTCTTTTTGGTCAATTAATTTTAGAGCAGCATTTCTCAAACTGTCCGCTTCTAGGTTTAAAACTTGTTGCATTCTTTCTAATGGGCTCATAATTCACTCTTTCAAGCATTTCATTTTTTTTTAATTAAGGTTAAAATACTATATAAGAAGCTAAAAATAATTGCGCAACTAATAAAGAAATGGAATATGAAGCTAATTTTTCTAACTATTTTGACAATTTCACTCTTTGGATGTGGCTCCTACGAGAAGTTTAAATCAGAAACTGAAGACTTAGAGATTCCTTCGCAAGTTTTCAAGTATGATTATAATAAAGTATGGCAAGAAGTTATGAAAGTAACTAACCAATACGAAAGAGAACTTTATAATCAAGATGCTGGAATTATTAAAACCAGATGGAAAGATAATACATTAGAACTTAACTTTGCTGATTCTTTTGGCTCTAACGACGCTGTAAAATCTGCTCAGTTTAAACTGATTATCAACGTCTCTAAAGGTTTTAGAGGAAATAAAGAAGTCACCAAGGTTTCTGTTTTTAAGAGACAAAGAGTTGAACAAGATTTTTTACAAGGCTGGAAAATAATCAAAAGTGACGGCATCCTAGAAAAAACTATTCTCTATCGAATTGGGCAAGCTCTAAATATTGAATCGAAACTTCAAGTTATCGAAGATAAAAAAGCTAAAGAAGCTGAAAAATCATTTTAATCGATAGTGACGTCTAGTCTTTGACGATCCCAGAATCTTCTCTTCTCTTTAAAGTCTTTTCCTAAAGATTTTTTCTGAGTAATTCTTGATAAAGCTTCATCCATTTCTGGGAAAATATCATTGTAGCGATCTTTTTGAATCATTGCCATTAAAGGTGCTCTTGCATTAGTAAATTCCAATTCACCTACAACTTTAATAACTTCTTTTATAATGTGAGATCTTTTTAACTTTGATTTTTTAGGTTGAGAATAATTTCTTTTATCATAAAGCATGGCCCATACTTCCGGCGCAGCTTTTTTCAATTTAAGCGTTCTGATGTTCTCTAATGCTTGAGATCTAACGATTAAAGATTCATCTTTTAATAAACTTGCATAGGTAGCAATGTATCTTTCTTCTTTTAATTGCAATAATGATTTTAAACTGGCTAATCTCATCACCCAATTTGGATGTTTGGTAAATTTAGAAATAAAAGGTGAAGCTTTATTGCCGACAATTTGTCCCAATAAAAAAGTAGCTATCCATCTGTTTTTTTCTGGATATTTTCCATTTTTCATAACTTCCATTAATGCTTCTACTGAATCAGAACCATAGTTTAGAGTTACTGAACGCAATTTCTCTAGCTCTTTTTTATTTTGATAATTTTTAGCATATTTTTGTAATAATTCTGTCTTAATTGGATTAGAACTAATCGCTGAAAATGCATTGAAAGAAACAACTACGCTAGAAACAAATACTAAGTTTCTTAAAAATTTTAAATTCATTATTTCTCCTAATGACAATATTAGCCCAACATTTTTTCAAATTCTGAAAGCAATTCTTCGGCAGATTTTTGCTCACCCTCATTCGCAGGAATTTCATCTTCAGGATTAGGTGCACTTGGAGGAGGAGGTGTTTTGGTATCGGCAATTGCTTTAGCCATTTCTGCTTCTAAATCAACTTCAGGTTCTGGTGCTGGAGCAGCTACCGGAGCTGGTGCACCTTTTTTCAAAGCCATTAATTCAGATTTTAATTGCTCATTTTCTTGCTGCAATCTTTTTAAATTTGCTAAATCTTCTTCTATGATTTCATATTCTTTTAATCTTTCGCGCAATTCATTTCTTTCAGTGGTTACTACATTTAATTGACTTTGCAATTGAGCTGAATCTCCACCAGTATTTTTTTCAGCATCTTTTAATTTATTTTTTAAATCAGCAATTTCTTTTCTTAATTGATCAGAATCTCCACCCTTTCCTGAACTTAAATCACTTAACTGCTTTTCTAAATCAGAAATTTGTTTTGTACGATCATTTAAATTTTGTTTTAACATTAAAATTTCAGCATTCTTTTGATTTAACTCTTCTGTACCTGCCGTTTTTAAGCCAATTGAAGATGAACTTGGTAAATCGCCAACTGGTACAACCGAAGGTATACCAGTTCCAATATCAAGTCCTCCACCTCTAAACAAAGAAGACTTTAGTGCATTGGAATTTTGAATAATAGAATCTAAATAATTTTTAACAACACTTGCTGGAATTTCATGCGACAGTTCTCTGAATTTCTTACGATTATATAACCAGTAAGCAATTAAAATCCCCATCGTAAGCAATAATAGCAAACTAAATAAAGTGATGGTTTCATCGGTAAACTTTGTTAAAACTAAGCGAAGTGTTTCTGACACGTCTCCCTTCCTTGGAAGATATTAATATTACTCTTTAAAATTATAAGCTTTTAGTAAATAAATACAAGATCTCTTCCTTAAGAGGCTTTCTTGCACAGAGAATAGTTTCTAAAAATGGATGGAAATCTTGACCATTGTAATCTGATACTTCCACACCTGCTTCGGTGGCAATTAAACTTGAAGCGGCCATATCCCAAGGAGCCAGACCTCTTTCCCAAAATGCATCGAAAATTCCACTGGCGACATAGACGATATCTAAAGCAGCACTCCCCATTCTTCTTATTCCTCTGCTTTTACCCATCATACTTTTAAAAAGTTCGAATTCCTGATCAAAAACCTCGCCTTTTTCAGTTGTAAAGCCAGTGACTAAAAGTGAAGATCGCAAAGGTTTATCAGATTTCTTTCTAAGAATCTTTATTGCTTTAGTTCTTTGTTTTAATTGCTTTAAATAAGCTCCTTCCCCTTTTTTAGCGAAAAAAAGCTCGCCGGTATTAGGCCTGTATACAACTCCCACAATTGGTTTTCCAAAATGAACTAATGAAATACAAATGGCATAATAATCTAATCCATTTAAAAAATTATTTGTACCATCGAGGGGATCAATCACCCAAACCCATTCACGATCTTTTAAAAAATTATATTTTTCTTTATCGCCCTTAAAATCTTTATAAGCGGATTCTTCTGCTAAAATTTCATGCTCTGGAAATTTTTTTAAAATACCATCTATAATATTTTTTTCTGAAGCTAAATCTGCCTTAGTTGCTACTCCCTGAGCTAGCTTGACCGATACCTCTAATTGATGAATCTTTTTTTGATAAGCCAATAAGATTTTACCCGAAGATTTAGCTAATTTTATCGACAAATCGAGTGCATCACTTTTAATTTTCTTAAGATTCTTCATTTTCAGAACCTTCCTCATTTATTAAGAACTCGTTGTCATTTTCTATTTCTTCAGTCATGGATCCTTTAATCGGTACCCGGTAACTTTCTTCAAACCAATGACCTAGATCAATCATCTTACATTTCTCTGAACAAAAAGGGCGAGAGGCAGATTGATAATAATTAAATGCTTTCTCACATTGCGGACATTGAATCATAATTATTTTATTCATGAAAGCAACTCTCCAAAATACCCAAATTCTCTGATCAGTTGGTCAAAGATTTCAAACTGATGAGAAAACTTTACATCATCAATTTGAATAACTTTTCTTATCCCTCTTAAGCTATTTAAGAGCCAAACTTCATCTGCAATTAAAATATCATCTTTTGTTAAGTTTTTAAATCCCCAATTGTAATTTGTTTTAGACTTTAAATAAGTCATTAAACTTTGTTGCATGACTCCTAATAAAATTTGATCATGCACATTGGGGAAATAAAGAGTTCGGTTTTTCACTACGCAGACATTAGAAAAGATCGATTCAAGTATGAGTCCACTTTGATCATGAAAAATAATTTCATCACAGTGGAAATTTTTTAAAAGCATCATTTCTTTTTCATAAGAACTAGGCTTAATAAAATTAGTCATCAACCTTTTTTGATTAATTTCTAAGTGAGTTTTAACCTTGAATTCCTTTTTAAAATAATCAATATCATTTCTTTCGCAAAACAATAGATCTTCGCCATTGGTTAAAATTTTTATACTAATAAAATCGTTTTGGGAGAGATCTATTTCTTGCATAATGCCGGAAATGACTTCATCCTTTGAAAAATTTAAATCCTTAGCGAAATTGTATTTAATGCCTTTTTGCAGTCGATCAAAGTGTGCTTCAAAATGTAAAAACTTGCCCTTAAAGCACAAAAAAGAGGTCCCAACCCAACGAGAATCAATTATTCTACTTTCAGTTAAAAATTTTATTGATGATTCTTCTATTTTTTTCAATGGTTCCCACTAGCCTGTTTACGTCTTAAAGTGTAGCTTTAAGCATAAAGAATTGACAAAGGGAAATTCAATCGTGAGTGAAAAAACTATAGCAATTGTCGGCTTTGGATCTCAAGCAAAAGCTTGGGCCTTAAATTTAAAAGACTCACAAACGAATTGTCAGATTGCCCTTAATCCAAACAGCAAAAGTCATCAAAATGCAAAAAATTTAGGATTTCAAACAATTAATCTTGAAACAAATGAAATATCAAATGTACAAACATTTCTCATGCTTTTTCCAGATAATGAACACCATCATTTTTTTGAAAAAAACATCGCATTTATAAAACCTGGTTCTCACTTTATTTATGCCCATGGTTTTAGTTTGTCCCGTTATAATTTCATTGAAAAGTATGCTCAATTTACTCACTCTTTGTTAGCTCCAAAAGCGATTGCCTCGGAAGTGAGATTTCAATATGAAGTAAAAGGAAAACTTGGAGCGATTTATTATTGTATTCCACAAAACCAAGACGAAGTATTTAATTTGGCTTCAAAGCTTGGCTTCAATGCGATTTATCCAGCTCACTTTGAAGAGGAAACTCAAGCTGACTTACTTAGTGAGCAATCTCTTTTATGTTCTCTCATCCCCTATGCTTCATTAAAAACTTATAATCTTCTGAGAAAAAATAATATTCCCAAAGAATTAGCCTTTATGGAATGTTTTTTAGAATTAAAATCTATCTCAGAAGCTTTTGTTAAACTGGGCCCTTTGGAATTTTTTCAACTCATTTCACCCAATGCCTTAATGGGTTCAGAGAAAGGAAAAAAGATTCTTTTAGGAAAAAACTTTGAAGAGGGGCTAGAAAAACTTTTTTCTGACATCAAATCTCAAAAGTTTTATGATGAAATTGAAAATTTCAAAGCAGTTAAAGAAGACGTTTTAAATAATTGGCAAAAAGAAGAACTTACCAAAACCTATTATGAATTAAAAAAAGAGCTGATCCCATGAAAAAATTAGACACAAGAAAAATTAGAAGCTTTAAAAAAACTGCTAAATTAAATCCAATGCAAATGCTCACATGCTACGATTATCAAACAGCGCAAATGCTCAATGAAACCAATTTAGATCTCATCTTAGTTGGTGATTCGGTTGGCAATGTTATTTTAGGTTACGAGCACACAATAAGTGTAGATATCGAAACCATGATTTTATTTTCTAAAGCAGTTAAAAAAGGAGCTCCTGATAAATTTGTCGTAGCTGATTTACCTTTTGGAACTTATGCTTCTATGGATCTTGGTTTAAAAAATGCCATTGCTCTTTTTCAACAGTCAGGAGTGGAAGCTTTAAAATTAGAAGGAGCTTACCCTCACCAATTAGAAATCATTGAAAGACTCACTCAAACGGGAATTCCGATCATGGGCCATATTGGCTTAACTCCTCAATCAGTTCATGAACAAGGTGGTTATTTCACTCACGGAAAAGATGATTCGTCTAAAAAGAAACTCTTAAAGGAAGCCAAAGATCTTGAGAAAGCAGGAGTCTTTGCCATCGTATTAGAATGTGTGGACGAAAAGCTTGCCAGCTTAATCACTAAATCAATTCATATTCCCACAATTGGAATTGGGTCTGGGACCAACACCGACGGACAAGTTTTAGTTATCAATGACTTGTTAAAAATGTCTAAAAACCCACCGCCAAAATTCTGTAAACCAATAGCTGATTTATATTCAACAAAGAAAACTTTAATCGAAAAATATTTAAAATGAGAATTATCACTGTCGACACCGGAAATTCAAAAACTAAAATTGGTATTTTTGAAAATAAAAACCTAGTAAAGATTTGTGAGCTTGAAGAATATATTCAAAATGAACAAAATTCAAATGATGTGATAATATCATCAAACGTCACTTATCAAAATGCCCTTCCCTCAAAGTTAGACTTTGAAACACTTCGAAATCAAAATTCCTTTTTAAATATGAAAATAAATTATTCCAAAGCTTTGGGAATTGATCGAGTCTTGTGTGCATATGGCGTTTCACTGCAGAACCCTGAAAAAGTATTACTCATTGATGCTGGGACATTTATTACAATTGATTTAATCGATAAAATGGAGTTTCTAGGCGGATATATTTTCTTAGGAATTGAAACGTACTTACAATCCTACTCTAAGGGTGCCAAACTTCCGGTTATAAATTATTTTGATTTTTATGATTCACTTCCTCATAGTACGCCGGAAGCTATTTTAGGGGCAACCAATCTTTATCTTTCTGGAATTTTAATTGAAACCATAAAAAAAATGGCCCCCGAAAAAATAGTTTTAACTGGGGGCCATCATGAAATTATTTTTACTTTTTTAGAGAAAATTAATTTAAAAATTCCGCTTGTTGTTCAGCCTGATTTAATCCACCATTCAATGTTAGAGGCTTATGATCATTATCTAAAGCACTCATAAGTTCAGCTGGTATTTCTAAAGCGCGGTATTTTTTCCCATTAGTTGTTCTGATCCAAAAACCGTTTGTAACTTTATCTTCAATCACCATCTTAATTGGCTTAATACTGATTACGTGATCGACATTTATTAAAAGTGTTTCAAACACATTGTCAGTTGACTGAACATCTCTTGGAGAAACAATTTTAAACTTTTTGAAATTCATAAATTCCTCTTTTTAGTATTTTCATAAGTATACAAAAAAGTTGGACCCAATAAAGGATTTGTGAAAAATTTACATAGGATAAATTAAATGACTGAGGACTTTATAACCAATCGGTAATAAATATAAATGGTCAATATTAATGGAAAAATAAAGCCTAAATAAGCTAATCTTCCAAAAAGGATCGCTCCTAGAAAGCTACCCAAGACAAAAAATACAATTATACCCAAGACAATATAAATAGTTTTGAGTTCTCTATTTTTAGAAGCATGCTTTCGATAAGTCCAAATTCTCACTAAGCCAATCCCTAGATCGGTGGTTAAACCAGTTAAATGAGTGGTGCGAATTATGCGATTAGAATAAGAACTGATCACGGCATTTTGAGTTCCACAAATAAAAGCTAGAAAGAATAAATAAAGAAAGCTTCCGAAGGTATAAAGCGTTTCATGAAAGGGCCCAAAAAAGCCTTTATGTCCCAAAATAAGAACTAAAAATATAGTTAAAATTAAAACACCAAATACCATTTTATAATTGGGTGCTTCTTCTTTGATCACTCTTCTTTCGATAAACCAGCCTGAGAAGACAGTGCCGATTAAAAAAAAGACCGGGACTGTCATCATACCTAAAGCAACAACCCAATTTTGATTTGCGGCTTCAACTCCAAACAATGTAGCGAAACCAGTCACGTGACTTACAAATCTTCCGACACCTAAAAAGCCTGCAACATTTAATAGCCCACCTTGAAAGGCAAGCAAAAACCAAACAATCATATTTTTTGGCTCGTAAATAGCGTCGTGATCTTTATCAAACATTCTATAATTATTACTAATGTGACTAGAATTGAAAAGAATTAAGTGCTATTAAACTTTTTATGGAAAGTGACTTTCAAAATCGTTTTGGTGGAATAATCAGGCTTTATGGCAAGGAAGCATTTGAGAAGCTTTCAAAGCAAAGTATTATGGTCGTTGGTCTCGGTGGTGTCGGTTCTTGGGCCGTTGAAGCACTTGCAAGAAGTGGGATTAATCACCTGATTCTTGTCGATCTTGATGAAGTCTGTATAACCAATACCAATCGACAAATTTGCGCTGACAATAGTCATATTGGAAAACTCAAAGGCGATGTTTTAAAATCTCGAATTCAATTAATTAATCCTGATTGTCGAGTTGATTTCCTACCTACTTTTTTTACGGAATCAAAAAAAGAACTAGTTTTTGATCGCAAAATTGATTTTGTAATTGATGCCATTGATTCTCTCGATAACAAATGTCTCCTACTTACTGAATGTCTTAAAAGAAAAATTCCTCTGATTGTCACAGGAGGAGCGGCCGGAAAAAGAGACGCCACTTTAATTCAAATTCAAGATTTAGGTTTAACCATCAATGATGTTTTATTGCAAAGAATGAGAAAAAAATTACGTCGCGAATACGGGATGAAAAAAGCTGTTGAAAGTAATAAAGCCACCTTGAAAAGATTAAATATAACTTGTATCTACTCCCCTGAATTTCCAGTTTACCCAAGCTTAAATGGCGAAATATGTGAAAAACCAGAAAACCCAGAAGACACTATTTTAGACTGTGAAACCGGAATGGGATCGATTACACATCTAACGGGAATTATGGGATTTTTAGCTGCTCAATATGTAATCAACCAAATCACTCAAGCAAAGATCATTTCTCGCCGATAAAGAACAATGAGAAAAAATCAGATGGTTCTAATTTTATTAGTAGGAACTTTCCTATCACCTAACATTTACTCAAAATGTAAAAACGATGCCATTGTCTATAAAAGGCAATCAGGATTTGGCATTTCATTTTCTAGTGATGGCCTTAGTTCGAATTTCAATGAGAAAGAATCGATTAACGTTCCTCTTTCAATTAACGACGAAGCTGCTTGCTATATTAAAAAATCAAAATATCAAATTCAGCTTGAAGAAAATAATGGATTAGACTTTGCTCTTCGAATTACTCCGCTTAAAGCGGAATTTGATAATGTACCTGAACCAAGTGTAAAAAATTATATTTTTGCTGATAAAAGTGATGACCCTACTCAAATAAAATTTTATTCGATGAGTTTTATTTGTAGCAATGAGATTCCAATTTCAGTGGAAGCTTTTTCTGAAAGTGTAATAGATTTAAAAATAAAACAATCCGCTAAAGATAGCTCGGTGAATATTAATACCGTTTTTGCAACTGGAAAAGCTGCAGAAAATTTACAAACAAAATATAAAGATTTGAAAGCGGAAGAAGCTTATCTGTGGTTTTCCAAAAAATATGCCGAACTTGGTGAAGTAAAAAATGAAGTTGATTGTTGCGGAATGAAAATCCCAAGCATTTTTAGTTCTACTTCCATTGAAACTATGACAGGTATCGAACAAAAAATTGCCAAAAGTTTCACCACCAAAGCTAGTCAATTTCCTAATGGTTGCTCTAAAGACTTTTCAGAAAAAATGAAAACCTATCTGTTAGAAAATTATAAGCAAAATGAAAGCTTAAAGTCATTTCAAATTAAAACCAAATTTTTCTCTGATGATTTAATTTTTAACTACAATAACAAGAAGTAACAAATGCCAAACAATCAAATTAAATTTATTCTTTGGGGCGCTTTATTTGCTAGTAATTTTATCTACCTAGCCATTGCCTTTTTAGTTATGCCTGATTCAAACGCCGAATCAAATGAATTTATTGCTTTTTTCTTAGGTGTGGTGGGAGTTGGAGTTTTAGCGATGTCGCATATTATTCCAAAGTTTTTACTTAAAAGCATCGCTAGTGAAGCTGAAAGTCCTATTAAAAATCAAAAAGAACAAACTTTTTTTATCATGGGACTCGCTTTAAATGAATCTGTAGCCATTTTCGCTCTGG